>Ga0207868_1001929_pt1 | contig 13254 bp, 15 predicted proteins | sample Passage237B_FD_187370 | JGI IMG/M metagenome (GOLD analysis project Ga0207868, IMG submission 187370) | Cellulose adapted compost microbial communities from Newby Island Compost Facility, Milpitas, CA, USA - Passage2 37B (SPAdes) (version 3) ... | reverse complement strand
GGACAGGCCGTGGGTACTGCTGCGGCCATCGCGGTGAAGAACAACGTCACCGCCCGCGACATTGCCAACGGCCCGCTGCTCAAGGATCTCCAGTTCGCCCTGATGGATGACGACTCCTGGCTGCCCGGCCTCAAGCGCCCGGCATGCAAAATCGCCAGGGATGCAAAGCTCACCGGCGACGGTCAGAACCTGTCCATCCTTCTCGATGGCACCGACCGCGACACGCCTGAAGAAGATCTGGCATGGGAAGGCAAGATCGGCGACGCCATCACCTTCTCCTGGGATGCGCCGGTGGAAGTGCGCGGCCTGCGTGCCACGTTCGACAGCAATCTGGCCAACATGAAGCGTCAGCCCTGCAGCTTCCCGCAGAAGGGCGATCGCTGCCTGGTTCCCGATTCACTGGTCAAGGAATTCCGCGTGGAAGCCCAGCTGGAGTCGGGCCAGTGGACCACGGTTCACCACGAAACCCTCAACTACCAGCGCCTGTTCCGCGTGGCGTTCAATGTGAAAGCCAAGGCCATCCGCGTGACCATCCTGGCCACGTGGGGCAAGGAAAAAGTCCGCATCTTCGCCCTGGAACCGCTGGACACCACGCCGCGCGTACTGAGCGTCGAAAACGGTCCGAAGTGGACGGAAGTGCGTTCCCGCGTCGACCCCAGGGATCTGGCCCAGCCCGAAAACGGCATGGAACAGGAGTCTCACGGCTCCAAGCGAAGCGCTTAACAGCTCAAGTTTCAGCAATACGAACACTGACAGGCCCAGGTCCAATGGATCTGGGCCTTTTTCGTGGTTGAAGGTATGGGTGCGACATGGAAAAGGTACACGCAGCAGGCGAGACGTAGACCTATATACAACTCAACCTCGCTTTACCCCCGTGCTCAATCCCTCTAGTTCCCTGTAAAAATAAAGAAAGCGTCCACGCGAGGGGACGCTTCCTTAATTAATGCTCCGATTGCGATCTTCGTGAGTTGTGTTCCATCCTGTTCTGGCCGCCTGACTCGGAGCGGCGGCACTGCAGGTGGTGCGAAACATTTTTCAGACACTCAAGGCAACATCGGGCGTTGCCTCAAACAGACTCAGACGGTTGTTCAACGGGCGTCTTACTTGCTGGCCTTCTTGGTGGCCTTCTTGGCAGCCTTCTTCGGGGCAGCCTTCTTGGTGGCCTTCTTGGTCACCTTCTTGGCGGCCTTGGGAGCAGCCTTCTTGGTCACCTTCTTGGCGGCCTTGGGAGCGGCCTTCTTGGTGGCCTTCTTCGTCGTCTTCTTAGCAGTCTTCTTTGCCATGGCTTTGATCCTTTCGAGTCGCGTTCGGAGCTAATGTCAACTGTAACGAGCATGCGAAAAGTTCGTCAACAAATTTTTTCACATGCCGCTGTTTTATCGTCTCAAGCATCCATGCATCTTGAGTTGAGTTGTGCATTGTCGTGATGAGTTGAGCCATCAACGCGTGATGAATCAGTCATGCGCATCGGGTCCGCGACGTTCTGCTTTGCGCTGACCTCGCTGCTTCTTGGCATCCACTCGGCGCCGCTGTGATCCGCGCGTCGGTTTCGTCGGACGCCTGTTTTTCCGCGGTTTTTTCGCTTCCAGCACCCACTGACGCAGCATGCTCATGCAGCTTTGACGGTTGCTGATCTGCGATCGACTGCTGTCACAGGTCACCACCAGCATCTGCTGCGTTTCAACGATATGCGAGGGCCCAGCTGCTTCCAGAAGATGACGAAAAATTTTTTCGCCAAGTGCTTCAATCAGTGCGTCAAAACTCACTTCGAGGCGCACTTTCGTCGACAGCTTGTTGACATTCTGCCCGCCAGGACCGGAGCTGCGCGCATAGGAAAAGCGAAGTGCTGCTTCAGGCACATGCACATGGGGCGCGATCTCCACGCCACCTGGTCCCTGCGTTGGCTGATTCTCCTGTGACATGCAGGCAGTCTACCGCAGTAAGTGCATCTTTCGCCTCACATCCTCAGCAAAAGGCATCAAATTCAGCGTTTTTCGTGGTCTTTCTGCCTGCGATGAGCATTCAGACAAGGTCAATCCTCGTCTGAATGAGGCTTGTACTGGCTGACGATCTGCTGCTGAACCTGAGGCGGAACAGGTTCATAGTGGCTCAGTTCGAACGTGAATGTCCCTGCGCCACCTGTCACGCTCTTGAGCTGGTTCTGATAGCTGGTGATCTCTGACAACGGAACCACCGCCTGGATGATGGCGGTCTGCCCCTGCATGTCCGTAGAGTTGATCCGGCCGCGCTTGCCCGCAAGATCGCCGGTGATATCGCCCATTCGATCCGCCGGAGCACTGACTTCGATCTGCACGCAGGGCTCAAGCAGCACAGGCCTGGCTTTGCTTACCGCATCAATGAAGGCCCGTTTGCCTGCGGTAATGAAGGCGATTTCCTTTGAATCGACATCGTGATACTTCCCGTCGTACACGCTGACACGCACACCCTGCAGCGGATAACCGGCGATCACCCCCGTCTCAAGCACCTGCCTGACGCCTTTTTCAATCGCCGGAATGAACTGACGCGGGATGGAACCCCCGAATGTGTCATCCACAAACTCGAATCCCTGCCCGCAATCCAGCGGTTCCACCCGCAGATACACCTCGCCAAACTGCCCGGCGCCGCCTGTCTGCTTCTTATGGCGATGATGCCCCTCGGCTTTGCCTGCGATGGTCTCACGATAGGGAATGCGAGGCGGATGCGTGTCGACTTCCACATGGAACGCCTGCTTCATCCGCTCCAGGACCACCCGCAGATGCAGCTCACCCATGCCACGGATCACCGTTTCGTTCGTCCCCGCCTCTCGGCCGACGCTGAATGAAGGGTCTTCCTCAGCGATCTTATGCAGCGCATCGGCAATCTTCTGCTCATCACCTCTGCGCTTGGGGGTGATGGCCAGCGCCGCCATGGGCGAGGGAAAGACCAGCGGCTTGAGGTGGATCAGGTCTTCATCGTGCGAATCATGGAGCACCGCATCGCGGTGGATCTCATCAACCTTGACCACCGCCACGATGTCGCCGGGGATCGCCTGGCTGACTTCAACATGCTCCTTGCCCTGCAGTTTGAACAGATGCCCCACCTTGAAAGGCTTCTTACCTTCGCCTTGCTTGGGATCACCGATATACAGCTGCGAAGATGGCGTAATCGTCCCCTGATGCACCCGCATGATGCTCAGCTTGCCCATGAACGGGTCAATCCGCACCTGAAACACGTGGGCCAGGACGTGCCTGGCCGGGTCAGGCTCGGCGTGAAGCTCATGTTCCTCATCCGTCCCACGAATGAAAGGCCGAGGATTGCCTTCCATCGGGTTCGGAGCCAGCTTCACGATGATGTCCAGCAGCTCCTTCACGCCGGTGTTCTTTGCTGGATCGTCATGCCGACGGGCTGCAGTGAAGCAGACCGGGATCAGATGCCCCTGCCTGAGCGCCTTCTCGAAGGGATCATGCAGCTGGTGAGGCTCGACCTTTCCGTTGTCGAGGTAGAGGGTCATAAGGTCCTCGTCGACCTCAATCACCTGCTCAACGATGGCCTTGTGGGCGTCTTCGATGGAAGAAAAGTCACTGGTCCCCTGCGGATTGAAGAAGCAGTCGACCACCTGCGTGCCTCCTGCCGCCGGCAGATTGAGGGGCAGGCAGGCTTTGCCAAAGGTGGCCTGGATGTTCTCCAGCAGTTCAGGCAGATTGGCGTGGGGGGAGTCGATCTTGTTGACCACGATCATCACGCAGAGCTTGCGCTGCCTGGCCCAATGGACAATCTGACGGGTGGACTGCTCAATGCCCGCAGCAGCGCTGATGACCACCATCACGGTTTCCACGGCCGGGAACGACGCCAGCGCCTGGCCGATAAAGTCGGGATAGCCCGGCGAGTCGATCAGGTTGATATGGGTGTCCTGATAGTCCAGATGCAGGATGCTGCTGTAGAGGCTGTGGCCGTGGGTTTTCTCCTCAGCGGTGAAGTCGCTGAGTGTCCCCCCTTTCTCGACAAGCCCGACATGCCCGATGACGCCTGCTTCGTGAAGCATCGCCTCAGCCAGACTGGTCTTGCCCGACGATCCATGTCCTGCCAGCAGAAGATTACGGATCTGCGAAGTGACGTAGCTGCCCATCGTGGAACTCCTTGTGTAATCACACCAGAGCCATCAGGCATCTCTTCCCCGCGTATCAGTATAAAAGTGCAGGCAGCCTATACCAATGAAAAAGGATTTATCCTGGACTGGCCGTTCGTCATTGAAAGGAACTTGAAATTCAATGCAGCGTCTAATTTGAGGTACGATCACTGCAGGCGTAAGTCTCACGACAGCTGTCACACCCAAGTTGAATCAGCACGTATCCTCCGGGTAGATGATCCTTGAAGACACCGCCGATTGACGCATCGGAAGACAGCACACGTACGCCTCCCATAGCCTGGGCGGCGTTTGTGATGTACACGCTGTTACTCACAGGCATCACCAGCATGTTTGGCTATTTCGCCGTCAAACCGACTGGCGACGTGCAGTTCATCCAGGGCCGAATTGTCGAATTCATTCATTACCCACCCACTCGCAGATCATCAGGATCCTATCGGATCCTCGTGGAGTCTGAGCAGGGCCGACAGCAGAACCTCCAGATCACTGAATCCGTCTTCAAAAAACTGCAGGCCAACCCCACCCCCGTCAAAGTGCATTACTTCTCCGACAACAGTTCCTGGATTGAAATCCAGCACCTGTCAGCCACCTACACCAATTCTGCGCCGCACAGCTTTCTGCGACAGGCTGCCTTCCGCATCCTGATGATTGTGGGCATGGGCTTCACCGCCCCAATCGCTCTGGTGTACTGGCTGGTCATCATTGGATCGCTGTTCCCCAATCTCCCCTGCCAGCTGTCACCATTTCAGAAGAACCCGCCTGAGGATTCTGCTCAGACTCAGTCGCCAGATTCCGACCCACTGCAGGCTGACGAAAAGCCCCGCAAACGCCATAGGCGTCGCCCGGCACGGGGATATTGAGCCATGCACACACCAAACCTTCATCGCGTGGTCAGATCTGCGAGTCGGTCCATCCATTGGAGCGTGTATATCGTCGTCGCCTTGGCCTTTCTTACGCTCTCACTGTCCTGCTTCGCTTATGCCTATCGGCAATCAGGCCCGCTGTCCTACCATCAAGGCCAGGTAATCGATGGCCGGGTGCGGTATTTCGTGCAGCGTTGGGGCAGTGAAATCCAATACCTGATTGACATCCAGAACCCGCAAGGCAAAACACTGACCATCAATGTCATCGATGCCAATCGCTACACCCAATTACTGAAAAACAAATCCGCAACCGTCGAGGTGACTTACTTCTACGCTTCAGCTTTGGATCGCCTGCCTGAAGTAGTCGATCTGAGGCTCAACCGTGAGCCTTTGATTCTCCAGGAGAACTGGCAGAGCCGAGAGCACCTGACGCGACCAGCTGGGGCAATTTCAGGACTGTTCATCGGCATCTTTGCCCTGCTCCTGTCGGCTTTAGCGTTCCTCATGACCCACGCAGCCTATCGCCAGCATCGCGTGAAGCAGATCCTGCTTCGCCAGCGGGAATACTTCTGCCAGCGGCAGCGCGACCGCAAGGCGCGTGAGAGGCTACAGGCAGGCCAGCCAGACCTCCGCAAGCCCATCCGCTAAACTATGGGGCTTATGACTTCGAACCTCACCCGTGAACTGCTCGAACTGGACTACGCGCACGTCTGGCATCCCTTCACCCCCATGAAGCAATGGCGGGAAGGGACGCAGCTGGTCATCACTGATGCGCAGGATGAATACCTCATCGACTCCGAAGGCCGGCGATACATCGATGGCGTGTCCTCACTCTGGTGCAACGTGCATGGTCATCGCGTGCCCGCCATCGACCAGGCTGTGCGCGATCAGCTGGATCGTGTCGCCCACTCCACCCTGCTGGGACTGGCCAATGAGCCGAGCATCCGCCTGGCTGCGGAACTGGTGAAGATCGTCCCCAAGGGGCTGAACAAGGTCTTCTACTCCGACGCCGGAGCCACTGCGGTAGAAGTCGCCTTCAAGATGGCCGTGGGCTACTGGTATCACAAGGGACATCCTGAAAAGACCGGATTCATCGGGCTCGAGGGCGCCTACCATGGCGATACAACAGGTTCGATGTCGGTCGGGTATTCCGATCTGTTCCATCGTCCTTTCGTGTCGATGGTGTTCCCCACGTGGTGGATGCCCTCGCCCGATGCAGTCCGCCTGCCCGAGGCCCTGCGTGAAGCGCTGCCTGCCAGCTGGAAGCCTGCCACCCCCTTCCCGTCGCAGGATGTGCAGCTTGGCCAGCTCATCCGTGACTACTGCCTGCAGGGGCTTGAGACGTATCTGAAGGATCACGCCCAGACCACTGCCGCCATCGTGATTGAACCGGTCATGCAGGGCGCGGCTGGCATGATTCCCCAGCCCGCAGGCTTCCTGCGCAGCGTGGCCGATCTGGCGAAGAAGTACAACGTGCTGCTCATCGCCGACGAAGTGGCCACCGGCTTTGGTCGCACAGGCCAGATGTTCGCCTGCGAGCATGAAGGGGTACAGCCTGACATCCTCTGCGTGGCCAAGGGCATCACCGGCGGCTATCTCCCGCTGGCCGCCACACTGACGACCGATGAAATCGAACAGGCTTTCTGTGGCGAACTGGCTGACCGCCGCACGCTCTATCATGGCCACACTTACACAGGCAATCCGCTGGCCGCTGCTGCATCACTGGCGTGCATTGATCTGTTCAGGCAGAACAATCTCATTGCCCACATTCAGCAGTCGGCCCAGATCATCAGCGACCGATTGACGGAACTGAACGACAACCCGCACGTGATGGACATACGCCAGCGCGGACTGATGGCAGGCATTGAACTGTGTCAGGACCGCAGCAGGCAGGAGCCTTTCGACTTCTCGAAGCGCACTGCCGCCCAGCTCTGCCTGGCCATGCGCGAGAAGGGATTGATCATCCGTCCACTGGGCGATGTGATGGTCCTCATGCCCATCCCGGCCATGAGACATGAGCTGCTGCATCAGATGCTCGATACGGTCCTGGACACCATCCGCCACTGGAAGTGGTAAGCGTCTTGTGTACGTCGCCCGCAGCAGCCAGAACCCGATCCGGTATGTGAACTGCTGAGGTTCTACCGCCGGACGTATTCACCGACGATCACGAAGAGCATCGGATGGCCGTAGCCATACTCATGGCCATCATCGTCATATTCCCACCAGCCCAGGGCTTCGCCTTGTCTGATCAGCGGGAGATAGATCGCTTTGAAAAAGTCGTTCCGGGCATGGATATGCATTACGGGAGGGTGCATGGTGATGAACCCGGGGCCGGTCAGGGCTTTGGTCCCGGAGATCATCTTCACCACCAGCGTGAAGCCAAGCAGATACAGACCGAATACCACCACGCAGGCGATCAGGCTCCGTTTGATCCAGACCCCGCGTCGATTCGGGCTTATAGGCATCAGCCGGCCTTATCTGTGCTGATCTGGATCGCATCCGCCACCTGATGCTCGACCAGCGACTGTTCCATAATATAGAAGAAGGGTTTCAGGGCTTTGCGGGAGCGAATCCTGAAGCGCACCGGCTTCAAGGCCACATCAATCGCATCCGGGTCGGCCACCGCTACATCCCGGCCGGTAAAGTACACCCGATGCAGATCTTCCTTAAATTGAAGGATTCGAGTCAGTAATCCCTCATCCACGGCTTTGGCTTTGACCGTCATATCAACGACGTAGCTCATGGCTTCCCCTCCGCTTTCTTTCTCGGACCTCAGGCCAAGCTTACCCTCATCCGGCAAATCAAAGCAATACTTTTTCCATCTTTGGCGTAGTCCTTCACCCCCGACCTGCCAATTCGACACCTCAACCCTATCCCCCTCATCAAACTGGCGGACCCTTTGGCAGGCCTGACGGGCCCCATCCGACACGTCGAACGCCATATTCGATTGAAATAACATAACTTGCGCCACTGAACGCACCACCGTCCAACTCACGATCTCTGGCATCGGCTTTGCCCCTATGCGTGGCGTCGACCCTCGAGTTGGCAGGTGATGAAGTGGTTCAATGGAAGATTCAACCCAATGCCCGCCTGAACGTGCTGCTGACGCTTGATCGGCCGCACGCCGCTGAGCATTGGACGACTCAGCTTCCCCGCCTGCTTGAGCCTCAGGGCGTGGCCGCCTATGCGGTGACCAGCGTCGCTGAAGCAGTGGAACTGGCACACGAACTGCCCATCCATGCCGCGATTGTGGACCTGGGGACCCCCCTTGGCGAAGCGCGCGGAGCCAGTCGCGGTTACACTGGTGGGCTTTCCGGTGGAATGCCAGGCGGCCAAGCGTCGGCGGACCCTTCAGGCCTGTGGGTTCTGGAGCTCTTCCGTCGACTCCCACGCCGGCCGCCTGTGGTCGTGGTTCACAGTCCCGCCCGCTCTCAGCGTGAGAGCAGCTGGATCCTGAGCCAGTCCCTGCGGCTCGGGGCGTTCAGCGTGGTGAACAAGCCTGTCCAGATCGATCAGCTGCTGCAGATCTTTCAACGACTGGTGGACAGGCAATACCGGGGCAACTGGCCAGGCCAGGAACCCTGAAAGGGTGCAGCAGAAACATACAAAGGCATTCCGTCGGCATCAGGCCGGCTGACGGAATGAATCGACTGTCGAAGTCGGCCTGATGATTGTGAAGCTTCACTGACTAAGAGAAGTACAACCAACGCACTGGCCCTCAACCGGGCCCATTAGGAGAAGTGGCAATGTCCAAGGTACGTCCGCTGGGTGACAAGATCCTCGTCAAGCGCGCTGAACCCGAAACCAAGACCAAGAGCGGTATCTTCCTGCCTGAAACCGCCAAGGAAAAGCCCCAGCACGCCACCGTCGTGGCCGTGGGTGATGGCCGCCTGCTCGACAACGGCAAGCGCGCCCCCTTCCAGGTCAAGAAGGGCGACAAGGTCATCATCGGCAAGTGGGGTGGCACCGAGCTGAAGATCGATGGCGAAGAGCTGCTGGTCCTGAGCGAAGACGAAATCCTGGCGGTCATCGAGTAATTCACTCGTCCGTCGGAAATCCATTCCGAACATCACTCTGAAACAAACACTATCAGGAGATAGGTTCAATGGCTGCGAAACTCATCAAATTTGATAACGAAGCACGCGAAGCGATTCGTCGTGGCGTGTCCAAGCTCGCCCGTGCGGTGAAAGTCACCCTCGGCCCCTCCGGCCGCGTTGTGATCCTCGAAAAGTCCTTCGGCTCCCCCACCGTCACCAAGGACGGCGTGTCGGTCGCCAAGGAAATCGAACTGGATGACGCGATTGAAAACATCGGCGCCCAGATGGTCCGCGAAGTCTCCTCCAAGAGCTCCAAGGACGCCGGTGACGGTACCACCACCGCCACCGTCTACGCCGAAGCCATCTTCACCGAAGGCCTCAAGAACATCACCGCCGGCGCCAACCCCAACGCCGTCAAGCGTGGTATCGACAAGGCTGTCGAAGCCGTTGTCGGCGAGTTCAAAAAGCTGAGCAAGAAGATTTCCTCCAGCCAGGAAATCGCTCAGGTGGGCACCTGCGCCGCCAACCAGGACAAGACCATCGGCGACATCATCGCCCAGGCCATGGACAAGGTCGGTAAGGACGGCGTCATCACCGTTGAAGAAGGCAAGAGCCTGGAAACCAACGTCGACCTGCTCGAAGGTATGCAGTTCGACAAGGGTTACCTGTCGCCCCACTTCGTGACCGACGCTGCCCGCAGCGAAGCCGTCCTCGAAGACGCCTACGTGCTGATCCACGAAAAGAAGATCTCCAGCGCCAAGGAACTGATCCCGCTGCTGGGCAAGATCGCCGAATCGGGCCGCTCGGTCCTGATCATCGCCGAAGACATCGAAGGCGAAGCCTTGGCCACCCTGGTGGTCAACCGTCTGCGTGGCGTCCTGAAGGTCGCCGCCGTCAAGGCTCCTGGCTTCGGTGATCGCCGCAAGGCGATGCTGGAAGATATCGCTGTCCTCACCGGCGGCCGTGCGATCATGGAAGAACTGGGCATCGACCTCGAGAAGCTCGAGCTGTCGGACCTGGGTCGCGCCAAGAAGATCGTCGTCGACAAGGAAAACACCACCATCGTCGAAGGCGCTGGCTCGACGGCCGACATCAAGGGCCGTATCGCCGCCATCAAGGCCGAAATCGATCGCACCACCAGCGACTACGACCGCGAAAAGCTCCAGGAACGCCTGGCCAAGCTGTCGGGTGGCGTGGCTCAGATCAACGTTGGCGCTGCCACCGAATCTGAAATGAAGGAAAAGAAGGCTCGCGTGGAAGACGCGATGCACGCCTGCCGCGCTGCGGTCGAAGAAGGCATCCTGCCTGGTGGTGGCGTTGCCCCCATCCGTGCTCGCAAGGCCATCGACGCCCTGAACCTCGAAGGCGATGAAAAGATCGGCGCCGACATCATCCGTCGCGCCCTGTCGTACCCCATCAAGCAGATCGCCGTCAACACCGGCCTCGATGGCTCGGTCGTTGCCCAGAACGTCGAAGCGGCCAAGGAAGCCAACTACGGCTTCAACGCTCTGACCCAGGAATACGGCGACATGCTCAAGATGGGCGTGATCGTCCCGACCAAGGTCGAACGCGTGGCTCTGCAGAACGCCGCCTCCATCGCCGGCCTGCTGCTGACCACCGACGCCGTGGTCACCGAAGTCAAGGACAAGAAGAAGGCCGCCGGCGCCCCCGGCGCTGAAGACATGGATTATTGATCCATCGTCTAAATTTGAATCTCTTCGATTAATAGGATTCAAACGTCCCTAAAGCTCAAAGCCCAGCCATTGCAATGGCTGGGCTTTTTTCATGCGCATGGAACAAGCATTGCGATCATACGTCATACAGAACCCGCACACTTTGCAGGAAGTTCCTATGATTTACTTTATGACGGGAATGGGCTGTATCCTCATTATGGCCTGCGTTAGCCGGGTCTGGCTTCGCAGGCGTCAAGATTACAGAAAGTGGATTGAGCCAGAACTGAATCGACAAGGCTATAAGGTTATCGAAATCAAACCAGCCCCGATGTTCCAGACCGGCCCTTTTCCCAAGCTCGAAATCCGAGTTGGTGGCATCCATACACGGACTCCCCTCGGGCGAGGAGAGTACAGCGAATATCGCATCGTTCAGGCCTTAGACCTCACCGGCCAACCAATTGTTCTCTGGTGCAAGCTTGAATTTGAAGCCTTTCGCTTCAAACAGATAAGTTGGAAACTTGCCCGAGATAACCAATAGCCCTCCTGAAACGCATATAATCTCACTCATGACCAAGACCTCCCCCAAATACTGGCTCGCCAAGAGCGAAGCAACGTGTTACTCCATTGATGATCTCAAGAAGGACAAGACCACCTGCTGGGATGGCATTCGCAATTACCAGGCCCGCAACTTCATGCGCGATGAGATGAAGGTGGGCGATCTGGTCCTGTTCTATCACTCCAACGCCGAGCCGCCGGGCGTGGCTGGCGTAGCCAAGGTGGTCAAGGAAGCCTATCCGGACCACACGCAGTTTGATCCGGAGGAGCAGCATTACGATCCCAAGTCCAAGCCTGACAATCCGGCCTGGCTGATGGTGGACCTGGGCTTTGTCGAGAAGTTCAAGAACCTGGTCTCGCTCGAAGACCTGCGCTCGCGCAAGGAACTGGCCGACATGCTCGTGCTGCGCAAAGGCCAGCGTCTGTCGCTGATGCCAGTTGAAGAAAAGCATTTTGAGCTGGTACGCCAGATGGGGTCACAACGCTGAGCCGCCCCATCGTCTGAGTTTCGTCCCCACCTTTTACAACAAGGATGACTCTGATGACACGGACTGCGAAATACTGCCTGGCTCTGGCGCTGGCCATGAGTCTGCCTGCATTGACCGTCACCGCTGACGACCAGACCAGCACCGCATCTGACACAAAAACCTCTGCCAAGGAAACCCCTGCTGTGCTCAACTTCACTATGGACGACATTCAGGGCAACCCGGCTTCGCTTTACCAGTATCAGGGCAAGGTGGTGCTGATGATCAATGTGGCCAGCAAGTGTGGCCACACCAAGCAGTACGCCGGTCTGGAAGCGCTCTACAAGAAGTACAAGGACCAGGGGCTGGTCATTCTCGGCTTCCCGGCCAACAATTTTGGCAACCAGGAGCCGGGCAGCAATGAAGAGATCGCCACGTTCTGCAAGAAGAACTACGGCGTAACCTTCCCGCTGTTCTCCAAGATCTCGGTCAAGGGTGAAGATAAGGCTCCGCTCTACAAGTTCCTCACCGAAGAAGCCACCAACCCCGGCTTTGCGGGTGAAGTGAAGTGGAACTTCGAGAAGTTCCTCATCGGCCGCGATGGCAAGGTCATTGGCCGCTTCGTCTCGAAGGTCCAGCCTGACTCGGAAGAGCTGGTGGGCGCTATTGAAAAGGCGCTGGGGTCGCAGCAGTAAGCGGCAGCCCTCGCTTAACCGGCCTGATGCAAGGCATGTGGGGTAACCATGATCCCCCGCCCACCTTGCATTCCGATCCCGCCCTGGCCTGTCAGCTTCGGGAACGCCCCCATGGCCTGCATTTTCCGAGGCAGCGATTTTGCGATAAACTATTGGGCTTGGCGTTGATCGGACCGGGGGCTTCCCTCTACGATCCGCCTGGCAGGATCAATCATGGCCAAAAGAAGTGACATACGACGGCTTGCAATGCAGGTGCTCTATCAGCTGGACCAGCGAGGCGATGAAGATCGCCTGGCGATCCGTGAATCGCTGGCAGGCGGCTTTGACGACGAAACCGTTCAGGCGCCGGCCTATAACCTGGCTATCGACGCCTGGAACGATCGCAAGCCCAACGACGCTCTGGTGACGCACCTGGCTCCCGACTGGCCGACGCATCGCCAGCCTCCGGTAGACCGCGCGATCCTGCGTCTGGCGATCCATGAGATCAAGTCGGGCTATGCACCGGCTTCCGTGGCCATCAATGAAGCCGTCGAGCTGGCCAAGGAATACTCCAGCGAAAACAGCCCGGCGTTTATCAACGGCGTGCTGGATAAGATTGCCAAGCGCCTCGGCTCCGTGGCGGTGCAGCCCAAAGCTGCCAAAGGCGACGCCTGGCTGGCCGACGCGCTGGACAGGCAGGACGACGACAAGCCTGAATCCTGAGATCCCCACGACTGCAGACAGGAAGCTGAATGGGACTGTTCAAATCCGTCTTCAATAAGGTCAAGGAAGGACTCGCCAAGACCCGCGCGCAGTTCACCGGAGGCCTGCGGACCATTCTCACCGGCCAGCAGCTTTCCATCGA
>Ga0207868_1001925_pt1 | contig 13282 bp, 9 predicted proteins | sample Passage237B_FD_187370 | JGI IMG/M metagenome (GOLD analysis project Ga0207868, IMG submission 187370) | Cellulose adapted compost microbial communities from Newby Island Compost Facility, Milpitas, CA, USA - Passage2 37B (SPAdes) (version 3) ... | reverse complement strand
AAATTCCGCCACGGCTTCGCCCCATCACTTCCGCGACGGAGAGCGATTCCCAACCAAGGATTAACGTCTGAACTCACGCGAAGATCTGTCCTCCGCGGCACCTCGCATCCCTGCTCGCGCACCGTGAAGCCGCTAAACCGTCCAAAAAACGAAATGACATCGCGCATGTCCGAGCTCCGTGTTTCAACCTGCGCCCCTTCACCCCGCGCTCACCTCGAGCCCTTGCATACGCGCGACCAGAAAGGTCCGTTCGGCGCCGCGTTCCTGACAATAACCGGCGAGATACACCCCATCGAAGCCCTCCACGGTGTAGAGCATGCCCGGCGACACCTCGCGTCGCGCCCCAAATTCGCTCCCGCCCAGATAACAAAAACGCACGCGCAAACCGCGCCGCACCGCCTCGGCCAGCAACCGCAGCTCCGCGCCCTCCCCTTCGACCATCGGACGCCGCGCCGCCGCCCGCCAGCGACTCAACGCGTCCTCGCCGCCCAACGCCCACGGCTCCGGCGGCGACGCCGGCGCCCGCCGCACCGCGCTTTCCTCCGGTTCCGCACGCGCGAACAGACGCGCCGCACTCGCAAATAGTCCCAGCGCCGCCTGGGCTATGAACATCCGTCGATTCATGGGCAGATTCGTTCACCCCACCCTAACAGGGACACCGTGACATGGAGTGTCACGAGGTCGGTTTCGCGGCGCGTTTTTCATCTCATTCCTTGGCGTAGAGCGCCACCACCGCCGCCGCGGACCGCTTCATCCGCTCCCTCAGTTCCCGCGGCGCCAGCACCTTCGCATGCGCACCGCACGCGAGCACGCGGCGCTCGATGTCGTTCAAATGGCTCACCTGAAACCTCGCCTCCACACTGCCGTCGCCGCGCTCGAAGAGTTGTTGCGACGCGTGCCAAGGCCGCTCGCGCAGATACGGCGCCACGTCCGCATCGAATAGCACACGCACCTCCTCCCGCTTGCCGTGCCCGCTGAACCGCCCGAAGCTGTCGTGCAGATACCGCTGGAGATCGAATGCTTCCGGCGGCTCGAACAGCCGGCTCGTGAACTCCACATCTCGAATCCGCATCAGCAGAAAGTTCCGCGGTCCATCCCGCATCACATCGTGCGCCACCAACACCCACCGGTGATCTAGATACGCAAGGTGTAGCGGATGCACTGTGCGCATTTCGCTCGCGCCCGCGTTCCGCGGCTTTTGATACACCAATCGCAGCTCCCGACGTCGGCGGATCGCTTCCAGCAACCTCGCGAAATACCGGTGCTCTGCCTCCGCCGCCAAATCCGTCGGCGCAAACACCAACTCTTGCAAGGCATCGCCCGGCAACGACACCGCTCCGCTCACCACCGTCGCGATCTTCTCCAGCGCCGCCGTCAACGCCGCGCCCAGCGGCGATCCCGCCCACGCCGCAAAGGTCCGCCCCGCGACCGCCAGCGCCAGCGCCTCCGCCGCATCGATCCGCAACAATGGCAGGAGATCGCAATGGCGCGTGTAATAATACGTCCCCGCGCTCGCATCCCACGCGATAGGAACGTCGAGCCGCACCCGCAGGAAATCGATGTCGCGCTTGATCGACCGCGACGACACCCCGAACTCCCGCGCAAGACTCTCCGCATTCACCGGCCGATTGTTGGCGAGCCGCTCGTGCAGCCGGATGATTCGCTCGAACGCCGCGCGTCCGCACGGACGCGGCGCTTTCACGCGGCGCACGGAGGGCAACGAAGACGAAAGTTTCGGACGGGAGGGCATCGACCGGCTGGATCGGCGGGACACGTCAGCAACGAATGCTTCGTCCGCTTATGGCCAGATGCAGTTTTCGGGCAATTGAATATTTGGCCAAATTCGGTTTCGTCCTCCGTCCCCCGAAGGCGTATCCTTTTTTCCAACACACCATGAAGCTCGCCACCGCCGCTTTCGTTTTCGCGTCCTTCGCTTTCACCGTGTTCGCCAACTCGCCCCGCTCCCTCCTCCTCGAACCCGCCGGCCCACCGAAAAACAAGCACGTCGTCCTCCTCTCCGGCGACGAGGAATACCGCAGCGAGGAATCGCTGCCCATGCTCGCGAAAATCCTCGGCCAGCGCCACGGCTTCAAATGCACCGTCCTCTTCGCGCTCGATCCCGACGGCGTCATCAACCCCGACAACATCCGTTCGCTCGCCGACGCCGACGCCCTCGACACCGCCGACGTCATCATCATGGCCCTCCGCTGGCGCGATTACCCCGACGATCAGATGAAGCACTTCGTCGACGCTTACCGCCGCGGCGTCCCCATCATCGCCCTCCGCACCTCCACCCACGCCTTCAAAAATTCCGAGGGTCGCTACGTCGATTTCTCCAAGTTCGGCAAAAACGTCCTCGGCGAGGACTGGGTCGATCACTGGGGCCATCACAACCACGAGGCCACCCGCGCCGTCATCGAACCCGGCGCCGAATCCGAACCGCTCCTCAACGGCGTCCGCGACATCTTCGGCCCCACCGATGTCTACGAGGTCTATCCGCCGTCCGACGTGAAAATCCTCCTCCGCGGCCAGGTCCTCGCCGGCATGAAACCCGACTCTCCCGCCGCCACGCATTCGAAAAAACGTCGCAGCGACGGCGTCGAGCAACCCGTCAACGACCCCATGATGCCGCTTGTCTGGACCCGCCTCCACCGCAACGACGCCGGTCGCGAAAACAAAATCCTCGTCAGCACCATCGGCGCCTCCGTCGACTTCGAAAGCGAAGACCTCCGCCGCCTCATCGTAAACGGCGTCTATTGGGCACTCGATCTCCCGATTCCGGAGCGCGCCGACGTCACTTACGTCGATCCCTTCAAAGCCCGCTACTTCGGCTCCACCATCCACGGCTACGCTCGCGGCATGCGCCCCGCCGACTACGGCCTCGGAAAATAGCGCCGCCGGCGGCGCGTATCAGAGTCTCAAATACCGGCGCACCGGTTCGAGATTCACGTGCGCGACGAGGTGATCCGCCATCGCCGCATACACGGCGTGGCGCTTCTCCGCCCACGGCACCGGATGCGCCCGATGCCCCGCGATCCCCGCCGCCGTCGCCACCCGCGCACGCAACCGCGGCGACTCGAACCACCCATGCAGATACGTGCCCCAAACGCTCCCCGCCTTCACGCCTTCCGCCCTCGCCTCACCTCCATCCCAGACCGTCTGCAACGTCTCCGCCCGCGACGTCATTCGACTGCGCCCCATGTGAATTTCATACGCGTCCCAACGCTCGTCCTCCCATTCCACCGTCACCTGCCGCACGATCTTCTCCGCCAAAAACTCCGTCTCGATCGGCAACAGCCCCAGCCCCGGTTCATCGCCCGCCTCTCCCGCCACACCTTTCGAATCGCTCAATCTCTCGCCGAGCATCTGAAACCCGCCGCACACCCCGATCACCAACGCCCCGCGCTTCACCGCCGCTTCGATCGCACGATCCAGCCCACGCGCCCTTAGCCACCGCAGATCCGCGATCGTGTCCTTCGTTCCCGGCAGGACGATCACGCGCGCGTTCGCGAGCACGTTCGCCTCGTCGGTCCAACGCACACGCACGCCCGTGTCGTCCCACCACGGCTGACAATCCGTCAGATTCGCCGCATGCGGATAGCGCACCCACGCGATCGTCTCACCCTCCCCGCGATCCTCATCCACCGCACTCAATCCATCCTCTTCCTCCGGCTGCAAATCCCCTCGAAACGGCAATGTCCCCAACACCTCCAGCCCCGGCGCATGCGGCGCCAGCCACGCCTGGGGATTCGGAAACAAACTCAAATCCCCGCGAAACCGATTCACGATCGCACCCAGCCCGCGCGCGCGATCCTCCTCGGACAACAACGCCCATGTCCCCGCCAGTTGCGCATAAATTCCGCCGCGATCGATATCGCCCACCAACACCCACCGCCCGTCCAGATGCCGCACCGGCCGCAGGTTCACCAGATCCCGCTCCATCAAATTCAGCTCCACCGGACTCCCCGCCCCTTCCATCACCAGCACGTCGCAACGCGCCCGCCATCTGTCGAGCGTCTCCGCCACCACCCGCCACATCGCGTCGAAGTTTCCAAAATACTCGGTGCCCTCCAAGTGCCGTCGTGCTTTTCCCAATACGACCAATTGCGACGTCCGCTCCGTGCTCGGCTTCAGCAAAATCGGATTCATCTCCACGACCGGCCGCAACCCGCACGCCTCCGCCTGCACCGCCTGCGCCCGAGCCATCTCGCCGCCCTCGATCGTCACCCACGCATTGTTCGACATGTTCTGCGCCTTGAACGGCGCCACGCGCACGCCTTCGCGCCGCAACCACGCGCAAAACGCCGTGGCCATCCACGTCTTCCCCGCGTTGGACGACGTCCCAAGAACAGCGAGTGCTTTCATCCCTTATCTCTCGTGCTCATGATCTTACTCCTGCTCGTGATCGTTCCTTTGATCGTGCTCAACTGCCCCCCCCGGCCGCCTCTTCGATCACGATCAAGATTACGATCACGAGCAGAATTTAAAACTCGATCCCCACCTGCGCCTTCACCCCCGCGCCAAACGGATGCTTGATCTCACGCATCTCCGTCACGAGATCCGCCGCCTCGATCAACTCCGGCGGCGCCCCTCGCCCCGTGATCACCACGTGCTGCATCGGCGCCTTCGCCTTCAATCCCGCGATCACCTCGTCCTTCGGCAGATAATCGTAGGCGAGCACCACGTTCAGTTCATCGAGCAGCACGAAATCGATCTCGGGATTCGCGAAAAACGTCTTCGCCAACTCCCATCCTTCGCGACACCGCGCCACATCCGCCGCGCGATCCTGCGTGTTCCACGTGAACCCGCCGCCCACGCTGTGCCACTCGAGCTTCGGCCCGCGCAACACCCGCTCCACCGCATCCGCGCCGCTCTTGATAAACTGAATCACCGCGCATCGCCGCCCATGCGCGACCGACCGCGTCAACATCCCAAACGCCGCCGTGCTCTTCCCCTTCCCGTCCCCCGTGTGCACGATGATCAGCCCGCGCTTTTCCTTCGCCGCGCCGATCTTCGCGTCCATTTCCGCCTGCAAGGCCTGCATCGCCTCGCGGTGTTCGTCGTCCGTCTGCGGTCGTGAAGTGCTCATGGTAATTCCAAAATCATTCCCTCCGCCATCCGCGCGCGCACGCCAAATACCTCCCGCACGCACTCCGGCGTGAGCACGTCGTCCGGCTTCCCGAACGCCACCAATCGCCCCGCCTGCAGCACCGCCACCGCGTCGAAATGCCGCGCCGCGCGCAGATCGTGAACCGACAACAACAGCGTCCGCCCTCCGCGCGCGAGTTCCTTCGCCAGCCGCAATGTCTCCAGCGCATGCCGCACGTCGAGCGCCGCCAGCGGCTCGTCCCACAGGTGCAGCGCCGCCTCCGTCACCAGCGCGCGCGCCAGCAACACGCGTTGTCGCTCCCCGCCCGACAACCGCGTCACCGGCCGCTCCGCCAGTCCCGCCAGATCGAATCGCGCCAGCGCCTCCCCGACGCCGCGCTCATCATCCCCATGCGCGAATCGGCCCTGCGCCACCACCGCTCGCACCGTAAAGCCAAACTCGAAATGCGCCTCCTGCGGCACCCACGCCGCACACCGCCCGCGCTCCAGCATCGCGATGTCCTTCAACCTCCGCCCCGCCCATCTCACCTCGCCGCCGCCCGGCAAAATCCCCGCCGCCACTTGCAGCAGCGTCGATTTACCCGATCCATTCGGCCCCACCAACCCCACGAGTTTCCCCGCTTCGAGTGCAAGCGTCGTCTCGTGCAAACGCCCCGGCACGCTCACCGTCTGAATCTCCAGCGCGTTCGTCATCGGCTCCTCCGCAACAGCCACAGAAAAAACGGTCCGCCGATCACCGACGTCACGATCCCCACGCGCAACCCCGCCGCGCGCCCGATCAAATCGCACCCCACCATGAAGGCCGCGCCCACAATCAGCGACAGCGGCACGAGCCGCCGGTGATCCGGCCCGACCAGCAGCCGCAATACATGCGGCACGATCAATCCCACGAACCCGATCGTCCCCGCCACCGCCGTCGCCAGCGCCGTCATCACCGTCGAAAGCCCCAGCAACTGCCGCCGCAATTTGTTCACGTCCACGCCCAGACTCTGCGCCTCGCGCACGCCAAGACTCAGCAAATCCATCGACCGCCCCAACGGCCACAGCCACGCCGCCGCCACGATCACCGGCGACACCATCCACACATGCTCCCACGCGCGGTCCTCCAATCCGCCGAGCAGCCAGAAAATGATCTGCGCGTTCCGCTCATACGTGAGCGTGAAATTCGACAGCACATAACTCGTCACCGACCCGAGAAACGCGTTCAACGCCACACCCGCCAGCAGCAGCCGCTCCGTCCCCGTCCCGCGCTGCGCCAGCATCACCACCGCGCCCGTCGCCACAAATGCGCCCGCGATCGCAAACAGCGGCGTCACGAACAACGCCGCACGTCCCGCCGCCAATCCCAATCCAATCGCCAGCACCGCCCCCGCCGCCCCGCCGCTGCTCACGCCCAACAATCCCGGACTCGCGAGGCTGTTTCGAAAATACGCCTGCATCACGAGTCCGCTCGCCGACAACCCCGCGCCGATCGCCATCCCCACCAGCAACCGTGGCATGCGAATATTCCACAGCACCGTCCCCGCCAGTTCGTCGCGGTGCCACACGCCGTCCCAAATCTGCGCTACCGTCAGCGGCAGATCCCCCACCGCCAACGACACCCCCATCAAGACGACCAGCGCGCCCAACGCCACCGGCACCGCCAGCCGCCCGCCGCGTCGCGCTTCCACCTGCGCCACCGAACTCGCCGCAGTCGTGCTCATTCGAATACGTCCGGATGCAGCTCGCGCGCGAGCCGCTCGTAGCCGGTCACGCGGTGATGCGTCACGCTGCTCAACATATACGGTTCGATCAACGCCACGCGTTTCTCCTTCACCGCCGCCATGAATTTATACGGCGGCAAATCGCGATACGGCGCGACCGCCGCGTCGACCGACTTGCCCGCCAGCACCACTTTCTCGATCGGCCACGTCAGCATCTTCTCGTTCGGCGGCGCCTGATGCCCGCGCAACCCGCCCAGCGTCGCCGTCAGATTGATCGCCCCGGCGTGATCGCACAGATCCTGAAACGTCGTCTCCGCCCCGCCGATCACGCCGTAGGTCGACGGCGCGATCACGCGCACCGGTCGCACCTTCTTCATCTTCTCCTTCAACGTATCCACGCGCCCGCGACACTCCGCGATCACCGCCTCCGCCTTCCGCTCCGCCTGCGGTCCCAGCTCCTTCGCGAGCAGCCGGAGATTCGCATACGCGTCCTCCAGGCTGCTGTAGCGATCGAACACGATCGTCCTCACCCCCGCGCGCCGAATCTGCTCCACCAACTCAGCGCGACTGTAATCCGCAAACAGCACCAGCGTCGGCTCGTGCTTCAGAATCCCTTCCGAATCGCCGCGCGAAATCTCCGGATACTTCACCGCCTCGCGCGCCACCGCCGAATACAGCGGCTCGCGCGCGAGATGGCTCAACGCCGCGATCTGCTCCGGCTCCGCCACAGCCAGCAACAGCTCATCGCCGCCGACGAACTGCGACACGACGCGCACCGGCTCCTTCGCCCGCATCGCCAGCGCGGCCAGCCCGACCAGGAGGAAACACAGTGCTCGTCGCATGTCGTCGCTCAGAACCGCCACTCGATGCCCGCAAACGCGCCCACCGGCAAGGCCGCGTATCCGCGCACGTCATCATACTTCTCATCCAACGCGTTCTCCACGCGCGCCTGCACGCTCAAGCCGTTCGCCCACGCATAGCTCGTGAACACGCGCACGGTCGTGTAGTCCTCGAAATCTCCCACCGTCTCCGTTCGATCGGCCACGCCGCGCACACCCGCGCCGACCACCCAGCCTTTCACCGGCTCGATCCGCACCTCGATCGTTCCACTGTGACGCGGCCGTCGAATCAACCGCGCCCCCGTGGTGTCGTTGTGCGCTTCGAGATACGTGTAGCCCGCGCGCACGCCCGCCAGCCGCCCCAAACGCACGTCCGCCGCCACTTCCACGCCTTCCGTTGTCGCATGCGCGACATTCTCGATCCGCCCTTGAAAGGTCGTAAAATCCACCGTCGCCCACTCGAACAGGTTGTCGTATCGATTCCGAAAATACGTCGCGCTCAACGTGGCCCGTCCGCCCGCGATCGTTTGATCGATGCCCACATCCCACCCGCGCGACTCCTCCGGCTTGAGATCCGGATTCGGCAACTGCCCCCACGCCGGCACCCCGTAACGGTCGTCCGATCCCGGCCCGCCAAATCCCGTCCCATACGTCGCCCGCAGTTTCGTGTTCTCCGCCACGCGCCACGCCGCGCCCGCCCGCCACGTCGTCGTGTCGCCCACCGACTCGAAATCGTCATACCGCACGCCGCCGTTCAGCGTCACCGTGCTCGTCGGCCTGAACGTGCCCGACACATAGCCCGCCGACACATCGTCCGACGTCCGCGCTCCATCGATGATGTAACGCGACTTCTCCCACGTCGCTCCCGCCACCACCTCCGCCTGCGCGCTCGCCGTCCACGTGTTCTGCCAGTCGAGAATCTCCCTCCGGTTGCGCAGCGACGAATCCATTCCCCACGGGCTGCCGGAACGATCCGTCCAATCGTAATTGCGCCGATGCGCCGCCGTCGTCAGCCGCGACTTCAGGGTCTCCGTCACGTTCGCTTCCGCGTAGATCGTGCCGAGATAGTTGTCCGTCGCCGTCAGCCCCGGCGCCGCGAAGAACCGCGATCCCGTCTGCTCCGCCTCTCCATTCTGCCCGCGAAATGTCGCTCCGAGCGTCAACTGCGATGTCGCCAAAACTTCGATACGCGTCGAATAGCTCCACTGTTCGAAGCCGTTGTCCGGCTCGTCGTTGTCCGTTTCGAAACGCGCCACCGACGCACTGTAGCGCAACATGCCTTCGCCGCCCTCGACCGCCGCCGATCCGCCCAACGTCCCGAAACTTCCCGCCGTCGCCGACACCACGCCCGACGGCGCCCCTTCGCCTCGCGCGGTTTCCAGCACGATCACGCCGCCCATCGCCGAGCTGCCGTAGAGCGTGCTCTGCGGCCCGCGCAACACCTCGATCCGCTCCAGCCCCGCCAGATCCGCCCCGCCGAGAAAATTGTAATACAACGCCGCGCGATCGCTCATCCGCACGCCGTCCACCATGAACAGCGTCTGATCCGAATTCGCCCCGCGCAACAGCACCGACGTCAGTCCGCCCGTCGGTCCCGTGCTCGAAATGATCACGCCCGGCTCATGCGCCAGCGCCGTCCGCACATCGACGATCTGCTCGAGCGCCAGCGTCGGCAGCGACACCACGCTCACCGCGCTCGGCGTCGACCGCAGCTCCTGCGGTGTCCGCGTCGCGGATACAGTATAGCGCTCGAGTTCGATGGTTTCGGAATCGCTCGGCCGCGCCGCGATGGTTCGCGTTTGCGCGGACGCAACGAGCGCGCCGCTCCAGGCGGCGACGAGGATGAGAACAAGGCGCGCCAAACGCGCCGCAGGTTTGATAGGGCTCACGGGATTTCTGCTGGTCCAACAAGGCAAGAGCAGAACCCGCCGCCGTTTCCGGGGAATGGTCGCCACTCTCACGCTTCATTTTTGCGATGAAGTTTTCGCGACCGATGCGCGCAATCGCACCGGACGCGTGAGCACGCCTGGACGGATGTTCGGACTCCGCATGTCTCGCCGGCTCGTCGCCGGACTCCTCCTCCGCTCGCCTTCACCCGCGACCGAAATCGCGAACTGGCTTTCCCGCGCGTCACCGCACGGCGTGGACTTGGTTCTGATGCGTTACCGCAGCGCAACTGTGGCCGGTTCTCACGGCCTTTCCCGCTGCCTGACGTGTTGATCGGAAAGAACCGGAAAAGAGCAGAGCCCGCCTTCGCGGTCTGCAACCCGTTTCCGTGGTCACCTGTTGACCACGAACGCGCGTTTCTTGTCAAATCTTCATATCTGAATTTTCAGATATGTCGCTTGCCACAACGCGTTCATCGTCCCACGTTCCGCCTCATGCCCGGTGACTTTCCTCTTCCGCCTCCCGAATCCGTCTTCACCGACGCCGAGCGCGCCCTCCGCCGCACGCTCGCCGAGCGCGTCGTCGTCCTCGACGGCGCCATGGGCACTACGCTCCGCACCTACAATCTCACCGAGGAGCAGGTCCGCGGCGACCGCTTCAAATCCGCGCCGAAAGACCTGAAGAACAACGGCGACATCTACTCGCTCACCCGCCCCGCCGAGATTGGCGACATCCACCGCCGCTTCCTCGAGGCCGGCGCGGATATCATCGAAACGAATACGTTTTCCGCCACCGCCATCGGCCAGAGCGAATTCTTCCTCGAAGACCCGCGCGAGAAAGGCGGCCGCAAAGATCCCGCGTTCTACCAACAAGTCCTCGAAGACAAATTCCTCGAGGAGCTCGCGCACGACATCAACGTCCACTCCGCCCGCCTCGCGCGCGAATGGGCCGATCGCATCGCCAACGCCACCGGTCGCCGCCGCTACGTCGCCGGCGCCATCGGTCCGCTCACCGTCTCGCTCTCCGTTTCGCCCGACGCCGACGACGCCGGTTTCCGCGTCATCACGTTCGATCAGGTCAAAGCCGACTACCGCCGCCAGGTCCGCTCGCTCATCGCCGGCGGCGTCGACCTCCTGCTCGTCGAAACCATCTTCGATTCGCTCAACGCCAAGGCCGCGCTCGTCGCCATCCAGGAGGTCTTCGCCGAAGACCACATCCGCCGCCCGATCATGATCTCCGCCGCCGTCGGTCGCGGCGGCGAAACCATGATCTCCGCGCAAACCGTCGGCGCGTTCTGGAACGCCGTCCGCCACACGCACCCGCTCGCCGTCGGCCTCAACTGCTCCATCGGCCCCGATCTCATGCGGCCGTTCCTGGCCGAACTCGCCGGCAAGGCCGACACCTTCATCTCCTGCTATCCCAACGCCGGCCTGCCCAATCCGCTTTCGCCGACCGGTTTCGATCTCGCCCCCGCCGACATGGCGCGCCACATGGGCGAATTCGCCGACAGCCATCTTTGCAACATCGCCGGCGGCTGCTGCGGCAACACGCCCGAACACATCGCCGCGATCGCCCAAGCCGTCGCGCCGAAACCCGCCCGCTCGCTCACGATCGTCAAACCCGAGCTCGCCCTCTCCGGCTCGCTGCCGTTCACGCCGCAGCCCGGCACGTTCATCATGGTCGGCGAACGCACCAACGTCGCCGGCTCCCCGAAGTTCGCGAAGCTCATCAAGGAGGGAAAATTCGAGGACGCCGTCGCCATCGCCCGACAACAGGTCGAAAACGGCGCCAACGTCATCGATGTGTGCATGGACGAAGGCATGATCGACGGCGTCGCCGCGATGCACCGCTTCCTCCAGCTCCTCGCCAGCGAACCCGAGGTCGCGAAGGTCCCCGTGATGGTCGACTCCTCCAAATGGGAGGTCATCGAAACCGGCCTGAAATGCCTCCAGGGCAAAGGCATCGTCAACTCCATCTCCCTCAAGGAGGGCGAAGAGAAATTCCTCGAACAGGCCCGCATCATCCGCCGCTACGGCGCCGCCGTCGTCGTGATGGCTTTCGACGAAAACGGCCAGGCCGCCACCTTCGCCGACAAGATCCGCATCGCCGAACGCGCCTACCGTCTCCTCGTCGACCGCGTCCAGTTTCCGCCCGAGGACATCATCTTCGATCCCAACATCCTCACCGTCGGCACCGGCATCGAGGAGCACAACAACTACGCCGTCGATTTCATCGAGGCCACGCGCTGGATTAAACAAAACCTCCCGCACGCCAAGGTCAGCGGCGGCGTCTCCAACATTTCCTTCAGCTTCCGCGGCAACAATCCCGTCCGCGAAGCGATGCACGCCGCGTTCCTCTACCACGCGATCCGCGCCGGCCTCGACATGGGCATCGTCAACCCGGGCATGCTCGAGGTCTACGAAGAGGTCCCGAAGGATCTTCTCGAACTCGTCGAAGACGTCCTCCTCAACCGCCGCCCCGACGCCACCGAGCGGCTCACCGCCTTCGCCGACGCGCTCAAGGAGCGCGCCGGCTCCGGCATCTCAAATTCCAAATCTCAAATCTCGGATTCCGGCTGGCGCAGCCAGTCGGTGGAAGAGCGTCTTTCCCACGCGCTCGTGAAGGGCATCGACACCTTCATCGAAGCCGACACCGAGGAAGCCCGCCAAAAATACGGCAAGCCTCTCTCCATCATCGAAGGCCCGCTCATGGACGGCATGCGCGTCGTCGGCGACCTCTTCGGCGCCGGAAAGATGTTTCTCCCGCAGGTGGTGAAATCCGCCCGCGTGATGAAAAAAGCCGTCGCCTACCTCCAGCCTTACATGGAGCAGGAAAAGCTCTTGGCTCTCAGCTCTGGGCTCTCAGCCGCACAATCCGCCGGGCGGATTGTGCTGGCGACCGTCAAAGGCGACGTCCACGACATCGGCAAGAACATCGTCGGCGTCGTCCTCGCTTGTAACAACTACGAGGTGATCGATCTCGGCGTGATGGTCCCGTGCGAAAAAATCCTCGCCACCGCCCGCGAGAAAAACGCCGACGTCATCGGCCTCTCCGGCCTGATCACGCCTTCGCTCGACGAGATGGTTCACGTCGCGAAGGAGATGGAACGCACCGGCTTGAAGCTCCCGCTTCTCATCGGCGGCGCCACCACCTCCGCCGCGCACACCGCCGTCAAAATCGCGCCTCACTACTCCGATCCCGTCATTCACGTCCTCGACGCCTCGCGCGTCATCGGCGTCGTTTCAAAACTCCTCAGCCCCGACAACAAAGCCGCCTACGTCGCCGAAATCCGCGCCACGCAGGAACGCCAACGCACCGACTTCGCCAATCGCCAAACCGCCCGCCCACTCCTCTCCCTCGCCGAGTCGCGTGCGCGCAAACCCACCTTCAACTGGCCCGAAATCGACATCCCCCGCCCCGCCTTCCTCGGCACCCGCGTGTTCTCCAGCGATCAGCGTTCAGCGGTCAGCGATCAGCCTGCTGCTCTGGGCTCTGGGCTCTGGACTCTCAGCTTCGATGAACTCGTAGAGTTCATCGACTGGGGCCCCTTCTTCTCCGCCTGGGAACTCCACGGCCGGTATCCACAAATCTTGGACGACGCCGTCGTCGGCGCCGAGGCGAAGAAACTCTTCGCCGACGCCCAAAAACTCCTCGCCCGCATCGTCGACGAAAAGCTCTTCACCGCCCGCGCGGTCATCGGCTTCTGGCCCGCCAACTCGGTCGGCGACGACATCGAGATCTACG
>Ga0207868_1001924_pt1 | contig 13286 bp, 7 predicted proteins | sample Passage237B_FD_187370 | JGI IMG/M metagenome (GOLD analysis project Ga0207868, IMG submission 187370) | Cellulose adapted compost microbial communities from Newby Island Compost Facility, Milpitas, CA, USA - Passage2 37B (SPAdes) (version 3) ... | reverse complement strand
CTTGAACTGGAAGTATCCCCGAGCGATTCACTTCCGAGAGCTACCCGGGTCGATGGGGATGTCCAGCTGGAGCTGGAAGAAGATCCTGTGCCGTTGGTAACTCCCGAACCCGAGAAATCACTCAGTGAGGAGCTGGTGGAGGAGTTCGGAGAATATGACTCAACGCTCGACCTTCCCACCTTTAAAAATCCTCACCTCGATCTTCTTACACCTCCGCAGGAAAACCAGCAGGAGAAAGTATCCCAGGAAGAGCTGGAAAGCAACAAGAACCGTATCGTGGAGACACTTGGCAGCTATGGCATCAAAATCGCCAAAATCAAAGCGACCATTGGTCCTACCGTCACGCTTTATGAAATCATCCCCGAAGCCGGGGTACGGATTTCGAAAATCCAGAGCCTGGAGAAAGATATTGCCCTGAGCCTTTCCGCCCTGGGGATCCGGATTATTGCTCCCATGCCCGGACGGGGAACCATCGGTATTGAAGTACCGAACAAACGGAGGGAAACGGTTTACATCCGGACGGTCCTCGGTAACGAGCGTTTTCAGAAATCAACCTACGATCTTCCCATTGTTCTGGGCAAAACGATCTCAAACGAAATCTACGTGGCCGACCTGGCCAAAATGCCTCACCTGCTGATTGCGGGAGCCACGGGTCAGGGTAAGTCCGTCGGGTTGAACGTCCTGCTGGCGTCACTGGTGTTCAAGAAACATCCTTCCCAGCTTAAATTCGTACTGGTTGACCCCAAAAAGGTGGAACTTACCCTGTACAATCACCTGGAAAGACATTATCTGGCCAAACTGCCGAACAGTGAGGAAGCCATTATTACCGATACCAAGAAAGTAATCTATACCCTCAACTCCCTGTGTATCGAGATGGACAACCGCTACGACCTGCTTAAGGAAGCGGCCGTGCGGAACCTTAAGGAGTACAACGCCAAGTTTGTGGAGCGCAAACTGAATCCGCAAAAAGGACACCGCTTCCTGCCATTTATCGTGCTGGTCATCGACGAGCTGGCCGACCTGATGATGACGGCCGGTAAGGAAGTCGAAACCCCGATTGCCCGTCTGGCTCAGCTGGCCCGGGCGGTGGGTATCCACCTTGTGGTGGCTACGCAGCGTCCTTCGGTGAAAGTGATTACCGGTCTGATCAAGGCCAATTTCCCTGCCCGGCTTTCCTTTAAGGTAACTTCCAGTATCGATTCCCGCACCATCCTCGACGCCGGTGGAGCCGAACAGCTGGTCGGTCATGGAGATATGCTCCTTTCCCTCAACTCGGAAATGCTCCGGCTGCAGTGTCCCTTTATCGACACCCGCGACGTGGAAGCCATATGTAACTATGTGGGCAACCAGCGTGGCTATAACGATGCCTATGCGCTGCCCGAATTTGAGGGTGACGAAGGTGGCGAGCTAAAGGAGGAATTCGATGTCAACAGTTTTGATCCGCTGCTGCCGGAGGCGGCGCGTCTGGTCGTAACGCACCAGCAGGGAAGTACGTCCCTGATCCAGCGTAAGATGAAACTCGGCTACAACCGTGCCGGCCGGATTATGGATCAGCTCGAATCGCTGGGTGTGACAGGACCCTTTACTGGCAGTAAAGCCAGGGAAGTCCTCTTCCACGACCTTGAAAGCGTAGACCAGCACCTCAAGTCTCTTGGTCTGGATTAAACTTCTGCCTCGTCCGGGTGTCCAACTCCCATAATGCCATTCTAAAAATGATTAAGAAAATATTTCTGATACTGCTCTTTGCCCCTTTCTTTTTCACCGCCCATGCGCAGGATGAAAAGAGGGCGTTGTCTATTTTGGACGAAATGAGCAACCGCTACAAGAGCTATACCTCCTTCCGCGCCTCATTTACCTACGCTACCAACGGCGGGCGACCCGCTAAGGGAGAAGCCATTGTGAAAGGCGGGAAATTTCACCTGAAGATGGCCGATCAGGAGATCATCTCCGATGGGAAGATACTGGCCACCTACCTGAAAGAATCCAACGAGGTTACGGTTCAGGATTACGACGAGGAAGAAATCGGCGACCTGAGTCCCACCCGAATCTACATGGCCTATAAGAAAGGATACAAATATGCTTTCCTCGGGGAAACGCAAATGGGAGGGCGTACCTACGAAAACGTCCGTCTTACACCAACTGCCTCCAATTCGCCGGTGTCCAAAGTAGAACTTCAAATCGACAAGGCAGATAAAACGATCAAGGGCTGGAAGATTTTTTCCAAAAGCAAGGAAAACACACAGTTTGAGGTAACTCAGTTCCAGCCTAATGCAACTGTCAGCGACCATGTCTTCACTTTCAATGCGCAGAAATTTCCCGGCGCAGAAGTGATAGACCTTCGGTAGTAGGCATTTCTACCCATTCACTGATCTTCCCGATCGCTCATCAGAATTCCGGGGAGAAGCCCGGATAGCCGGTGCAGTCCTGGTATTTCTCTACGCAAAAGAGGACTTCCCATTGGGTCGAGGTATATTTCTTGTGAAGGAACCTGGAATTGTCCTATCTACCAGGTAAGCGAGATGGGGAACGTTCCATCATCATGTCACCCCTACGGGGTTTGAAGATAATGGCGGGAGACATGTCTTCCTATCATCATGTCACCCCTGCGGGGTTTGAAAACCGTCGGGATTGACATTTTTTTTCTAATATCATGTCACCCCTGCGGGGTTGGGGAGATCGGTGGGATTCGCATTTTGTCTATCATCATGCCACCCCTGGGAGGTTTGCCAGACCGGTGGGATTAACATTTTCTAGCACAGGAAGGTAGGCAGGTGAAGGGAAGTCGGCTGCGATTGCCGTCCCGCCCTAATTGTCACTTTATCAGGTACTGAGTGAGCATTTCTCAGGCGCGCGGGGACAAGCCCTCCCCTCCCCGAAAGCAATTTACACGCTGCCGTTATATTTATCCAGAGTACACACGTTTACAAACGGATATATCCGGATGTATACGATTATCAATAAGCGAGAGTGGCTGTGCGTGTTGGGCTTTCCCGATAATGCCCGGCCATCTGGTAAGTTCGGAAAGGGCTGAGCGTTCGTAGTTTCTTTGAGACAGATATGGCAGGGGGCAGCGATATTGGGGATTAAGCGGATGTGTTGCAGAGATACGGATTAGTTATCTTCAAGGGTTATGTGATATCATGTCACCCCTCCGGGGTTTTGGTTTTCCTGAGGAATTGTCGTTATCTATCATCATATCACCCCTGCGGGGTTTGGAGGAATCAAGCCATATTGGGAGCCTGGCTATCATCATATCACCCCTACGGGGTTTGAGAAAACGGTTGCATGCCTCAGGTATATTCCCTTCATGACGAAGTGGCGTACTGGCTTTTCTGCAACGTTTTTATAGAGGCGTCTTCAGCCCCTATCCGGGAGATGATAGCCTCGTTGAGATGTGCAAACCCTTTATAACAAATATTAGGCTTGTTCCGCTAAATTCCCTTTACCCACCTCCCTTTAGAAAAAGTAAATTGAACATACGCCCATTTCGTAGGCAAAATATCCTTCGGAAATTGACATTTCAAAAACAAAACAATCCCGAGAAATAAAACGGAACTCACAAAGCCGAATGAATAAAGAGCTTTGAAAAACGGAAGAAGTTCTTACGAAAAACGATTTGGAATACCTCCGATTAGGCAAGTAATATAAAGTGACATTCTGTTTGGCTAATTACAATTTTTTAGGCGATTTATACAAGCATTAATTGCAAAATCTTTTCCCTCTGTCATCTGTCTAAAAAATATCGCGACTGTCGTTCCAACCTTAACTGCCTGCTTTAAATCTTTAGGCTAAAAGCTACTCAATTGAAACCCAATTCCTTAAACCTCAATGAAAAAACTATTGATTGCCTCCACACTGTTTTTAATGCTGGGATGTAAGGATGGAGAGGTCCCTTCCGTTACGGACGTTGAAATCCTGAAGACCGGAGAATCCTATTTGACCGACGCGCTGGAGCCTCGTATTCAGGTAAAAGCGATCGGCATCCAGGACAACCGATGTCCTATAAACGCTATCTGCGTATGGACAGGCTATGCGCAGGTAAAATTCGAAGTAACCGTAAAAGGTCAAACGCTACAGGACTCGCTGGCCACTCCTGCAGTACCTGCGCAGAATCTGGTTTCGCGCAAGCACTACCGTCTGGGCGGTGAAGAATTCGGTATCGTGCTGAAAGAGGTAAATCCTTATCCCGGTTCAACCAAACCCGGAGAAGAAGAACCTGAGAAAACCGCAATACTGGAAGTTACCAGATACTGATTTGATCCCCGGTCGGGCATTACAATGGCTCGTAGACAGCGAAACGGCCATCGAAGAAAGTCAGCCGGTAAAAAGGTATGATCTTCTGTCCTGGCCGGGGATAAAATGCTTCCGTCAGATAGGCGTAATCGAAAAGGATAAAATCCACGTCCATTTTCTTGCTCCAGGCAGCCATGAGGTGGGGTGACAGATTTTTCTTCTTGTACTGCAGCTTGTAATTTTCGTGTGACAGTAGCTGATCAAACTCCTCATACTCGTTGAAAAAGAAAGTCAGGGGAACGAGCCCCGTTCCGTCTTCGGGAAGGTGTTTACGGATCGCATCATAATTCTCGGGAAGGTCTCCATATTTCATGTTATTATGGATCAACTGGCCCATTCCTACCACCCCAATGATCAGATACGCCGCCGCGCAGGTTTTCAGACCCGTATTGACAAAAGGACGCAGCCGGTAAAGTTCGTACACTACGATCATCATAAAAGGTATAAAGAGCACCATATACATGGCCGAATTCCCCTTGGTGATCACCCAGAAAGAGAAAAACATTGTCAGTGTATAGACTTTCAGTTCTACGGGCAGTTTCTTCAGAAAACTCCGCTGGTACCATCCCACGAACAGGAGCACCAGGGTAAGGGCCTGTTGTTCGGGCGAATGCAGGAACATGCGCGGATAGGTGAGGAGCTGAATTATTTTTTTATCCAGTTTCATGCCATGACCGGCAGCCGGATCATTTGAAAACTGGTAAATCCAGGTGGAGATTCCCCCAGGTTCGTCAACTACGTCGATAAAATAGATCAACGAAGCCGCTCCCCCGGCAAGGGCAAAAAGCAGCCCCCGATAATATTGCTTGGTCCAGACCAGTGTGCATAGTCCGGCAAGGAGGAATATAATCCCGTTCATATGCCCTACAAAAGCCAGTCCGCCCAAAATTCCCGCCAGGGCTGCCTTCCACGATTTTTCCTTCCCCATGAAGATCAGCAGGTAGGATGCGAAGCCCAAGGCGGCCAGAAGCATTTCCGGACGGTTCTGAAAGCTGATTTTCACAAGCAGTCTGTTCGCAAAAATCAGAAAAAGGAGAGCCAGCAGCATCGGGCTGTTCCAGTTCTCTCCCCGCTGCCTCAAATAATAAATCAGTAGACCACAGAGCACCACATAGGGGATAAACCCGGTAAACTGGACGACCGGCAGCTCATATCCAAACAGGTACATAAGTGCCGCTCCAAACCAGAGGAAAAACTTATGACTGACCAGGAGTTCCTTATCCCAGTCATTCAAACCGCGGAAAAACTCCGAGCGTATGACCCCTTCTTCCAGAAACCAGTAGGACTGCTCGGCAAACCAGGCATCATCACCTGTGGGAACACGTTCGATATACGTGAGTACCGACAAAACAAATAGGGCCGCTACCAGCGGATAGGCAATCTTGCCGCTTAACATACAAGATGAGTTGAAATGGTATAGGTTTTTGCTTTAACTCACCTCATGCAAAATATACCGCATTGATAATCAGGATGGGGAGATATCAGGCGATGAGGAGTTGAAAAAACAGTCGTGTTATTCTATTAAGATACGAATAATTGTCCAATTCTGCAAATCAATCACCCAGCAACCGGTAATTCCGGAATTCAAACAGGCGGTTGCCGGTCTTCTTTTCATACCAGTATAGAAGTCTGTCCGATAGACTGAATTTCTTTTTACTCAGATCGAGCTCAATTTTCCAGTCCTGTCGTGCAATCCGCTCCTTCATGACAGCAGGATGGGATCCCTCAAACCGGACAAGAGAGTCGAAATCGGAAAAATCAAAGACATCATCCGACTGCAGAGTCTGCTTCCAGTCTTCGTCTTCCTGCCAGAATCGGGCTACGTCCTTCATTTTAGCTTTCATTCTTTCCGGACTTTTCACCCAGCCATAGTGATAAATCGCTGCACCGCAGGGCTTTACATTGAGCTTTTGTCCGTTTTTCCGAAACCCCTGAGCATCCCTAAAAGCCGAAATCGCCGCCTCCTGCGGCTGATTTTTGCGCCGTATAATCCGAATTTCCTTCCGGTACCAGGTTCGACTGTCCCCCACATAATCGTAGGTGCCGTAAAAATGCAGATAATCGAACAGCAGGCCTTCCACACGCAAGTCGTCCTTGTATTTCGAACAGGCCTCACGGACAGGCTGCACATATTTTTCGTGCATAACTTCATCGGCCTGGATATAAAAAGCCCAGTCGGCATCGGGCGCGACCAGTTCCAATGCCTTGTCTGTTTCCATGGCAAGAACTTTCCCACCCTGGCGGAAAGACATGTCCCATTCACTTTCAAAAATGCGGATTTTGGGATCCTCTATCGAACGGATGAGGTCAAGGGTTGCGTCTTCGCTTTTTCCTACCAGAACCACCATCTCGTCCACAGCAGGCAGGATGGAACGGATGGCTTCAACGATAGGATAGTCGTTGACGATAGCATTACGAATGATCGTAAAACCGCCGATTTTCATGGAATGAAAAGAAAATTAATTATAAAAAAAGTCGTGTTACGGGGCTAATATAAAAATACGTCAAGACCAGTACAACTGATCCTGACGTATTTGATGTATTACAGTACAGATTATTTTCCCTAAACCACTAAACGTCGATCGCCTCTCCGTAAGCAACTTCCGTTGCCCCTTTGATCGCTTCCGAGATGGTGGGGTGAGGATGAACCGATCGCATGATTTCGTGAGCGGTGGTTTCCAGCTTGCGGGCTACCACTACTTCGGCGACCAGTTCGGTCACGTTGTAGCCGATCATATGAGCTCCGAGGAATTCCCCATATTTTGCGTCGTATACCACTTTCACGAAACCATCAGGTGCACCGGCCGCCTTAGCCTTACCCGAAGCCTGGAAGGGGAATTTACCCACCTTAACTTCATAACCGGCTTCCTTCGCTTTTTTCTCGGTATAACCCACTGAAGCGATTTCAGGCTGACAATAGGTACATCCCGGGATATTGCCGTAATCGAGCGCCTCGGTCTTGTGACCGGCAATTTTCTCTGCAGCAATGATACCCTCTGCCGTAGCCACGTGCGCAAGTGCCGGACCCGGGATACAGTCGCCAATCGCATAGAAACCGGGAACGTTGGTTTCGTACCACTGGTTAACCGCAATCTTGCCTTTCTCGGTCTTGATACCTACTTCCTCCAGTCCGATATTCTCGATGTTGGAAACTACCCCGGCAGCCGAAAGTACGACGTCCACTTCGAAAGTTTTCTCTCCGTCAGGGGTTTTGACAAACGCTTTCACGCCTTTGCCAGAAGTCTCCACTTTTTCTACGGACGAGTTTACATAGATGTCGAGTCCTTTTTTCTTAAGCTGCTTGTTCAGCTCTTTGGAGACATCCTCATCCTCGATCGGAACAATCTGAGGCATGAACTCAACGATGGTAACTTTGGTACCCAGGGATGAGTACACGTAGGCGAACTCGATCCCAATAGCCCCTGAACCGATGACAAGCATGGTCTCAGGCTGCTTCTCCAGGGTCATGGCCTTACGGTAATCAATTACCTTTTCGCCATCGATCTTGATATTTGGAAGCTCACGGGCTCTCGCACCGGTAGCGATAATTACACCTTTGGATGCACGATAAACGGTTTTCTTGCCTTCCTTGTCGGTCACTTCCACCGATTGATCCTTTACTACCTTTCCGTAGCCGCTGATCACATCGATTTTGTTTTTCTTCATCAGGAAAGTGACCCCCTTGTTCATCGCTTCAGCAACACCGCGGCTGCGTTTGATGACCGCAGAGAAATCAGCAGAGCTGTCTGACACATTGATGCCGTAATCTTTGGCATGTTTGATGTATTCGAATACCTGCGCGCTTTTAATCAAAGCCTTGGTGGGAATACAACCCCAGTTTAAGCAAACGCCCCCCAGGTTTTCTTTTTCTACGATCGCTACTTTTAATCCCAGCTGGGATGCGCGGATCGCAGCGGGATATCCTCCGGGTCCGCTGCCTATCACTATAACGTCATAATTCTGAGACATCTTCAGGAAATTTTAATTTAGTTCTATGATTGATACATCGGTCAGCGCGCCAAAAGCGAAAAACCACTTGCAAAGGTAAAAGGTTTTAAGTTAAATGACAGAATTTCCTCTTGTTTCAGCAGTCAGGATTTGCAGTAACTTCCCGATTTTGCTCCATATCAAACCCGGCAAAGTTTTAAGCAGGGGCGTTTTTTTGTACCTTTGTGCGCTAAAAATCAAACGACGAATAGATCGATGACGTCAGAACAGCTAAGCGACCTCGCAGAACGGGTAGATGCCCTGGGTAAATACCTGGATTACAATACAAAAAAGGAGAAACTGGCGGAGTTGGAAGCACAAACAGCCCAGCCTGAATTCTGGGGGGATTCGGTACGGGCGGAAAATATTATGAAGGAAATCCGCGGCCTCAAATTCTGGGTAAACGGCTACGAGGATCTGACCCGTCAGCGCGACGATCTGCAGACCATCTGGGAATTTTATGAAATGGATGAGGCATCCATGGAAGAGGTCGACGCAGAAGGGAAAAAACTCGAAGCCAAACTGGAAGAGCTGGAATTCCGCAAGATGATGTCGGATGAGGGGGACGAACTTTCGGCCGTCATAGAGATTAACGCCGGAGCGGGTGGTACCGAGTCGCAGGACTGGGCATCGATGCTCATGCGTATGTATATCATGTGGGCGGAAAAGAACGGGTATAAGGTTAAGGAAGTGGACCGTCAGGATGGGGATGTGGCCGGTGTCAAATCCGTGACCCTGGAAATATCAGGTGATTACGCCTATGGTAACCTCAAATCAGAGAACGGTGTACACCGGCTGGTAAGGGTATCTCCCTTCGACTCCAACGCCCGCAGACATACCTCTTTTGCTTCGGTATATGCTTATCCGCTGGCGTCGGACGATATCGAAATCGAAATCAACCCGGCCGATATTACCTGGGATACCTTCCGTTCAGGGGGAGCCGGAGGACAGAACGTTAACAAGGTGGAAACGGCCGTACGGCTGCACCACAAACCCTCCGGAATTATCATTGCCTGTCAGCAGGAACGTTCTCAGCTGATGAACAAGGAGGTAGCCCTGCGCCTTCTGAAATCGCGGCTTTACCAGATAGAACTGGAAAAACGGAATGCCGCCCGGGCTGAAATCGAAGCTTCCAAAAGAAAAATCGAATGGGGGTCACAGATCCGGAGTTATGTACTGGACGACCGCCGCGTGAAAGACCACCGCACCAACTATCAGACATCTGATACAGAAGGCGTACTGAACGGTGAAATCAACGAATTTATCAAGGCTTACCTGATGGAAGCCTAACTCGTACAATGAAAAATCAACTGGAAAAAGAAAAGGAACTGGCCGCGTTGGCTGCCGTTCAGTACGTTCGGGACGGGCAGGTCGTCGGGCTGGGCACAGGATCATCGTCAGAATATGCCATTCGTGCCCTTGGAGAAATGGTCAAAAATGGCCTCCGTATCACCGGGGTGCCCACTTCCATCCGCACCGCTCAGCTGGCCGAAGCGCTTGGTATCCCCCTGGCCGACATCAATACGATCAACGAAATCGATGTTACCATCGATGGGGCTGATGAATTCACCACCGACCTGCTCCTGATCAAGGGAGGCGGTGGCGCCCTGCTCCGTGAAAAAATCGTAGCTTCCCTGACAAAGCAGCAGATCATTATTGCGGATTCTTCCAAACTGGTCGAAAAACTGGGCAAGTTCCACCTGCCGGTCGAAGTGATTCCCTTTGCGTCCAATTATGTACTCAATCAGCTGAAGAAAATCGGTGGGGAGGCGAAAATCCGTCAGTCAGGTACAGAACCCTACAAAACGGATCAGGGAAACTATATTCTCGATACCGATTTTGGCTTGATGGAGAACCCGCGGGAACTGGCCGAAAATCTCAACCGGATTGAAGGAATAGCCTGTTATGGACTGTTTATTGATCTGGCCGAAAGAGTGATCATGGCGAAAGGCGACGAAACTTTCGAGTTCACCCGCGCCTAACCTTCTTGCAGAAGATAGGGATATTTCAGAAATTAGTTTGATTAAACTAATTTGGCGGACGCAGGTCCTACTATGAAGTTACTATCCCTGTTCTTCACCCGAATCCTTAACCGCAGGCAGCTAACCCACGCTTTCGGCATAACGGCTGTTACCCTGTCGCTACTCGCAGGATGCCGGCCAGACAAGCCCGCGGAAGTTGCGGAAGCTGAAAAGTTACTTCCCCGAAAAATCGACTTTAATTATCATGTTAAGCCGATCCTGTCGGACAAATGCTTCGCCTGCCATGGGCCGGATATTAAAAACCGAAAAGGAGATCTGCGGCTGGATACCGAGGAAGGTGCCTATGCAGCCCTGAAAAATGCCGGCAATGCACATGCGATCGTCCCGGGCAGTCTGAAAAAAAGTGCTGTCTATGCCCGGTTGATCTCGGATGATCCCGAGCTACGGATGCCACCGCCTGAATCGAACCTGAACCTGACAGCAGAAGAGATTGCCATCCTGACGCGATGGATCGAACAGGGGGCAAACTACGAGCCACACTGGTCGTTTATACCGCCAGAAAAACCGAAACTCCCGAAAGTCAAAGATAAATCCTGGGCACAAACGCCCATCGATCATTTTATACTCGCCCGGCTGGAGAAGGAAGGTCTGAAACCGGAGGCCCGTGCCGGCGCGGAAGAACTCATCCGCCGCGCCAGTTTCGACCTGACTGGATTACCTCCTTCCCTCGAGGAAATCGACCGGTTTAAGACAGATCCCTCCGAGAAAGCTTTTGAGGACCTGATTGACCGTCTACTCAGTTCACCGGCTTATGGAGAGCGGATGGCAGCCGACTGGATGGACCTGGCCCGCTACGCCGACAGTGACGGCTACCTGGATGACAAGCACAGGGAGTTTTCCCCCTGGCGGGACTGGGTGATCAAGGCATTTAATGAAAACATGCCCTATGACCGGTTCATTACCTGGCAACTCGCCGGTGACCTTATCCCCGACCGCACGCGGGAAAGTATTCTTGCGACCGCGTTCAACCGTCTGCACAAGAAGAATTCAGAAGCAGGTATAATTTTCGAGGAATATCGGGTCGAGTACGTCGCAGACCGGGTCCAAACCCTGGGTCAGGGGATCCTGGGCCTGTCTTTGCAATGTGCCCGGTGTCATGACCACAAGTATGACCCTGTCAGCCAGGAGGATTACTTCCGGCTTTTCGCTTTTTTCAACAGTACCGACGAAACGGGTAGTCCGGTCTACGGACCCGACCAAACGCCAGGACCTGCCCTGCTCCTCACCAAAGACAAGGAGGAAGAACGTATTCGTCAGCTGGAAAAAGAGATTTCAGACTATGAAAATCAGCTGGCTGCTATAGAAAAAGGCGCCGAAAATGCTCTCAGTCCCTGGCTGGAACAAAAGCACCTGACCGCTCAGTCGTTGGATAAATCAGTTCGGCAGGCATTGGTTGCCCATTATCCGCTGGACAAGGCGATCGATCAGAACGGCAGGAAAGTAAGTCCCAATCTCAACGACCGGCAGCTACCGGCGACTTGTAACGATCCACTGTTTAAACCAGGTGTAAAAGGCAATGCCTACTTTGTTACCGACTATAATTCGGTCGTTCTGGGAAAGAATGTAGGATGGTATGAACGTACGGAGCCCTTCTCCGTTTCGCTTTGGATATACCCCGCCAAAAATTACCCGGATGCAGGGGTTTTCTACCATTGTGAAGATCTGCGCCTGGGTCTGAAAGGATATTCCCTCAAACTGGAAAACAACAAGCTCCAGTTTATCATGGCACATTCCTACCCCCAGAATTCCTTCCAGGTCTCTACAAAAGAGCCGCTGAAAGAAAAAGAATGGGTACACGTAACCATCACCTACGATGGATCAAGCCGGGCGGAGGGGGCAGGTATTTACCTGAATGGTCAAAAAGTACCGGTCAGTATCGATTATAACAATCTTTACAAGGGTATTCTCTACGAATGGAATATCCATACCTATGGCTTCAAGGGTTTTCAGCTCGGACAAAGGTCGCTGCTGCTGCCGTTTAAGGATGGGGGTATCGACGAAGTCAAAATCTTCAACAGGGAACTCACGCCCCTGGAAGTTCTTCATGATCATAGTCCGGAAGGAACTAAAGCGGTTTTACAGAATCCCGGCTCTTCTGAATACCAGGCTCTCGTAAAAAGCCACTTCGTCAGCCATGGTATTCCGCAGAAAAAACCCTTGCTGGATAGTTTGCGGGCAAAGCGGCAGCAGCTGAACGAGCTGATGAATGCCATCCCGGAGATCATGGTGATGGGAGACCTGCCCCAGCCCCGTCCGACCTATGTACTCGACCGGGGTATGTATAACGCTCCCACAATCGAAGTGGAACCTGGGACGCCTGACGCCATCTTTGGTTTTGACAATAAATGGCCACGGAACCGGCTCGGACTGGCAAAATGGCTCTTTGACCGCAAAAATCCCCTGACCGCCCGGGTCTTCGTGAACCGCATCTGGCAACAGCATTTTGGCAACGGCCTGGTCCGTACGCCTGGGGATTTTGGCAACCAGGGAAATCTGCCCACCCATCCGGAACTGCTCGACTGGCTGGCGGTATCGTTTATCGAATCGGGCTGGGATATCAAAAAATTGCACAAAATGATCATGATGTCGGCGGTGTACCAGCAGAGTTCGGTGGTGAATCCTGAAAAACGGGAGCGGGATCCGGAAAACCTGTTGCTGGCTCGGGGAGCGCGTTTCCGGTTGAGCGCTGAGATGATCCGGGACAATGCCCTGGCTACCAGCGGACTGCTCGTCGATACAATCGGCGGCCCCAGTGTGTATCCGTACCAGCCCGAAGGATTATGGGATGAGCTGAGTGACAAGGTCTGGCGTTACAAATATCTTCAGGAGCCCGGGGATGGACTCTATCGCAGGAGTCTCTATACGATCTGGAAGCGCTCCGCACCTCCCCCTTCCATGTTGATATTCGATACCCCCGAAAGGGGAGAATGTGCCGTCAACCGACGGAAAACCAATACTCCGCTG
>Ga0207868_1001919_pt1 | contig 13342 bp, 17 predicted proteins | sample Passage237B_FD_187370 | JGI IMG/M metagenome (GOLD analysis project Ga0207868, IMG submission 187370) | Cellulose adapted compost microbial communities from Newby Island Compost Facility, Milpitas, CA, USA - Passage2 37B (SPAdes) (version 3) ... | reverse complement strand
AGCGTCAGGGGCGCCTTGTCGCCCGTGTGGGCAAGGCGCGCTTCCTTGAGCTCATCCAGGGTGAGGGCCGCGTCGAAAGCCGCAACAGCGTCGGCCACAGCCTTGTCGATGGCAGGCCCATCGAGGGGGTGAAGTTCAGTCATTGTGGGGGTTTCTCCGGGTGGGGAATCGGTTGCGATTCTAACGGCCGCGGAGGGGGCGCTTTGGAGGCCCGACGCTGGGCGCGGCTCGCACTTTCAGGCCAGCAGGTTCTCTGCTGGCCTAGATAAAGGGCGAAAGTGCTCCGTGCGTCATGGGACGAGTTTATCCCCAGATGCCGATCTTGCCGCTGAGCAGGGTCAGGATGACGGCCGCGGCAAGCGTGTTGATGAGAGGAAGGGCAACGCGCAGGCCAACGGGCATCTGCTTGTTCTTGATGCCCGGCAGTCCCATGAAGAACAGGATCACGGCGAGGAACATGCCGAACGGGACCCACAGCACCAGGATGAGCGGGGCGAAGACCGCGATGCGCTCCGCGATGCCCACGTCAGCGCCCATCTGGTACAGCGGCTTGCCGTCGAGCCACAGCTTCTGGAAGCCCGGAATGAGGCCCGAGGATGTGATGCGCGCGTTGGAGCCGTTGCGCAGCGGAATGTCCCAGCCGCCCTTGCGGCGCTTCACGAGCTCGCCGCCGTGGCGGATCTTGTAGAAGATGCCTTCGGCGTTCTCGAGTTCAACCGGCTTGCGGGCGCCAGGAACGTCCAGCGTGACGAGGTCCATGATGGTGGAGGGTACCAGCGCGGGTGATCGGCGCCGGACCGGTTGGGGTGAGTAAGGTGCTGTTTGCGCGCGCGGGCGCGCGCGTGAGGGGGTGGCGTGTGGCGCGAGTCATGACTGTTGCCGGGCTGCTTGCTGTTGCCGCGCTGGTGACCGGATGCTCTGGGGCGGGGCCGGAAGAGGTGCCCACAGCGTCGGGCATGCCTGGTGGTGGCGTTGAGCCTCAGGTGACGCCGCCCTCCGCGCCCGGCGGGCACTGGTCCGATGCGACCGCCGAGGACTTTGGTTGCGCGGTGGGCGCGATGCCTGGTTGGGCGATCGAGGGCGGGACCGGGGCGACGCCAGAGGAGGCCGTCGAGGAGCTCATGGGGCAGTTCGCCGAGCCGATGGAGCGCGCCGAGCGGGCGTGGGTGGGGTATCCGGATGCGGCGGTGCAGACGTGGATTCTGGGGGACGAGAGGCTGACGAAGGTTTCCGCGATGGTGTACGAGGCGAACGGGGAGTATCAGGCCTCGCCCGACTACATCTGCGTGGAGACGCCTTGGGAGGAGACGGCTTTCTCTTAGTGGGTGTTGTGCGTCCGTTTTCCACAGATTTGGGCTGTGCGCCCTCTATGTCAGACCCCTCTGGTTGGCTTGTCTCATGGACCAATTGGACGCGCTGCGAGAGCGGGTTGAGGCGTTGGCGGGGCTCGCCGAGGTTGACCCCCGCGTGCTCTCCGGCGATGCCGCGCTGTCGTGGGTCAAGTCCATTGGGGAGGTGCTGCGCGCGGGCGAGACGCTGCTCGCGCCGTTCGCTGTGCGGCTCGAAGAACTGACCGAGGGGCCCTCGCGTTACGCGCGGTGGAAGGGGCACCCATCCGCCGCTGCTTTGATCGCCCACGTCACGGGGATCAGCCAATCGCAGGCCATGGCGTTGGGTGCGCTTGGGCGGGTGATGACGCGGGAGATTCCTGTGGTGTCCCCGGAGGCGCTTGATTTCGACAGTCTGCCCGACGCTCCTCCGGCTCCCCCTGTCGCGTCGCCTGAGGACGCCTCGCCTCAGGACTCAGCACCTCAGGGCGCCGCTCCCGATTCGTTGCCACCCGTCCGTCCGCAGGCGCCCGTCATGGAGCTCTCGCCACTTGCGAAGGCGGCGCGCGACCGGACGCTCAGTACCGAGGCGATTCGCGTCATCGAGACGACGCTCGAGGCGATGACCATCGACACCGCAGAGGTCGAGGCCGTGCTGGTGTCCAAGGCGCGCGGCATGAAGATCCGCGAGGTGCGGCGCTTGTGCCACGCGGTGTTCGCCGAATGGGATCGCGACGGCTACGAGGCTCGTCAAGAAGCGCAGCGTCCACAGCGCGAACTCGTGTTTTTCCAGCGCCGGGACGGCATGGTGGGCGTCCACGGCACGCTCGATGCCGCGTCCGCCGCCAGTGTGGCTGCGGTCTTTGACGCGGAGGCCAGCGCAGCGCTGCACGGACAGCGCGAGCTGCCCGAGGACGAGCGCCGGTCGCTGGGGCAGATCAATGTGGACATCCTGGTGCAGTTGGCGCGCCACGCGCAGGGCTGCGATCAGGCGACGACGCGGCCCAAGACCACAGTGGTGGTGCGGGTAGACGAGAAGGCGCTGCGCGAGGACGTGGGACTCGCGACGTGCGATGCGCTCGAAGGGCCGATCTCCATGCAGACCCTGCGTCGCATGGCCGTCGATGCCGAGGTTGTGCCCGTCGTCATGGGTGCCGGGTCGCTGCCCCTCGACGTGGGGCGCGCGGCGCGGTACGCGACGCCCGCGATCCGAGTCGCGCTGGGCGAGCGCGACAAGGGCTGTGCGATGTGCTCCAGACCCCTGCCCTGGTGCGACGCCCACCACATAGATTTCTGGTCCCACGGGGGCCGAACCTCAACCCGAAACATGGTGATGCTCTGCGTGGGCTGTCACCATCGGGTGCACGACTGCGGCTGGATCATCGAGGTGGACGATCGCGACAACGTGAGCTTCATCCCGCCAGCAACCGTCGACCCCCACCGACGACGACAACCAGCCAGCTCCGCACGCTTCGCCGCCTGAGGGCACGAAGCGGGGCGAAGTGTGGGCGTGGAAAGGTTTGGTCGCTGGAGCACGGCCGACTAGAGCAGCCCCGAGTACAGGCAGAGCGTGACAGCCGAGGCGAGGTTGAGGCTCTCGGTGGGGCCGACCATGGGGATGCGCACCACGTCGTCGGCGAGGGCGAGCTCGTCGGGTGTGAGACCGCGGGCCTCGTTGCCGAAGATCCACGCGGTGGGGGTGGCGGCAGTTTTGGCGGGAGCGGCGGCAGTGCCGGTGAGACCAGCGCTTGCGCGGGCATTGTCGGCAGGCGCAACGCGAGCACCCGTGGCCGCGAGTTCAGTGGTGCCGGTGCCGTCGGTGGCTCGCACCGTCATGCCGGCCGCGCGCGCCGCCGCCACCGCGTCCTCGAGCGAGACTCCCCGCACCACCGGCACATGGAACACTGCCCCAACCGACGCGCGCACCACCTTGGGGTTCTCAACATCGACGGAGTCGCCCGCCAAGATCACCGCATCAGCACCTGCCGCCGAAGCGACACGGATGATGGTGCCCACGTTGCCGGGGTCCCGGGCCTCGGAGAGGATCGCAACCAGGCGCGGCGACTCCCCCAACGCGGCTGTGAGAGCGGCGCCCGGGCCCGCGGTGCCCGGGTCAGCGGCGCCCGGTGTAGCGCCCGAGTCAGCAGGATCTGCATCTACGCCGAGCGACTCGACAACCGCCAGCACTCCCTGGCAGTCGGCGCTCATGGCGCGCAGCACCTCGTCGGTGCCAAAGTGCAGGTAAATCCCCGCCTCCTCCGCAGAGGCGACGATCTCGCGATACCTGGCCGCAGCGTCGGGCGTGAAGTAGACGTCCCGCACGCGCGCGGGGGCGAACCGGACGGCCTCCCTCACCGCTTGCGGACCCTCAACCAAGAACAACCCAGCCCTGGAACGCGCAGAACGCCCCGCCAAGGCTGCGACTCGCTTGACGCGCTCGGCTCGCGGGTTGGCGAGCGTCGCGTCGGAATCGCGCCCAGCGGGGCGTTCTGTCATCGTCCTAGGGCTGGTCCGGGCTGCTTAGGCCGCGGGAGCGTTGACGTCGGCCGGAAGGGCCTTCTTGGCAACGTCCACGAGGGTCGCGAAGGCGGCCTCGTCGGAGACGGCGAGCTCGGCGAGCATGCGGCGGTCGACCTCGACGCCAGCGGCCTTGAGGCCCTGGATGAAGCGGTTGTACGTGATGCCGTTCGCACGGGCCGCAGCGTTGATGCGCTGGATCCACAGCTTGCGGAAGTCACCCTTGCGCTTACGACGGTCGTTGTACGCGTAGACCATCGAGTGAGTGACCTGCTCCTTGGCCTTGCGGTACAGGCGCGAACGCTGACCGCGGTAGCCCGCGGCGCGCTCGAGGGTAGTGCGGCGCTTCTTCTGGGCGTTGACCGCCCGCTTGACGCGTGCCATTTCTTAACTCCTTGTTTCCGGGGCGGTTACTTGCCCAGCAGCTTCTTGATCTTCTTCGAGTCCGGGGCCGACAGGATGTTGTCGACGGCGACACGACGCTTGCGGGCGTTGGTCTTCTCCTGGAACTTGTGGACGTTCATCGCCGAGGCGTGCTTCACCTTGCCCGAGCCAGTCAGCTTGAAGCGCTTCTTGGCACCGGAGTGCGTCTTGTTCTTGGGGCTCATGGCTCCACCTTTCGCTGTAGGCCCACCGGGGCGGGCACATCTTGTGGGCGCGCGGGGCGCCCAACGTCTCTAGTTGCCCGACGCTGTGCCGGGCTTGGGCTTGGCCGGCGCCTTGGGCGCAGGCTTGGGGGCAGCGGGCTTGGCCGCGCCGGGCTTGGCAGCCGGCTTGGCGGCCGGCTTCGCAGCAGGCTTGGCGGGCTTGGCGTCGGCAGCGGCCTCGGCGGGAGCCTCAGCAGCCTCAGCGGCGGGAGCCTCAGCAGCCTCAGCGGCGGGTGCCGCGGCCTCTGCAGGAGCCTCGACCTCCGGAGCCTCGACCTCAGCCTCCGCGGGGGCGGCAGCCGGTGCGGCCTGCGCAGGGTCGCTCTTGCGACGAGCCTCACGCTCGGCCTCCGACGCTGCCTTCGCAGCCTCGCGAGCCTTGCGCTGCTCCTCCTTGGCCTCCGCCTTCTTCTTCAGCGGGCCAAGGACCAGCGACATGTTGCGGCCCTCCTGGTTGGGAGCGTTCTCCACCACGCCGAACTCGGCGACATCCTCGGCGAGCTTCATGAGCAGGCGACGACCCATTTCGGGGCGGGACTGCTCACGACCACGGAACATGATCGTCACCTTGACCTTGTCGCCACCCTTGAGGAAGCGGACAACGTGACCCTTCTTGGTCTCGTAGTCGTGGTCGTCGATCTTGAGACGGAAACGCATCTCCTTGATCTCGGTGTTCGCCTGGTTGCGACGCGCCTCACGCGCCTTGACTGCGGCTTCGTACTTGAACTTGCCGTAGTCCATGAGCTTCGCGACCGGGGGTCGCGAATCAGGCGCCACCTCGACAAGGTCAAGGTCCGCCTCCTGTGCAAGTCGCAGTGCGTCCTCGATGCGGACGATGCCAACCTGCTCACCCTGCGGACCCACGAGGCGGACCTCGGGGACGCGGATGCGCTCATTGATGCGAGGCTCGTTGATGGGTAACTCCTCTTGTCTAGACACTAAGTACCGACCGCCGGGCAAAGAAAAAAGCCCCCGCTCGTGCACGAGCAGAGGCCACCGACGATTACCAGCCGGGCCACACACCAAAGGCGTGCGATCCCGCGGGAACCGAGACCCTGGCCCATCTGGTGGCCCGAGGGTGGGAGGTGAACTCCACTTGCGCGCCGCGAAAATCGCGACCGGTCAATAGGGAAGAATAGCACCATGAGCGCGGAAACTGAAGGCGCGGGCACTGGACCCCAAGCGTCGGACCTTGGCCCTGAAGCGTCGAACCCCGGCCCCACAGCGTCGGGCACCGTCCGCGATGAGCGGCGCGACCTCGCCGAAGTCACCGCCGTGGAACTTATCACGACGGTGAGCGTTCATCTGTTGAGCGCTGCCGCACTGCGGTGTGGGCTGGCCGAGGAGGGCGAGGAGTTCGCCGACCTCGACGAGGCCCGCAAGATCATCAACGCCCTCGCGGGCCTGGTGACCGCCTCGGCGCCCGATTTGGGGGACACTCACGCACGTGCCCTGCGAGACGGGCTGAGGACGGTGCAGTTGGCGTTCCGGGAGGCTTCGGTCATTCCCGACGCTCCGGGCGAGGGTCCGGGTGAGAAGTACACCGGTCCGGTGAGTTAAGGAGGCAAGGCAGCCATGGCGGGTGACGAGACGCCCACCTCGGAGCTTGCCGTGCCCGCACGCGCGAAGAGCGCGGAAAGCCCGGCCGAACCGCAGACCATCACCATTCCCGTGATGCTGCCCCTCAAGCAGCACGTGCGGATGTGGATGCTGCTGAGCGGCGTGCTGGGCATCATGCTCATTGCCGCGCTGGTGATCATCGGCTACCTGTGGAGTGTCAACGGCAAGTGGCAGGCCCAGGTGGCGAGCCTCACCGAGACCGGCTACAGCCTTGGCGATCGCATCGCCGAGCATCAGCGCCAGATTGAGCAGCTTGAGTCGACGAATGAGCTGCTCGCGGACCAGCTCTCGACGGCGAAGGACCGCGTGCTGTCCCTGTCCAACGAGAAGGCGCAGTGGAGTGACGAGACCGCATACGCGCAGCAGCAGGTGGATCTGCTGCTCGCCCGAGTTGAAGGCGCGCAGTCCGTGGTGGGCCAGCTGGGACGCTGCGTCGAGGGAGAGCAGCAGCTCGTCGAGTATCTGACCAACCCGCCGACGCAGGTCGTCGACGACGTCGAGGTGCCCGTCTACACGGATGAGCAGATCGCCGAGTATCGGGCGAGCGTCGACAAGCTGTGCGCCTCTGCCGTCAGCGCCAACCAGGCGTTCCAAGAGTCGCTGTCGCAATGAAGCGCCTGGTCCTTGGTGTCGCCGCCGCGTGCGCTGGTGTGCTCGCGGGATGCGGAGTGCTGCCTGAGGCGCCGCCGTCCCTGCCGACTGACTTTGTCCCGTCCGTGTCGCCCTCGCCCGGCGAGCTGACCGGTGCCCTCTCCCCTGACGGCTTCTCCGCCGCGCAGCGGATGAGCGTGCGAGTGCGGAACATCGGGTGTGGGTTCCTCGCAACGGGCTCCGGCTTCGCGCTCGACGAGCACACGCTCGTGACGAACCGTCACGTGGTGGAGAACGCGAAGAACATCGAGGTGTCGACGTACGACGGCCGGGTGGTTCAGGCGACCGCGGCCGCGACCACCGCCGTTGCGGACATCGCGATCATCACCACCAAGGAGTCGCTTGGCGTGTCGCGGACCGTGCTTGCTGCACAGGACCCCGCCGAGGGTGACGTCATCACTGTCGTTGGCTATCCGAACGGTGGTCGGCTCACGACGACCTCCGGTGTGGTGATTGGTCAGGTGTCTGACCCGCTGGAGGCTTCCGCCGGTCTGGTCCTGGCGTCGACCGCGAAGATCGAGCCCGGATCCTCTGGGTCCGCGGTATTCAACGCCTCCGGTGAGGTGGTCGGCGTGATCTATGCGAAGAACGTCGACGAGCAGAGCTTCATCGTGCCCATCTCTACACTCAAAGCACTCCTTGAAGAGCCCGGACTGCTTGTCCCCGACACCGCAGGATGCCACTCATGACGGACCACGATCCCGAACCGAACTCTGAACCGCAGCCTGCCGTTGCGCCGACTCAGCCCATCCCCGCACAGACCGTGCCCACGCAGCCACTCCCCGCCCAGCCCGTCCCGGCCCAGCCTGTTCCCGCACAGACCGTGCCCACCCAGCCACTCCCCGCCCAACCCGTCGCCACGGAAGCCGCTTCCGCACCGGTGGCGACGTCGCAGGTGGTGCCGGCCACAGCGTCGGGCAGTGCCACGGCGGCCGCTGCGCCGGTGACCGCAGCCCCACCCGCTACCGGTCTCAAGATCGCGCTGATCCTCGCGCTGCTCGCCGTCGTGGCGCTGGGCGCGATGAGTGCGTATCTGTGGAGCGTGCACTCGGAGTACGTGGCGCAGAACGAGGAGCTGCGGCAGGATGCGCAGGAGCTTGGCGCGGACCTTGCGACGAGCCGCCAGACCGCTGAGGAGCTGCAGGATCAGCTCACGGAGACCAAGGCGCAGCTCGACGTGGCGAAGGACACCATCAGCGGGCTAGCGAACTCGGAGGCGCAGGCCGGCGATGACCGGCAGGCGCTCATCGACATCGCCAAGAGCTTCCTCGAGTGTGCCGATGCGCGTCAGAACCTCATCGACCACCTCAAAGAGGCGCACAAGTGGACCACCGCGAGCCTGCGCGCCAACGAGCGGTCCATCACGGACTACTGCAACAAGGTGGAGAAGTCCTACCGCGAAGTGATCAATGACTAGGTCTGCGCGCGGTGTCGCGACGGCGCTGCTCGCCCTTGCGCTTGCCGGGTGCGCGTCGCTCCCCCAAAGCCCCGAGCCGCTGCCCTCGAGCTGGGTGCCTGAACTCACGCCGAGCGCGCACGCCTCCGCGGATGTCGTTGGCGGATTCACCGGCCTCGAGCGCCAGTCGCTGCGGGTGCGGGTGCGCACCTGCAAGGCGTACGGCACGGGTTCCGCGTTCGCGATCGACGAGACCCACGCGGTCACGAACCGCCACGTCATCGAAGGCGCCACCAACATCACTCTCACCGGCTTCGACGGCAAGCAGTACAAGGGCGTCACGTCGGTGATCTCGAGGGACTCCGACCTTGCACTCATCACCATCGACGGCACCTTCCCCAACGTCGTGAAACTGGCCGACGCTGCGCCCGAGATCGGCGACATCCTCACCATTGCGGGCTATCCCAAGGGCGAGGAGTTGACTCTCACCGTTGGGCCGTTCGTTTCGGAGGTGCCAGACGAGCTCGATGACGCTCCGGACCTCGTGATGCAGATTCAGGCAGAGTCGCATCACGGCAACTCGGGGTCGCCCGTTGCGAACGCTGACGGCGAGATTGTTGGCGTGCTCTACGCCTCCGACGATGTGCGCACGTCCTTCGCCGTGAGCCTCGCGACCCTTGAGCGTTTCCTCGACAATCTCGACAAGGCGAAGAAGAACCGCGCGGAGTGCAAGGCGCAGGACTAGCCGGCCACAGCGTCGGGCCGCCGGAGCGCTAGGCGCCAGAGAGCCGCAGCTCGAGGCTGTCGAGCCGCTGGGCGATGATCTCGCTATAGGACAGCTCGCGCTGGACTCGCTGGACGACCGCCTCGACCTCGGGCTGCGTCAGCCCTGGTACAAGGCGCAAAACGATCGCAACCTCTGCTCCCCTGCCCAGAGTGACGTCCACATCGCGGAGCGAGTCGTCGAGGCTCACGGCGCTCGCGACGGCGGCGCGGATCTCCTCGTCCACCTGACCCTCGACCACAGCCGGCCGCCAATGTTCGCCGCGACCGAGCGCCCACACCGCAGGGCGCGGGATGAGGACCGTCTCCATGCCGGGGTTGAGCACCAGGGCGCTCCACTCCTCGGCGACGGCCGCGAGCGCGGCGCGGGGGCCCTCCGCGGGGATGGGCCGCGCCTCTGGATTCCACATCTTCATGGCGTCGACGTCAGTGAAGATGGGAAGTGCCGCGCGGCCGTCCGGCATCTGCACCGCGACCACGCCCGTCGAAGCGACGGCATCCTGCTCAAGCCCGTGCTTGCCCACGTGACGCTCCTCGCCATGCGCAAAGACGGGAATGAGCACACGGGCGTACGCGAGCGCGTCGACCACCTCCGTCAGCGGACCCTTGCCCCGCGAAAAGCGGATGAGCGCTTGGGCGAGGCGAGCGTCGGCCGTGCCTGTGTCGTCGGCGAAGATCGACTCAGGAATCTCCTTGAGAGGTTCGTCGCTCATGAGGGCACTCTACGTCCAGGCACCAACACCGGCTGCCGGGTGTGGCGAAGTCCCTACGGGCGGCCCGCGACGTCGAGCGCCTGGGGCAGCGTGAAGTTGCCGTTGTACAGCGCCTTGCCCACGATTGCGCCTTCGATGCCTTCGCTCGTGAGCTCGCGCAGCGCGGCGATGTCATCGAGAGAGCTGATTCCGCCCGACGCTACGACGGGGGCGGTGGTCGCGGCGGCTACGTCGCGGAGCAGCTGGACGTTGGGGCCCGAGAGCATGCCGTCCTTCTTGACGTCGGTGACGACGTAGCGCGAGCAGCCTTCGGAGTCGAGGCGAGCGAGCACCTCCCAGAGGTCGCCGCCGTCCTTGGTCCATCCGCGTGCCGCGAGGGTGGTGCCGCGCACGTCGAGGCCAACGGCCACGCGGTCGCCGTACTCCGCGATGGCCCTGGCGGTCCACTCGGGGTTCTCAAGCGCTGCGGTGCCGAGGTTCACGCGGGTGCAGCCGGTGGCCATGGCGCGGCGCAGCGACTCGTCGTCGCGGATGCCACCGGAGAGCTCCACCTTGACGCGGTCCGCGACCTGGTCGATGACGCTCGCGAGCAGCTCGGCGTTGGAGCCGCGGCCAAAGGCGGCGTCAAGGTCAACGAGGTGGATCCACTCTGCCCCGCCGGCGACCCAGTCGAGGGCGGCACTCAGCGGCTCTCCGTAACTGGTCTCAGATCCCGCCTCACCCTGGGTGAGGCGGACGGCCTGGCCGTCGGCAACGTCGACGGCGGGAAGAAGTTCGAGGCGAGGGGTGTCAGTCACGGGGACAACCTTAGGGCACCTTGGCGCGGGCCCGGCCACGGCCAGCGCGGTGCGGTGGTGTTGCCAGGGATGCTTGGCGTGAGGTGCAAGTGAGGTGCCTAAACGAGGCGCCAGATGAGCGAGTGGTGCGTGTGAGGTGCCTAAACCCCGATGGTGGAAGTCTCTAGAGCGAAGCGACCCAGTTGCGGAGCAGCTGCAGGCCTGCCTCGCCCGACTTCTCTGGGTGGAACTGCGTGGCGCTGAGCGGTCCGTTCTCGACGGCGGCGACGAAGCGGTCGCTCGTCTGGCCCGATCCCGCAACAGACCACGTGACGAGGGGCGCTGCGAACCGGCCAGTGTCCTCCGTGGTGCCGAGCGGGAACTCGCGAGCGCCATAGCTGTGCACAAAGTAGAACCGCTCGTTCTCGATGCCCTTGAACAGTGCGGTTCCCGCCGGCGTCTCTACGTGCGCCCAACCCATGTTGGGAACCACGTCCGATTGCAGCAGCTCGACAACGCCCGGCCACTGGTCAAGACCCTGGCTCTCGATGCCGTGCTCCACGCCGCGCTCGAACATCACCTGCATTCCCACGCAGATTCCCATGACCGGGCGGCCGCCAGCGAGGCGACGACCGATGATCTGGTCGCCGCGAGCCTCCTTGAGGCCCTGCATGACCGCCTCGAAGGCGCCCACACCAGGCACGATGAGGCCGTCGGCGTTCTCCGCAGTGGCACGGTCGCGGGTGAGCGTCACGTCGGCGCCCACGTGCTCAAGCGCACGCACCGCAGAGCGGACGTTGCCGAAGCCGTAATCGAAGACGCAGACGGTGGGATTGCTCACCGGGCAAGTCTACGGGCGAGTTCAGCCCTGGTTCCGCGCCTGCTTGGCGAGCTTGCGCAGCTCGCGCACTGCCTTTAACCGGCCCATGTGCGCGTCGAAGACTTTGTCCGGGTGCGTCTCAGCGATCTGCTCGATGGTCTGCGAACCCGTCATGAGCGACACGATGACGCCGGGCGCCTGATCCAGCGCGAAGCCCGGGGCGAGGTTGCCCTTCGACGCGCCTGCCTCCCACTGGGTAACGATGATCTGGCCGTCGCGACGCTCCATCGCCAGGATCGGGACTGTCTTGACGAACATCGAGATCGCCTGGCCGGCCTTAGCCGTCGCGCCCTCCGAGGTGTCGTCGAGGACAGCGAAGGACCCAGCGGACGTCTCGAGCACCTTGCCCATGATCCCGTTCACGCCGCACACCGCCGCGAGCACCTTCCCGTTGGGGATGGAGGTGAAGATCGCGACCGTTGCCTGCTCCTGCTGAGCAGTCACTGCGCCTCACCCACTACAGGGCGCCCTTGGTGGACGGGACGCCCTGAACCCGAGCGTCGGGCTGGACGGCGAAGCGCAGAGCGCGAGCAAGCGCCTTGAACTGGGCCTCGACGATGTGGTGAGGGTCGCGGCCCGCGAGCACGCGCATGTGGACGCAGATGCCCGCGTGGTGGGCGATCGACTCGAGGGCGTGGCCCGTCAGAGAGCCCGCATAGTTGCCGCCGATGAGGTGCGTGGCCTGGCCAACAGGCTCGCCCACGTGAACGAAGTAGGGGCGGCCAGAGACGTCGACGACGCACTGCGCGAGCGCCTCGTCGAGCGGCACGAGGGCGTCGCCAAAGCGGGAGATGCCAGCCTTGTCGCCGAGCGCCGCGCGAATCGCCTCGCCGATGCAGATGGCGACGTCCTCGACCGTGTGGTGCGAGTCGATGTGCACGTCGCCCGTGGCGCGCACCGTGAGGTTCATGAGCGAGTGCTTGCCCAGAGCGGTGAGCATGTGGTCGTAGAACGGCACTCCCGTGTCGATCTCCGTCTTGCCCTCGCCATCGAGATCGAGTTCAACGAACACGCTCGACTCGCTGGTCTCGCGCTCGATGCGTCCTGTGCGGCTCATGCCGTAACCTCCGAGGTTGTACATTCCAGCAGCGCCGTGCGGAACAGCGCCATCTCCTGTGGGGTGCCGATCGACACCCGCAGCCATCCTTCCGGACCTGTGACCCGGATCAGCACACCGCGCTCGAGCAGGCCCTGGAAGACCGCCTCGCGATCCTCAAAGGGGCCGAAGAGCGCAAAGTTCGCGTCGGTGTCAGCCACCGTGTAGCCCTGGGCGCGCAGCCATTCGACGGTGTCGTCGCGCTCTGCGCGGATCTCCGCGACCTGGGCCTGCAGTTCGACATGGTGGGCAAGCGCCGCCCGGGCCGTCGCCTGGGTCACCGCGCTCAGGTGGTACGGCAGGCGCACCACGCGCAGCGCGTCGACAATCGCCGCGCTCGCCGCGAGATACCCCAAACGTCCACCTGCCAGGGCAAACGCTTTCGACATGGTGCGGCTCACCGCGAGGTTCGGCAGATCAGGGAGCAGCGTCACCGCGCTTGCGACACCGCGACGGCGGAACTCTGCGTACGCCTCGTCGATGACCAGCACGGAGCCGCCCGCCACGTCCATCGTGGCCTCATGCAGCGCGACCGTCGCCTCCAAGGGCAGCGCCGTGCCGGTGGGGTTGTTGGGGCTTGCGAGGATCGTCATCGACGGCTGGATCTCGCGGATTGCCGCAGCGGCAGCCTCGACGTCGATCGTGAAGTCATCGCGGCGCGGCAGTGTCACGTAGTCCGTCACGGTATCGCGCGCGTATTCGGGATACATGCTGTACGTGGGCGCAAAACTGAGAACGCGTCGGCCCGGCCCCCCAAACGCCTGGTGCAGGTGCAGCATGACCTCATTGGACCCGTTCGCCGCCCACAGCTGGTCCACCGTGAGGAAGCCTGCCCCCGACTCGACCGCGAGATAGTGCGCGAGGTCCGCCCTGAGCGCCGTGAAGTCGCGATCCGGGTACCGGTTGAGTCCCTCCGCGGCCTTGTGAACGGCCGC
>Ga0207868_1001913_pt1 | contig 13392 bp, 11 predicted proteins | sample Passage237B_FD_187370 | JGI IMG/M metagenome (GOLD analysis project Ga0207868, IMG submission 187370) | Cellulose adapted compost microbial communities from Newby Island Compost Facility, Milpitas, CA, USA - Passage2 37B (SPAdes) (version 3) ... | reverse complement strand
GTCGCGGACAGAGACGAACAGCGTGCCCGAGCGCGGCAGGTCCACGCCCGCGCCGAGCTGGCTCTTGGCGAAGGCGAGCGCGAAGTCGGTGTCGAGGCCCATGACCTCGCCGGTGGACTTCATCTCGGGGCCAAGCAGCGTGTCCACGCCGGGGAAGCGGGCGAAGGGGAAGACGGCTTCCTTGACCGCGATGTGGCCGAGCCGGCGCGGGTCGGGCATGTCGCCATAATGCGCGAAGGCCCCGGCGAGGCTTTCGCCCGCCATGATGCGCGCGGCGATCTTGGCGATCGGGCGGCCGACGGTCTTGGCCACGAAGGGCACGGTGCGGCTGGCGCGCGGGTTGACCTCGAGGACGAAGATCTCGCCGTCCTTGATCGCATACTGGACGTTCATCAGGCCGCCGACCTTGAGCGCCCTGGCGAGCGCGGCCGTCTGGCGCTCCAGCTCGTCCACGATGCTTTCGGGCAGCGAATGGACCGGCAGCGAGCAGGCGGAGTCGCCCGAATGGATGCCGGCCTCCTCGATGTGCTCCATGATGCCGGCGACGTGGACGTTGTCGCCGTCGCACAGCGCATCGACGTCCACTTCCGTGGCGTCGGTGAGATAGGTGTCGAACAGCAGCGGGTTCTTGCCCAGCAGCGTGTTGATCTGGCCGGTCTTGTCGTTGGGATATTTCTGCCTGATTTCCTCCGGCACGAGGCCGGGCACGGTGTCGAGCAGGTAGGACTGCAGCATCGCCTCGTCGTGGATGATCTGCATGGCGCGGCCGCCCAGCACGTAGGACGGGCGCACGACCAGCGGGAAGCCGAGCTCGGAGGCAACCGTGCGGGCCTGCTCGACCGACCAGGCGATGCCGTTCTTCGGCTGGGTGAGGTCGAGCCGGTGGAGGAGCTTCTGGAAGCGGTCGCGGTCTTCGGCCAGATCGATGGCGTCCGGGCTGGTGCCGAGGATGGGGATGCCGGCCTTCTCCAGCGCGTCGGCGAGCTTGAGCGGCGTCTGGCCGCCGAACTGGACGATGACGCCGACGAGGGTGCCCGCCTGCTTCTCCACGCGCAGGATCTCCAGCACGTCCTCGGCCGTGAGCGGCTCGAAATAGAGGCGGTCGGAGGTGTCGTAGTCGGTCGAGACGGTCTCCGGGTTGCAGTTGACCATGATCGACTCGTAGCCGGCGTCATGCAGCGCGAAGGCGGCGTGGCAGCAGCAATAGTCGAACTCGATGCCCTGGCCGATGCGGTTCGGCCCGCCGCCGAGGATGACGACCTTCCTGCGGTCGGACACGCGGGCCTCGTCGGCCAGCGCGCCGGCAAAGGGCGCCTCGTAGGTGGAATACATGTAGGCGGTGGGCGAGGCGAACTCGGCCGCGCAGGTGTCGATGCGTTTGTAAACCGGATGAACGCCGAGCGATTCCCGAGTCTTTTGAATCGCTTCGGCGTCGGTGTTCGTCAAGGACGCGAGGCGGGCGTCGGAGAAGCCCATGGCCTTCAGCATGCGCAGGTTTTCGGCATCCGTGGGCAGGCCGTGCGCGCGGATGCGCGCCTCCATCCCGACGATGCCGTCGATCTGCTCGAGGAACCACGGGTCGATGCGGGAGATGGCGTGCACTTCCTCGATCGAGGTGCCCATGCGCAGCGCCTGGGCCACCATGCGGAGGCGATCGGGCGTGGGGGTTGCGAGGGCGGCGCGGATCGCGTTCTTCGCATCGGGGCTGTCGAGGCCCGCACCCGGAGCGATGCCCGGAATGTCGATCTCGTCGAGGCCGGTCAGCCCCGTCTCCAGCCCGCGCAGCGCCTTCTGCAGCGATTCGGCGAAGGTGCGGCCGATCGCCATCACCTCGCCGACCGACTTCATGGCGGTGGTGAGCACCGGCTCCGCGCCGGGGAATTTTTCGAAGGCGAAGCGCGGGATCTTGGTGACGACGTAGTCGATGGACGGCTCGAAGGAGGCGGGGGTGGCGCCGCCGGTGATGTCGTTCTCCAGCTCGTCCAGCGTGTAGCCGACCGCGAGCTTGGCCGCGACCCTGGCGATCGGGAAGCCGGTGGCCTTGGAGGCGAGCGCGGAGGAGCGCGAGACGCGCGGGTTCATCTCGATGACGACGAGGCGGCCGTCGGCCGGGTTGACGGCGAACTGCACGTTGGAGCCGCCGGTCTCCACGCCGATCTCGCGCAGCACGCGAATAGAGGCGTTGCGCATCATCTGGTATTCCTTGTCGGTCAGCGTCAGCGCCGGCGCCACGGTGATCGAATCGCCCGTGTGCACGCCCATCGGATCGACGTTTTCGATGGAGCAGACGATGATGCAGTTGTCCGCGCGGTCGCGGACGACCTCCATCTCGTACTCCTTCCAGCCGAGCACCGATTCCTCGATGAGGACCTCGGTGGTGGGGGAGGCATCGAGCCCGCGCTCGACGATCTCGAAAAATTCCGAACGGTTGTAGGCGATGCCGCCGCCGGTACCGCCCAGGGTGAAGGAGGGGCGGATGATCGCCGGCAGCCCGACATGGTCGAGCGCCTTGGCGGCCACGGCCATGGCGTGGGCCATGTAGCGCTGCTTGCGGTCGCCTTCGCCCAGGTTCCACTCCGTCTCGAGCGCGTCGAGGGCGGCGTCGAGCTCGGCGGGCGAGCCCTTGAAGCCGGCCTTGAGTTCGGCACGGCGCGCCTCGTGGGCGCGGCGGTCGGCCTCCTTCACCTCGGTGGCGTTGGCGAGCATGGAGCGCGGGGTCTCAAGCCCGATGCGGGCCATCGCCTCGCGGAACAGCGCCCGGTCCTCGGCCATGTCGATGGCTTCCGCGTTGGCGCCGATCATCTCGACGCCGTAGCGGTCGAGCACGCCCATGCGCCTGAGCGACAGCGCCGTATTCAGCGCGGTCTGGCCACCCATGGTGGGCAGCAGCGCATCGGGCCGCTCGCGCGCGATGATCTTGGCCACGACCTCTGGCGTGATCGGCTCGATGTAGGTGGAGTCGGCCAATTCCGGGTCGGTCATGATGGTGGCCGGGTTGGAGTTGACCAGGATGACGCGGTAGCCCTCCTCCTTCAGGGCCTTGCAGGCCTGGGTGCCGGAATAGTCGAATTCGCAGGCCTGGCCGATGACGATGGGGCCGGCCCCGATGATCAGGATCGACTCGATGTCGGTGCGTCTGGGCATGGAAATCCGCTTGGCAGGGCTCTCGCACAGGCGCGGCGCAAAACGCGCGCGGCACCGGCGCGGAGGAAAGGAATCCGTCGGGCTAGGCGGGCCTTATAGGGGAGGAAGGGAGCGGGGGGAACCCCCGTGGAAACGGGAATGCGCCGCAGGGTCACGGCTGGCGGAGCGCCTCGGCGGGGCGCAGCCGCACGGCGCGCCAGGCGGGGTAGGCAGCACCGACCGCGCAGAGCGGGATGGCGAGCGCCAGCGGCAGCGCGAAGTCGGACGCGCGCGGCGAAAAGGCGATGAGATTGCCGATCGAGGGGATGGCGCTGAAGAAGCTGGAGGCGAAGATGCCGATCAGGAGCCCGCCGGCGCAGCCCGCCACGCCGATCACCAGCCCCTCGACCACGATGAGGGCGACGATGCGCGCGTCGGACCAGCCCATCGCCGCCAGCATGCCGATTTCGCGGGTGCGTTCCTGGACCGACAGGAGCAGGGCCGAGAGCAGGCTCAGCGCCCCCATCGCCAGCGCGACAAGAGAGACGGCGTTGGAGATGGCTTCGAGGACCTTCACGTTGCGGTCGCGCGCGGTGAACTCCTCGGCGTCGGAGACGATCACCGGGAGCCTCGCCTCGACCTCCCGCTTCGTGCGCTCGACGGAGGCGGCATCGAGGCCGGGGTCGAGTTGCACGGAAAAGAAACTCACCTGCCCGGGGCGCAGCGACGCCTCCTGAAGCTGCGGCAGCATCATGGCGATGAGCCCGCGGTTGATCGCCGTGGCGAAGCGGGCGATGCCGACGACCTCGAACTCCTCGTCGAACAGGTCGATGCTGTCGCCGACCTCGACGCCGAGCACGCGGGCGGCAACGTCGCCCAGAAGCACTTCGCTGGCGTCTTCCGCCGGCAGGCGGCCGGCAATCAGCGGCGTGTCGGTCCAAACGCTGGAGTCCGGCGCCCACCCGGCGGAGAGCACGTGCTCGCCATTGGGCGCCACGGTGAAGGCATAGAGTTCGCCCGAAACCTCGGCGATGCCGGGCACGGCGGCGATCTTTCCGCCCAACGCCTCGGGCAGGCGGCCGGTCATGATGTCGGTGGCGCTGCGCGGCGACACCACGAGGGTCGCGCCATGCTCGTCGAAGCCCCGGGCGACGCTGTCGGTGATGCCGCGACCGAGCGCCAGCAGCGCGACCGCGGTGCCGACCGCAAGCGCGATGCCGAGGAAAGTGAGAAGCGTGCGCGCCGGGCGGCGAGCGAGGTTGGAAAACGCGAATCCGAACAACGTCATGCCGCCGCCCCCTCGCGCAGCACGCGATCCTCGACGATGCGGCCGTCGGCGAGCCGCACCAGCCGACCGCAGCGGGCGGCGAGATCGTCGTCATGGGTGACCAGCACGAGGGTGGCGCCGGCCTGTCGATGCAGCTCGAACAACAGTGCGAAGACGGCCTCGGCACTGGCGCTGTCGAGATTGCCGGTCGGCTCGTCGGCGAACAGCACCAGCGGCTCGCGCACCAGCGCACGGGCGATCGCGACCCGCTGGCGCTCGCCGCCCGACAGCCTGGAGGGAAGCTGATGAAGGCGGTGGCCAAGCCCGACACGCTCCAGCGCGGCCTCGGCGCGGCGGTGCTGTTCGGCGCCGGAGAGACCGGCGCCCATCAGCGCCAGTTCGACGTTCTGCCGCGCGGTCAGCGTCGGCAGCAGGTGGAAATCCTGGAAGACGATGCCGATTTCGTTGCGTCGCAACGCGGCCCAGCGGCGGCGCGACTCGATGGGTGCGCCCTGCCACAGCACGCGGCCGCGGCCGGGCGCGTCGAGCCCGGTGGCGATGTGGAGCAGGGACGACTTGCCGCTGCCGCTCTTGCCGACCAGCGCGATCGACTCGCCGGTGGCGATCGTCAGGTCAACGCCGTCGAGCGCCGAGACGCGGCCGCGCTCGAAGGTTCGATGCACGCCCTGGAGTGCGATGAGCGGAGCGGGCCCGGCCACGGATGCTACTTCTTCCCGGCGAGATCGGCGATTGCCGCGGGCACGCTGCCACGGGCGCCGAGGGCCGCCTCGAAGTCGGCCCGCAGCTCGGCGACCAGGCCGCGCCCCTCGACGGTGAGATCCACCGCCTGCCAGCCGAGCGGGCCGCCCGGCTGCAAGGTCCAGACCAGCACGGTGCCGGGGTTCTCCGCCGTGCCGTATTGCACGGTGACGCGCTGGTAGCCGTCGCGCTCGCGCACGCGGCGCACGGTCCCATCGCCTTCGTCGTCGCGCACGAGCACGTCGAGGCAGGCGCGCAGCAGGCGCGCACCTACTGCCGCAGCAAAGTCGTCGCGAAATTGCCCCAGCGAACCCCAGTGACCCGCGGCGACGGCCGGGACGATCGCGGTTTCGTCGAAGGCGTCGTCGAGAAGCTGGCCACAGCCGTCGGCACGGGCGCCGGGTTCGGTCGCGCGCAGCTCGTCGAGGCGTGTATCGACGCCCGTCACGAAGCTTTCGACGGGGGCGGCCGCCGAAGCAACAGCGGCGCCGGCAAGAAACAGCAGGGCAACAAGGGCCCCCAGCCTCAGCACGTCACCAGTCCGCGGCTGACAGGACGGAAGCGCCTGCGAGGGAAAGGCACGCGGCCGGCTTGCTGGGCATGACGGAGCGGGCAGTCAGGCAAGGGCATGGCCTTCTATTGCCGAATTCGGGACGGCGGCACAAGGAATTCGCATGGCTTATGCCGGGAATTCGGCTTGCCGTTCTCCCCGGCGAGTGTGGCGACAACGAGACGCAAGGCAGGGACCAGCATACGTTGCTACATAAAGGGCAGGGCAGATTCGAAGGGGAGTGGGCTGAATGGGATTCAGCAATAGCGAGGCGCTCGCCGTGCTCAAATGGATGGTGCGCACGAGGCTTCTGGAAACGCTGTATGAGACCGATCCACGAGCGGCGTTCGACCGCCGGATCAGGGACGATTTCGCCGAGCTGATGGAGGCCGGCGTGATCACGTTCGCGGACGCCGCACATGGCGAGAACGGTGCGGTGACGATCACGGCCGAGCGCGACGGCGACCGCTTCAGTTTCGGCGCGCGCGTGGTCGAGGGCCGCATCGAGATCGAGCGCCGCGCCGCGTACATGTGATCGCCGGGGCTGCGTGGCCCCAGCGATTCCGATGCCCCGTGTGTGCGCCATGCAACGCGCGGGAGTTTGCGCCGGCGCAACGAAGCGGCGGCCGCGCCGCGGCAATGTCGACAGATGTTGAATGCAGCGCTGAAACCGCCGCCTCCGCCGACGCTCGATCCGGACATGTCCGTGGACGAGATCATGCGGCGTTGGCCTGCCACCATTCCCGTATTCCTGCGTCACCAGTTTCTGTGCGTCGGCTGCCCGATCGGGCCGTTCCACACGCTTGCCCAAGCGTGCTTTGCCCACGACGCGGACGAGGCCCAGGTCGCCGGGGAAGTGATCGAGGCAATGGGAGGGACCGCGAAGGGCGGGCAGGCCGTAACGGTCAGGCCTTCGGCTCGCTCGGCCTGCGGTTCTCCGCGATCAGCATCAAGCGGTGCGGATCGCTCACCACCACCTTCTGGCGACCGCCGCTGACGATGCCTTCGCCTTCCCAGGCGGAAAGCAGCCGGCTCACCGTGTGCAGCGTGGTGCCGGTCATTTCGGCAATGTCCTGGCGGGTGATCGGGAAGTCGATCTCGACGCCGGCTTCCGTCTTGCGGCCCGCCTGGCGCACGAGGCGCAGCAGCGCGTTGGCGACGCGCTGTTCCACCTGCGCCGTGGACATCTCCATGACCTGGGACTGCGTCTCGGCCAGCCGCTTGCCGATCGTCTGGTAGACGCCCGCTGAGAAGCCCGGTGCGCGCTGTTGCAGAACCGGCCATTCGGAATTCGGCCAGGACAGCGCGACGCAATCGACCGCGGCAATCGCGGTAGCGGGGAAGGTGTTGCGGCCCATCGCCACCGCGATGCCGAACAGCTCGCCGGCGTTGATGTAGCGGGCGATCACCTCGACCCCCTCAGGCGAGGTACGCACGACGCGGATGTGGCCTGACAGCAGGAGAAAGAAGCGGGTCGCCTCGGCGTCCTGCTCGAAGATCGCGGTGTCCTTGCGATAAAGCGCCGAGCGGGCATTGGCGAGCACGGCATCGAGTTCCTCCCCGGACCAGCCCTCGAAGAGCGGCAATCCGGCAATGAGCGATCGGTCGAGCCTGGCCATGCATTCTCCCTGGTGCGTCATTCCGCCCGCGGCGTGCGCGGCCTTTCTAGCCCGAGTTTGCGCAAGCGCAAATCACCAACGGCATCGACTTCCTATCTCACAAGCGACGGCTCTGCCGCCCCCCAACGACAAGCGACTGAAAGGAAATGTCATGAAACGGTTTCTCGCTCTTGCTGCTGTCGCGGCCATTGCATTCACAGCGGCGCAGGCTGGCGCCGCCGAGATCGAGATTCAGATGCTCAACAAGGGCGAAAAGGGCGCCATGGTGTTCCAGCCCGACTTCGTCCGGGCCGCGCCCGGCGACACCATCAAGTTCATTCCGGTGGACAAGGGGCACGATGCCCAGTCGATCGACGGGATGATCCCGGAGGGAGCCACCCCCTTCAAGGGAAAGATGAACGAGGAAGTGAGCGTGATCGTCGAGAAGGAAGGCGTCTACGGCGTCAAGTGCGCGCCGCACTACGGCATGGGCATGGTCGCCCTGATCGTCGTCGGCGAGCCGGTGAACCTCGACCAGGCCAAGGCGGTAAAGCAGGCAGGCAAGGCAAAGAAGGTGTTCGCGGAGCTCTTCGAGCAAGCCGGGGAGCAAGCCGCGGCACTGCATTGACGCCCCTCCTGCGCTGACCTCCGCGCCCGTTGGGGGTGGCGCGGGCCGGGGCCGGGCGCGCTGCCCCACGGCGCGCCCGGCCTCTTCCATTTTCCGGAGAGGTGAGGATGGCTATTCCCAGACTACGAGAGTTTGGCGGGCCGGCGGTGCTTTCCTATGGCTTCCGCCCGTTCTTCCTGCTCGGCGCGCTGTATGCGGCGGGTTCCGTGCTGTTCTGGCTTCCGGCATGGTTTGGGCTCGTGGAGACGCAGAGCCTGTTCGCGCCGGTCGACTGGCACGTGCACGAGATGCTGTTCGGCTACCTCGCGGCCGTGGTCACCGGCTTCCTGCTGACGGCGATCCCCAACTGGACCGGGCGGCTTCCGGTGCAGGGCTGGCCGCTGCTCGGACTGGTGGTGCTGTGGCTTGCGGGGCGCGCGGCGGTGTTCTGCTCGGCATCGATCGGCTGGGTGGCAGCACTGGCGATCGACTGCGCCTTCCTGCTGGCGCTCGCAGGTGCGGCAACCAACGAAATCGTGGCCGGCCGCAACTGGCGCAACCTCAAGGTGCTGGTGCCCCTGGGCGTGTTGCTGGCGGCCAACGCGCTGTTTCATGTCGAGGCGCAGTTCAGCGGCATGTCCGACTACGCGCGGCGGCTGGGATTCGCGGCCGCAGTGATGCTGATCGTCGTGATCGGCGGGCGCATCGTGCCGTCGTTCACGCGCAACTGGCTGGCGCGCGAGAACCCCGGCCGACTGCCCGCGCCCATGGGCCCGTTCGATTTCGCGACGATCGTGGCGACGGTCGGCGCGTTCGCGGTCTGGACGCTGCTTCCCGAAAGCGGGGGGAGTCTGGCGCTGCTGGCGCTCGCCGCAGTGATGCAGGCGGCGCGGCTCGCGCGCTGGGCAGGCCACCGGACGCTGCGCGACCCGCTGGTGCTGGTTCTGCACGTCGGCTATGCCTTCATTCCGATCGGTCTGGCGCTGACGGCACTCGGCATTGCATTTCCGGACCAGGTGCCGGCCGCGGCCGGCCTGCATGCACTGGGTATCGGCGCGATCGGCGTGATGACGCTGGCGGTGATGACGCGGGCGAGCCTCGGGCACACCGGTCGAGCGCTGAAGGCCGGACCCGCCTCGACGGCGGTGTTCGTTGCGGTCGTGGTCGCGGCGCTGCTGCGGACCGCTGCCGCGCTGATGGGCAACCCTGTGGGCCTGGTCCATGCGGGCGGTCTACTGTGGGCGGCCGCCTTCGCCGGATTTGCGCTGATCCATGGGCGGGCGCTGCTCACGCGGAGACGGCGCTGAGGAGGCCCAAACCGCATTGCGCGGATCGCGCCGTGCGTTCAGCCAGGCAAGTTCGTCCCGACTTACAGCCAGCGCGCGAAGAGATGCCGCGCCAGCCGGCGCAGGCCGAAGATGCCGTCGGGCTCGCGGACCAGCCGGAAGCCGAGATTGTCGGGCGGCGTGCCGGCGCCGCAGCCGCCTGACTTGGCGTCGCTGATGAAGTCCGAGATATAGGTGCGGTGGCGTCCCTCCACGACATGGACGCGGCAGTTTTCGACCGATGTGAGCCGGGCGCCGCTGACACCCAGCGTCGAGCGGACGTAGCAGGTGGACGTCCATTCCCAGACATTGCCGGCGACGTCGTAGAGCCCGGCGGCGTTCGCGCCGAAGGCGCCGAGCGGCTTGGGCAAGGGATCCGAGCCCGCCCTGCCGGCGGCCTCGGCTGCGTAGCGCTGCAGCCAGGCTGCGGCGGGATTGGCACGGTCGTATGCGATCGACAGGTCCGCTTCCGTGAAGCTCTCGCCAGCGGCGACTGCCCATTCGAGATCGGTCGGCAGGCGCCAGTCGATGCCGGTGCGGCCGGAATACCACGCGGCGTAGGCCTGAGCGTCGAGATAGCTGACGCCCGTGACCGGATGGCCGGAAAGCGCGCGGGCGGCCCTGTCCTGCGGGCGGCAGGCGCCTTCGGTGACGCAAAGCGCATATTCGTCGGTGCTCACCTGATAGGCCATGATGTCGAACGCGCCGGGATTGGAGGTCATCACCGGCGCGGACACCGGATGCCCGTCGCGCAGGAATTCGCCAGGCAGCGGATAGGCGATGGGCCTCGCCGCAATATGCACCGTGGGGGCGGCAGCCAGCATCGGCGCAGGTGCCGCCCACTGCGTATTGCGGGGTGCGACGGCGATCGCCGCAGCGCCCGCCAGCAGCATGGCGGCGCCGGCCGCGACTACGAAGCTTCGTTGTTCAAGAACGCGGTCCATGGGCCGCTCCCAAGAAAAAGGCCCGGCGGGAGGATCGCCGGGCCGAGGTTGACACCTGCCGCTTGCCTCAGCCGGCGACGATCGGGCGCGGCGGCATGACCTGCTTCATCAGGTCATCATCCCAGTCGCCCTCGACCGTGAAGTGTGCGGTCGCACCGAGCTCCACGGCCTCGATCAGGTTGTGGTTGACGTAGGCGTAGATGCCGGGCTGCAGGAAGGTGTAGAGCGCCGCCCCCGCCGAGCCGCCGCGGATGAACCACGTCTCGAGATCCTTGGCGGGCGGGTTGGCGAACTTGCCTTCTTCCCAGACATAGTCGCCATGGCCACCGATCAGGTGCGGGCGGGTGTCGCGGTTGGCCTGCGAATGGACGATCAGCACGCGCTCGCCGACCTTGGCGGGAAGGGCCTTGTCGCCGGTCAGCGCGTTCTTTGCGCCATTGAAGACCACGTGGGTAGGCGTCAGCGTCCGCATGACCTGGAGCATGTCGTCGTAAGAGTCGCCCACCGACTCGTAGGCCCGGAAGTTGCCGTTCTCGTCGCGCGGAATGTAGAAGTCGTTCTCGCCGACGTAGTAGATGCGGTCATAGGCGAGCGGCTTGCCGTTCTCATCCTTCAGGCCGTCGCGCGGCAGCACCATGATCGTGCCGGCCATCCCGCAGACGACATGCCAGGGGATCATCGGGCCTCCGGGCGCGCAGTGATAGACGAAGACGCCAGGCCGCGTCGCCTTGAAGCGCAGCATCGCCTCCTCGCCCGGATTGACGAGGGTGAGCTCCGCACCGCCCAGCGCGCCGGTCGCGGCATGGAAGTCGATGTTGTGCGCCAGCGTGTTGGTGTCGGGATTGCGCAGCGTCAGCTCGACGTAGTCACCCTCGTGCACCACCATCAACGGGCCGGGGATCGAGCCGTTGTAGGTCATCGCCTGCAAGACGGTGCCCTCGTCGTCGATCACCATCGGCTTTTCCTCGATGTTGAGGGTGAATTCCTTGATCTTCGGGCCGCCGCTGGCGACCTGTTCATGTGCATGGACGAAAGGCGGCGGGACCAGCGTCACCTTTTCCCGCGGCAGGTCCTCGACGTTCTCGACCGCCGCCATGGCCGGCAGCGCAGAAACCGCTGCCGCCGCAACTGTGGCCGTGGCTGCACCCAGCAGGGCTTCGCGTCTCGTCAACATCGTCATCTCCATTCGTTGTTGATGGCAGGACGATACTGCACCGCAGCAAAGATTCTTTGCGCCTGCTCAAACTGGCGCGCGGATTGGCTGCGGGTTTCTCCTCCCGAGCACGAGAACCTTGCGCAATTTGTCGCAGGGGCGGTGCATGACCTCACGTGCCGACGCGGCAGCCGGCACTTCGTCGAGTTGCCGATCCGGCACGTTCGCCGTGCTTGCCGGCCGGCACGGCGTCTGAGATGATGTCTGCCGAGGATGCGGCCGATGAGACTTGCAGGACCCGCAATCGCAGTCGGCGTGCTGCTTGCAGCACAGGGGACTGCATCGGCCTTCACCATCATCCCCGCTGACGAGGATCCCGACCGCATCATCGTGGTGATCGACCGCGACTATGGCGACGTGGTGCCGCTCAGGGCTCTGCCGCCTCCGTACGGACGGATCGTGCAGTCGATCCAGGGGCCTGACGGATTGTCATTCCGCTGGCGCTACTATCGCAGCAGCGAGGAGGGCATGTACTATATGCATGTGCGGCCGGGAGGCAGCGGCAGCGCGCATTTCGAGTTCTACGGGCCGGAGCTCGCCGAAGGCGACGTGCTCGGCGCGGCGGCGGTGCTGGTGGACGGCGAGGGCGCGCCCATGCACACTTTCCTTGCACGCGCCGATGTGACGGCACAGGGTGCATTCTCCGGCGGCGGGCAGTTCCATCATGTGCGCATGGATCTCGACCGGCCGCATGAATGGTGGGAGCGGGTCGAGGCGATCGCGTTCTTCACGATGAAGTATTACAGCCAGCAGCGGCCGGCCGACGACGGCGTGTGGCAGGCGATGGAGAACGCAGTCCAGCGCCTCACGGTCGGTCAGGGCGGCAAGCAGCGTTCGCGAGGCGAGCAGGACGGCGGGAGCCCGCTTCCCGCGCACTCCGGGCACCGCCCATGAAACCGAGGCACGGGCGCCGGCGTTGAGGCCGCGCAGAGAAAGAGGAAGCTTCCATGCGCTGGAGAGGCCGCCGGCAAAGCAGCAACATCGAGGATCGCCGCGGTCAGGGCGGTGGCGGCCTGTTTCCCGGCGGGTTCGGCCGGCAGGGCACGCCGGTGCGCATTCCGATGGGAGGCCGCGGCGGCGGCTTGAGCCTGACGACGATCATCATCCTGGTCGTGCTGTTCTTCGGCCTGCGCGCGCTCGGCATCGATCCGCTTTCGGGGCTGGACGGCTCGGGTGGCGGACAGGTCAGCCAGGGTGCGGACGATGCCGGCTCGGAGGAGACGAAACAGTTCGTCGCGGTGGTGCTGGCGGAAACGGAAGATGTCTGGAACGGCATCTTCCAGAGCGAGGGCGAAACCTATCGGGAGCCGACGCTGACGCTGTTTTCGGGCGGTGTGCGCTCGGCCTGCGGCATGGCATCGTCGGCGGCAGGGCCGTTCTATTGTCCGGGCGACAGCAAGGTCTATCTCGATACCGGGTTCTTCCAGCAACTCGCGTCTCAATTTGGCGCGGCCGGCGATTTCGCGCAGGCCTACGTGATTGCGCACGAGGTCGGTCATCACGTGCAGAACCTCCAGGGCACGCTCGGGGAGTTCAACCGGGTGCGCCAGAACATGAGCGAGACCGACGCCAACGCGCTGTCGGTGCGCGTTGAGCTGCAGGCTGACTGCTATGCAGGCATCTGGGGCCACTACACCGACCAGAAGGGCCTGCTCGAACAGGGCGACCTGGAGGAAGCCCTCAACGCGGCGCAGCAGATCGGCGATGACACGCTGCAGAAGCGGACACAGGGCTACGTCGTGCCGGAAAGCTTCAACCACGGCACTTCGGCGCAGCGCCAAGAGTGGTTCTCGCGGGGCTTCGAGAGCGGCAGGCTGGCCGACTGCGACACGTTCAGCGCGCAGCCGTAGACTTCCCAAGCAGTCCTAGAAGCTCAATTTCGAGCCGGTTCGACTGCCCAAGCCGGACCCGAACAAGGTTTGCGTCGCGTAAACGCCGGCGCGATTCCTTTCACCACCGCCTTAGACGGGGATTTACCCGGGCGCGCTAGGATGGACCGTCGAATT
>Ga0207868_1001912_pt1 | contig 13395 bp, 10 predicted proteins | sample Passage237B_FD_187370 | JGI IMG/M metagenome (GOLD analysis project Ga0207868, IMG submission 187370) | Cellulose adapted compost microbial communities from Newby Island Compost Facility, Milpitas, CA, USA - Passage2 37B (SPAdes) (version 3) ... | reverse complement strand
CATCGGCGAGATGAGCTGTAACCCCGCCATAGGCGGGCTCGGCAAGGGCCATCTGGTGCGCGAGATCGACGCCATGGACGGGCTGATGGGTCGCGTCGCCGACCAGGCCGGCATCCAGTTCCGCGTGCTCAATCGGCGCAAGGGCCCGGCGGTGCGCGGACCGCGGGCCCAGGCCGACCGCAAGCTTTACAAGCAGGCCATGCAGGCGGCCATCGTGGCGCAGCCCAACCTCACCGTGATCGAAGGCGAGGTCGACGACCTCATCGAGACGGACGGGCGCATTACCGGCGCAGTGCTGCTCGATGGCCGGCGTTTCACGGCCAGGGCCGTGGTGCTGACCACTGGAACGTTCCTCCGCGGCCTGATCCATCGCGGCGAGGAGACAGTGCCGGCGGGGCGCGTGGGGGAGAAGCCGGTTCTTGGTCTGTCCGTGCGGCTGGAAGCGCTTGGCCTGCAGCTCGGCCGTCTCAAGACGGGTACGCCGGCGCGGCTGGATGGCACCTCCATCGACTTTTCGGTGCTGGAGGAGCAGCCGGGCGACGCGGTGCCCGAACCGTTCTCCATGCTGACCGAGGCGATCACCACACCGCAGGTGAGCTGCTTCATCACGCGGACGACGGCCGATACGCACCGGATCATCGCCGACAATCTTCATCGCTCGGCCATGTATTCCGGCCGCATCCAGAGCCGGGGGCCGCGCTACTGCCCCTCGATCGAGGACAAGATCGTGCGCTTCGCCGACCGCGACAGCCACCAGATATTCCTCGAACCGGAGGGGCTGGACGATCCGACGATCTATCCCAACGGGCTCTCCACCTCGCTGCCCGCCGATGTGCAGGAAGCGTTCCTCAAGTCCATGCCGGGGCTCGAGAATGTCCGCATCATCAGGCCCGGCTACGCTATCGAGTACGACTATGTCGATCCGCGCGAACTGAAGCCGACGCTGGAGCTGAAGCGGCTGCCTGGTCTTTACCTGGCCGGGCAGATCAATGGCACGACGGGCTACGAGGAAGCCGCGGCCCAAGGCCTCCTTGCCGGCGCCAATGCCGGACTGGCGGCGAAAGGTGGTGACGAGATGCGGCTGTCGCGCACCGAAAGCTATCTCGGCGTGATGATAGACGACCTGGTGACGCGCGGGGTGAGCGAGCCCTATCGTATGTTCACATCACGCGCGGAGTTCCGACTTCACCTGAGGAGCGACAACGCGGATCAACGGCTGACGGCGCTCGCAGAGAGTCACGGGCTTGTTGGCCAGGAGCGCGCTGAACGCTACAAGGAAAAGCAGGCAGCCTTGGCCAGCGCCCGCAAGCTACTGGAATCGCTGGTTATTACGCCAACGGAGGCCCGGAAGGCTGGCCTTGCCGTCAACGCCGATGGCCAGCGTCGCAGCGCCTTTGAGCTGCTGTCATACCCGAATATGACTTCGGGTGATCTCGCCAGGTTGTGGCCACAGATTGCTGGCATTCCGGCCTCGGTTCTGGAGCAGGTCACCATCGACGCGCAGTACGCGGTGTACCTAGACCGGCAGCAGGCCGACATCATTGCCATGCGGCGTGATGAGACACGCGAAATTCCGGACTGGCTCGATTACGCCGCCTTGCCCGGGCTTTCGGCCGAGATGAAGCAGAAGCTCGCCACGCACAGGCCGGCCACCATCGCGCAGGCACAGGCCATTGACGGCGTAACCCCGGCTGCCATCACGCTCATCCTGTCGGTGATCCGTCGTGGCAGCATGCGCAAGGCAGGTTGATGGCGGGCATCGACCAATACGCGCCATGGCTGGGGCGACCGGCTGCCGAGGTGCAGCGCGACCTGGAATCCTTTGCTGCCCTGCTGCTCAAATGGAATGCGGTGCAGAATCTTGTTTCACGTGAAACAGAAAAAACGGTGTGGGATCGCCATATCGTCGATTCTCTACAGCTACTGCCGTTGATCGATCATCGAGGCGCCTCGGAGCTCAACGTCATGGACATCGGCAGCGGCGGTGGACTGCCAGCGATCCCTCTCGCGATATCTCTCAAGGGCACTGGCGCTCTTTTCACCCTGGTGGAGCCGATCAGCAAGAAGGTGTCCTTCCTTCGCACCGCGATTCGCGAGCTCGGCCTACCGGCAAAAGTGCTCGCCGGTCGAGTGGAAGAGCTGGATTCACGTGAAACACCGGTCGACCTGATCACCTCCCGTGCCCTGGCGGAGCTCAAAGTTCTCTTCGGGCTTATCCACCCGTTCTTTGGGCCGCAAACCGTTGCGATCCTGCACAAGGGCAAGGATCATGCTGTGGAGCTTGCCGAAAGTCGTTTGGCCTGGGACTTTGACGTGGTATTAACGAACAGCGTCACGGACGAACGTGGCGTCCTGCTTCGGATTACGAATCTGCGTCCGAAATCAGGGGTTTAGCGGCAACCATCGGGAGCCCTAGCTTTGGCGCCTCGTATTCTCACTCTCGCCAACCAGAAGGGTGGCGTCGGAAAGACGACCACCGCCATCAACCTCGCCACTGCCCTCGCCGCCATCGGCGAACGCGTGCTCATCGTCGATCTCGACCCTCAGGGCAACGCCTCCACCGGTCTCGGGATCGACCGTGTTTCACGTGAAATCTCGTCCTACGACCTGCTGATGGCCGAGGCGCGGATTTCCGAGGCGGCGGTGATGACGAGCGTGCCGAATGTCGCCATCGTCCCCTCCACTCTCGACCTGCTCGGCGTGGAGCTGCAGATTTCGCAGCACAATGATCGCGCCTTCCGCATCCGCGATGCGTTCCGCCAGCTGGGCGACTTCCTCATCGAGGGGCGGCCGGTGAGCTATGTGCTGATCGACTGCCCGCCCTCGCTCAACCTGCTGACACTCAACGCGCTGGTGGCCGCCGATGCGGTGCTGGTGCCGATGCAGTGCGAGTTCTTCGCGCTCGAAGGCCTTTCGCAGCTGCTGCAGACCATCGAACAGATCCGCAGCACGCTCAATCCGCGCCTTTCCATCCAGGGCGTGGTGATGACCATGTACGACAAGCGCAACAACCTGAGCGAGCAGGTACTGGCGGATGTGCGCTCGGAAATGGGCAACCTCGTCTACGATACGGTGATCCCCCGCAATGTGCGGCTTTCCGAAGCGCCGTCTTACGGCAAGCCCGCCCTGCTCTATGACCTGAAATGCGCCGGGAGTCAGGCTTATCTCCGCCTCGCGACCGAAGTGATCCGGCGTGAGCGGCAGCTGGTAGCCGCATGAATGCCGAGAAGGAATTGAGAATGAACGAACGTCCCTCCCGGCTCGGCCGCGGCCTTGCCGCCCTCATCGGCGACATGCAGTCGGTGGAGGGCGCGCGGCTCGCCGATACAAGCGGTGGGCTGCGCCGCCTGCCGGTCGACTTCCTCATCGCCAACCGCGCCAACCCGCGCCGCGAGTTCAACGCCGAAGAACTCGAGGACCTGACCAACTCGATCCGCGAGAAAGGCGTGATGCAACCGCTGCTGGTTCGGCCGACGCGCGACCCGAACCAGTTCGAGATCATTGCCGGCGAACGCCGGTGGCGCGCCAGTCAGCGCGCCGGGCTCAATGAGGTGCCGGTGCTGGTGCGCGACGTCTCGGACAAGGAGGCGCTGGAACTCGCCATCATCGAGAACGTGCAGCGTGTCGATCTCAATCCGCTCGAAGAAGCAATGGGTTACGCCCAGCTGATCGAGCAGTTCGACTATACGCAGAACGATCTTGCGCAGGTGATTGGCAAGTCACGCTCGCATGTGGCCAACACGCTGCGGCTGATGAAACTGCCCGAGGACGTTCGAGAAATGGTCTCGCGCGGCGAACTCACTGCGGGCCATGCGCGCACTCTCATAACGGCTGATGATCCAGCAGCGATGGCCCGTCGCATCGTTAGCGGCGGTCTTTCAGTGCGCGAGGCGGAGGCACTGAGCCAGGAGCGGCCGTCCGCGGCACGCAAGAAGGCAGCTCCGGCTGTGAAGGATGCCGATACGCAGGCGCTGGAGAAGCGGCTGTCTGACGTGCTCGGTCTGCATGTGGCGATCGACCACAAGGAGCAGGGCGGCCGCGTGGAAATCCGCTACCGGACGCTCGACCAACTCGACGCGGTCTGCGCCAAGCTGGTACGGCCGTAGCGCGGAAGAAAGCGCACCGACGTCATCAGTTTCACTGATGTCCCAATGGACTCACCGTACCCGGTAAGGGGCGCTTGCGGCTGTGCGCGGGGGGCTCAAGCGCTCAGCAGTTCCGGCAGCTGGCGGATGATGCGGTCGGGGCGGACGGTGGCGTCCGGAGGAAGGCCGCGGCCGAGGTGATCGTGCCAGATGGCAAAGATGCCGAGCCGCTGCGGGGCGGCCACTTCCCATTCGAGGTTGTCACCAACCATCCAGGTGGTGGCCGGCTGGGCGCCGAGGGCTTCGAGGGCGAGGCGATAGGCGCGGGGGTCGGGCTTGCCGAACGCGTGCTCGCCTTCGATCTGGATGTGGTCGAACAGCGCTGCGAGGCTGAAGCGTTCGAGCTTGGCACGCTGGATCTCGGCGGCTCCGTTGGTGACGAGCGCCAGCTTCACTCCGGTATTTCGCAGGGTTTCCAGCGTGTGGCGGGCACCGTCGAACTCACGGGCGCCGATGGCGCGAAGTTCGGTGAAGCGCGACGAGAAAATGCCGGCGAGCCCTGCCGCATCGGCAATGCCGAAGGACTGAAAGGTTTCGGTGACGATGCGGTGGCGCGCCTGGCGGATGCCGCCATTGGCCCGGAGCCGCGTCTCTCGCGCCTGCTCGGGATCGGCCCAGTAGCTGGCGAGCGCGGCTTCGAGCCTGTCGGCCACGGCGATGGGGTCGAGGCCGGGCAGGAACTCCTGAAACTCCGAGGCGACTTGCACCAGAATGGGGTAGCGTTCACCCTCCGTGATGATGGTGTCGTCGAGGTCGAACAGGATTGCCTGGGGCAGGGGCATTCGGGTCTCCGGTGCGCCGCGTCGTAATGTGCAGTTGTGGCGCGATCGTGTATAAAACACCTGCAACTTTCGTTGAACACGCGCAACATCAATCGCTCAAATCGCAGCGCGAGGCCTATTTGCCGGTTGGCATGGCGGAACGATGGCGCTCAGCGCTCGGCGGCCATCATGGAGATGGCAAGCAAGGCCCGTTTGGCGATGGTTTCCTGCAGGTCATAGCGCTTGCGGCTGTCGGCAATGGCGCTCTGCAGGCGGTCCAGTGCTGCGTTGAGCGCATCATCGGTCCAGATACGAAGCTGGCGCTCCATCGCGGCACGGCGCGAAAAATGCGGCTTGGGCCGGGCGCTATCGAGCACGGCGCCGGGTGACTTGCCGGCATCGACCTCGACCCGCCAGCGACGAAGCGTGGCGAAGTGGTTGAGGGCGCTGACAAGGATCTGCTGGGCGTTAACGGCCGCGGCCAGGGCCCGCTCGAGCGCCGTGTCGAGGGCCTGGGCGTGGCCGGTGCCCAGCGCGTCGGCGATTTCGTCGAGCACCAGGGCGGCATTGTCGGCGCACAGCGTCAGCACGTCCTCGCGCGTCAGGCGCTTGGTGCTTTCGGCATAGAGCACCAGCTTTTCGAGCTCGCGGCGGGTGACTTCGCGGTCATTGCCCAGGCTGTCGCGGATGGCGGTCTGAGCGTCCTGGTCGGCGGCGATGCCGGCCTTGTTGAAGGTATCGGCGATGAGTCGCGCGATGGTCTCGTCGGTATCGGGATAGCAGGGCAGGGCGCGGCCCATCTTCGCGGTCTCGACGAGGGCGCGGAGCGGATCGCGGGGCAGAAGGTTGCCGGCTTCGAGCACGATGACGGCGCCCTGCGGGTCGGCAGCGATCTCGCTCAGCGTCGTGGTGAGCGACTTGTCGGCATTGCGGACGCGGATGACGCGGCGATCGCCGAAAAGCGAGGTGGTGCGGGCTTCCACCGCGAGGCGGCTGGGATCGGCATCGAGCTCGGCGGCATCGAGCACGACGAGATTCATGGAATCGGCGTCGGAGCCGGCGAAGCGGCGGGCCAGACGCTGGCCGGTCTCGCGCACCAGGCCGGCATCGGGGCCATAGGCGAGGAAGACGCCCTCGGAAATATCGGGACGATCGAGGTAGCGGCCGACCTCGTGCGCCTTGAGCGCGACCATCAGGCGGGGTTGGCGAGGGCGCCGAGAAGGGTCAGGCGAACGGTCTCGGCCAGCTCGCGGGCGGCGCGTTCCTTCGCTTCCTTCTCGGCCTCGGTCTCGGCCAGCGCCTGGTAGCGGTCGGCGGTGAAGGAGGCGGCGGCCGAGCGGCTGGCGGTGAAGGCGATGTTGCCGCCGGCATCGAGGAGCTCGATCTTCGCGGTCACCACCGCTTCCTTGTGCGCGGCAGGGTTGGCGACCTTGGTCTTGGTCAGGTCGCGGACCGCGCTGGTGGTGGTGACGCGGACGAGCGGCACGGACGGGTCGGCGGTGCGGCCGAGCTTCAGCACCAGCTCCTGGTAGATGATCTGGTCGAGCCGGTTCTGGGGCTTGTCGTAGCGGAAGGCGTGGCGCTCGATGCCGATGCCGCGCTCGCCATAGACGGGCGTAAGGCTGGAGCAGGCCGCCAGGGTGGCCGGCAGGGCCAGGGCAAGGGCGAGCAAAAGCGCGCGGGCCGCAGTGTACGGAAACGTCCCCTCCACCACGCTATGCGTGGTCGTCCTCCCCCGTGCTGCGCACAGGGGAGGATCAAGGCGTTGTGCCACTTGCGGCTCAGACCACGACATTGACGATCCTGTTGGGGACGATCACGACCTTCTTGGGTGGCTTGCCGTCCAGCATGCGGGCAACCGCGTCCTGAGACAAGGCCTCGCGTTCCACCACGTCGTTGGGCGCGTCCTTCTCGACGGTGATCTCCGCACGCTTCTTGCCGTTCACCTGCACCGGGATCAGTACGGTGGAATCGACCAGCAGCGCCGCATCGACCTCCGGCCAGCGGGCATCGACCAGCATGGTCTTGTTGCCGAGCAGAGCCCAGCAGCTTTCGGCCAGGTGCGGCATCATCGGGGCGATGACCAGCACCAGCCGCTCGGCGCCTTCGCGAACGGCGGCGACCCTGCCCGCGGTGGGGCGGTCGGCGACCGACTGCACGAACTTTGCCAGCCCGTTGGTCAGCTCGTAGATCTGCGCGACGGCGCGGTTGAAGCGCAGGCCCTCGATCTCGCCGGCGACATTGGCGACGGTGCGGTGCACGAGCTTGCGGATCTCGGCGGTTTCCGCGTCGGTCATGTCCGGCTCGGCAGCGGCGGTGCCCTCGACGAGGTCGAGCGCGTCGTTCACCAGCTTCCAGACGCGCTGAACGAAGCGGCTGGCGCCATCGACGCCGGCTTCGGTCCACTGCACGTCGCGCTCCGGCGGCGAGTCCGAGAGCATGAACCAGCGGGCGGTGTCGGCGCCGTAGGTGGCGACGATCTCGTCGGGATCGACCACGTTCTTCTTGGACTTCGACATCTTTTCCACCGAGCCGATCTCGATGCGGGCGCCGGTGGAGATGCGGGTGGCGACACGCTGGTCGCCCATACCTTCGATGCGGACGTCGGAAGGTTCGACCCAGCGCGGCTGGCCCGAGGGCTCGTAGCCGTCGAAATAGGTCTCGTGAACGACCATGCCCTGGGTGAAGAGGCCCTTGAACGGCTCGTCGAGGTTCAGGTGGCCGGTCTTCTCCATGGCGCGGGTGAAGAAGCGCGAATAGAGCAGGTGCAGGATCGCGTGCTCGACGCCGCCAATATACTGGTCCACCGGCAGCCAGTTATTGGCAATGGCCGGGGTGGTGGGGGTGGCCGCCGTCGGGTCGGTGAAGCGGGCATAGTACCAGCTCGAATCGACGAACGTGTCCATGGTGTCGGTCTCGCGCTGGGCCGCGCCACCGCAGACCGGGCAGTTGACGTGCTTCCAGGTCGGATGGTGGTCGAGCGGGTTGCCGGGCTTGTCGAAGGTGACGTCCTCGGGCAGCACCACGGGCAGCTGGTCATCGGGCACCGGGTTGGTGCCGCATTTCTCGCAATGGATCACCGGGATGGGGCAGCCCCAGTAGCGCTGGCGCGAAATGCCCCAGTCGCGCAGGCGGTAGTTCACCTCCACGGTGCCCTGCGGGTGGTTGTCCACGGTGCGCGCTGCGAAGTACTCGGCGATCTTCTTCTTGGCCGCATCCACATCGAGCCCGTCGAGGAACTCGCTGTGATAGGCGCGGCCGGGACCGGTATAGGCCTCGTCCTGCACCTCGAACGTATCGGGGTCGGCGCCTTCGGGCAGCACCACCGGGATCACCGGCAGGCCGTAGCGGCGGGCGAAGTCGAGGTCGCGCTGGTCATGCGCCGGGCAGCCGAAAATGGCGCCGGTGCCATATTCCATCAGTACGAAATTGGCGACGTAGACGGGCAGCGTGGCGCCCGGCTTTACCGGATGCTTCACGTGAATCCCGGTGAAGACGCCGAGCTTTTCGGCCTTGTCGATGGCTTCGGTAGCCGTGCCGATGCGATGCGCCTCCTCGATGAAGGCGGCGATCTCGGGCTTGTCGGCAATGGCCCTGGCCAGCGGGTGATCGGCCGAAATTGCGATGAAGCTGGCGCCGAAGATGGTGTCCGGGCGGGTGGTGAACACCTCGATGGCGTTATGGCCATGGGCCGGCTCGGTAAGCTCGAAGAAGAGGCGCAGGCCCTCGGACTTGCCGATCCAGTTGCGCTGCATCAGCCGCACCTTGTCGGGCCAGCGATCAAGGCCGTCGAGCGCTTCGAGCAACTCCTCGGCATAGTCGGAGACCTTGAGGAACCACTGGGTCAGCTCGCGCTGCTCGACCACGGCGCCCGAGCGCCAGCCGCGGCCGTCGATCACCTGCTCGTTGGCGAGCACGGTCATGTCGACAGGGTCCCAGTTCACCTTGGACTTCTTGCGGTCGACGAGCCCGGCCTTGAGGAAATCGATGAACAGCTTCTGCTGGTGCTTGTAGTAGGCGGGGTCGCAGGTGGCGATCTCGCGCGTCCAGTCGAAGGCGAAGCCGATCGACTTCAGCTGCTTCTTCATCGCCTCAATATTGGCATAGGTCCAGTTCTTGGGGTGGACCTTGTTCTGGATGGCGGCGTTTTCGGCCGGAAGGCCGAAGGCGTCCCAGCCCATGGGGTGCAGCACGTTCATGCCGAGCATGCGCTTGTAGCGCGCCAGCACGTCGCCCATGGTGTAGTTGCGCACATGGCCCATGTGGATGCGCCCCGACGGGTAGGGGAACATCTCGAGGACGTAGTAGGGTTCCTTGGTCTCGTCGTGCTTCACCTCGAAGGCGTGGGCTTCATCCCAGGCCTTCTGCCAGCGCGGTTCTTCGACCCGCGGATTATAGCGTTCGACGCTTCTGCCAGTCACTTCCGACGTCCTCTAGGGGAGACGCAAAATGTTGCGTTTAAGGGGGATTTTGAGTAGCGGACCTTCAACAGAAATCGGCCGGTGGGTCAACTGCCGCCTGGGGTCCGCGAGGTTGGTGCAACGATGACGAATGCTGCCGAACGGCTCGAGCTCATCCGCTCCCGCATCGAGAAAGCGCGCCAGAGGTTCGGGCCACCGCCGGAGCAGGTCGAGCTCATCGCCGTGTCCAAGACCTTCGATGGCCCAGCAATCCGGCCGTTTCTTGACGCCGGGCAGCGGGTTTTCGGCGAGAACCGGGTGCAGGAGGCGCAGGCCAAATGGCCTGAGCTGCGAGCTTCCTATGACGGCATAGAACTGCACCTGATCGGCCCGCTGCAAACCAACAAGGCGCGGGAGGCCGTCGCTCTGTTCGACGTGATCCAGACGGTGGATCGCGACAAGCTCGCCGGCGTGCTCAAGGCCGAGATGGCGCGTGCCGGCAAGCAGCTGCCGGTGTTCGTGCAGGTCAATATCGGGCTCGAGGCGCAGAAGGCCGGCATTGCGCCCAACGAGGCGGTGGCCTTTGTCGAGCGCTGCCGCAGCGAGCACGGGCTCCATGTGGTGGGGCTCATGTGCATTCCGCCCGAGGGCGAGCCAGCGGGGCCGTTCTTCGCCCATCTCGCCTCGCTGGGGCGCGACGCGCAGGTGGAGAAGCTTTCCATGGGCATGAGCGGCGACTTCGAAACCGCCATCGCCATGGGCGCCACGCATGTGCGCGTCGGCACGGCGCTGTTCGGGGCCCGCTGAGCGTCGCACAGGACTGCCCTTCGGTTTCGACGGCTGGACAGGCCCGCTCCGCACCGCTCCTATGGCGGCATAGGAGCGTTTCGTGACCGTGCCTACCGACCCATATGTCCGCGACCCGATGCGCCTGATCGAGGCCGAGGCCTGGGTCATCGCCAGGCTGGGGGCGACGCCGCGTGCCGAGCATTCGCGCTTTGCCGGCCACCTCATGCGCCGGCTGGGTGAACGGCTGGCGCCGGAGGAGGCCGAGCTTTGGGAGATCACCGGGCTGCTGCACGACCTCGATTACTTTATCGTAGATGGCGACTGGCACATCCACGGTCGTACCACGGCGGCCTGGCTCGAGGGGAGGCTGCCGCTTCGGGCCATGCTGGCAATCGCGGCGCACGACCACCGCAGCGGCATCGTGTCGGATGCGCCGATGTCGCAGGCGCTGCGACTTGCGGACGCGCTCGCCAATCTCGACCAGCAGGCCGGGCGGAAGGAGACGATAGCGGCGCTCAAAGCCGGTACGCCCGAGGCTTTGGCGGGGGAGCGGTCCTATCTCGCAAAGATGGTGGTTTCGCTTGCGGCGTCGTTGGGATTCGCCCTTGAGGAGCTTGCACTTATCCTTGCCACGCTGCCGGAGCAGGGGCCGGGTTGAAGGCCCGCATCACGTTCATTAGCTATGTTGGTGATGCTTACGTAAGGCTCCGGAATATTGTCAGCGATTTGTCAGCTTGGCGTCCGTAGCGTTTCTGCGCGGATCCGGGGCGGCGAATGAAACTTACTGGTGTCAAATCACGTTGCAGGCCTTTGAACGGTGTCACGCCGTTTTGATTGGCCGGTCAGCAATCGCCCGGCCTAACTCAGGAATGGGGGCCGATGGCTTGGGGTAACACAATGAACAGACGACGCATCCTTCTTGTCGACGACGATGCGGAGTTGCGGAAAACCCTGGTCGACCAGCTTTCGCCCTATCGCGAGTTCGACCTGGCCGAAGCGGGTACCGCAGCCGAGGCACTGAGCAAGGTGCGCGGCAACCATACCGATCTGATGCTGCTCGATGTCGGCTTGCCCGACATGGATGGCCGCGAGGCGGTGAAGATCATGCGGCGCGAGGGGTTCAAGAGCCCGATCATCATGCTGACCGGGCAGGACAGCGACGCTGACCAGATTCTCGGGCTCGAATCGGGCGCCAACGACTATGTGACGAAGCCCTTCCGCTTCTCGGTGCTGCTCGCTCGCATGCGCGCCGCGCTGCGCCAGCACGACCAGAGCGAGGACGTGGTCTTCACCATCGGGCCCTACTCGTTCCAGCCCGCAGCCAAGCTGCTCGAATCGCCGGACGGCACCAAGGTGCGGCTGACCGACAAGGAAACGTCGATCCTCAAGTATCTCTACCGCCAGGGGCCCAAGACGATCACCCGCGAGATCCTGCTCAAGGAAGTGTGGGGCTACAACAACCGGGTGACGACGCACACGCTCGAAACCCACATCTACCGCCTGCGCCAGAAGATCGAACGCGACCCCAGCAATGCGCGCCTGCTGGTGACGGAAGAGGGCGGCTATCGCCTGGTGCCGTGATCCAATCCGGCGACGAGTGGCATAAGGCCCGGCGGAAGTCGGGCCTTTGTTTTTGGGGCCGCGGCGTGGGTGCGGTGGGCGCCGTGGAACGCTCCCCTCTGGCCAACCAGGCACTCGGTGGGGTGGAGCAATGGGCGCTGACGCTCTATCTAGTTGGCAATGCCCACCAGAGACTCTTCCATGACCAACCCGTTCTTTGCCGCCTGGGACACGCCGTTCGAGGCTCCGCCGTTCGACGTCATCGAGACCGCGCATTTCAAGCCGGCCTATACCGAGGCGCTGGCGGCGCACCAGGCCGAGGTGAGGGCGGTTGCCGAGTCGCCTGAAGCGCCGACGTTCGAGAACACGATCGCGGCGCTCGAGCGCAGCGGCAAGGCGCTGCGGCGGGTCGATGGCGTGTTCAATCAGCTGAGTTCGGCCAATACCGACGAGGCACTCCAGGCGGTGGAGATGGAGATGGCGCCCATCGTGACGCGCCACTGGAACGACATCTTCCTCAACCCCAAACTCTTTGCCCGCATCGATGCACTGTATCGCCAGCGCGATGCGCTCGGGCTCACCCCGGAGCAGTTGCGGGTGCTCGAACGCTATCATCTCGACTTCGTCCGTTCGGGCGCAGCCCTGAGTGCCGACGAGCGGCTGCGCTATGCCGCCATCACCGAGCGGCTCTCGGTGCTGGGCACGCAGTTCGGCCAGAACGTGCTGAACGACGAGCGCGAGAGCGTCATTGCCCTCAGCGAGGCGGAAGTGGCGGGACTGTCCGATTCGGCCAAGGCCGCAGCGGCGCAGATCGCACGCGACCGGAAGCTCAACGCGCCCTATGCGATGACGGCATCGCGTTCGAGCGTCGAGCCGGTGCTGCAATCGGGCACCGACCGGGCGACGCGCGAAAAAGCTTGGCGCGCCTTCGTGAAGCGCGGCGCCAACGGCAATGCCAACGACAACCGCAAGGTGATCGCCGAGACGGTGGCGCTGCGCGCCGAACTGGCGAAGCTTCTCGGCTACGAGACCTACGCGCATTACAAGCTCGCCGATACCATGGCGAAGACGCCCGAGGCGGCGCGCGGCCTGCTCGAGCAAGTGTGGGCCCATGGCCGCCGCAAGGCGCTCGAGGATCGCGACGCGCTGCAGGCGCTGGCCGACGCCGAAGGTGCCGGCATCACCATCGAGCCGTGGGACTGGCGCTTCTATGCCGAAAAGCTGCGCCAGGCCCGCTACGACTTCGACGCCAACGAGCTGAAGCCCTATTTCGAACTCGACAAGGTGATCGATGCCGCCTTCTTCACCGCGGGGAAGCTGTTCGGGCTGACCTTCACCCGGCGCGAGGACGTGCCGGGCTATCATCCCGACGTGCGGGTGTGGGAGGCGCGGCGTGAGGGCAGGACAATCGGGCTCTTCTACGGCGATTACTACGCCCGGCCGGGCAAGCGCTCGGGCGCGTGGATGACCTCGTTCCGCGACCAGCACAAGCTCGATGGCGGGCAACTGCCGCTCATCGTCAACACCTGCAACTTCATGAAGCCGCCCGAGGGCGAGCCGGCGCTGCTCTCGCTCGACGAGGCGCGCACCGTGTTCCACGAGTTCGGCCACGCACTCCATGGGCTGCTGTCCGACGTCACCTATCCGCGCATTTCGGGCACCTCGGTGGTGCGGGATTTCGTCGAACTGCCGAGCCAGCTCTACGAGCACTGGCTCGAAAGCGATCCAGTCCTGGCGCGG
>Ga0207868_1001909_pt1 | contig 13416 bp, 10 predicted proteins | sample Passage237B_FD_187370 | JGI IMG/M metagenome (GOLD analysis project Ga0207868, IMG submission 187370) | Cellulose adapted compost microbial communities from Newby Island Compost Facility, Milpitas, CA, USA - Passage2 37B (SPAdes) (version 3) ... | reverse complement strand
CTCGAAGACCTCGAGGCGGAGCGCCACATCGACGCCACCTCGCCGCTCCCTCTTCCCGAAAAGGAAATCTGCGAACGTTACGAAAAGATCTTCACCGCCGCGGTGAACGACGCCCTGCGCGAGCGCAAGCTGCTCAAGCAGACCCTCCCCAACACCATCATGCCCCTGCGCGACCACATGAAGGCCGCCGGCTTCGCCTTCACCATCAAGGGCGCGAAAAACCTCACCATGCGCAACGAGATGGCCCAGCGCGCCGAGATGCTCGACGCCATCGCCGAGAACTCCTTCGTCGTCTGGGACACCTCCCTCGACAACGAGTCCGCCCACTGGGGCGAGTGCATGACCATGGCCGCACAACGCAAAAAGTGCCGCGGCGCCGCCGTCGACGGCGGCGTGCGCGACACCGACCGCGTGCTCGAACTCGGCTTCCCCCTCTGGATCCGCTACCGCAGCTCCAACGGCATGCTCGGCCGCTTCCGCATCAGCGCCTGGCAGACCCCCATCCTCATGGGCGACGTCATCGTCAATCCCGGCGATCTCATCTTCGCCGACATCGACGGCGCCCTCTGCGTCCCCCGCGACCTCGCCGTCCCCGTCCTCATCCGCGCCGAGGAAATCGCCCACGGCGAGTCCGACCTCAAGCGCTGGATCAACCAAGGCATGTCCGCCGTCGAAATCGTCAAACGCGGCGGGTATTTCTAAGCTCGCCATCACCGGGCGGCGGCGCGGTGCCGCCCTCCGCCGTCCCTTTCGCGCCTAGTCCCCTTTCTCCGTTTCGGTCCAAGCCCCGCTCGATGTCCCAAAAGCTCTTCCACAAGGTCCAACCCACCGCCCCCGAGGACAAGGTCCCCGTGGGCAAACGCTGGGCCTACGGTTCCGGCAATTTCACGGACCACCTGGGCACGGACACGTTGATGTCCAACATCAACCCGATCTTCAACATCGAGCTCCACATGGACCCGCGCTGGGCGGGGCTCTCGATCGGCATCATGCGCCTGTGGGACGCGGTCACCGATCCGATCATCGGCGCCGTCTCCGACAACACCCGCACGCGCTGGGGCCGCCGCCGTCCGTTCATGTTCGCCGGCGCGATCGGCGCGGGGCTCACCTTTCCGCTCATCTGGTTCGTCCCGGGCGGGCTGTCGCCCTTCAACGTCTTCCTCTGGCTCACGGCGTTCTCGATCCTCTTCTTCACGTTCCAGACCTGCTTCACCATCCCCTGGACCGCCCTCGGCTTCGAGCTCACGCCCGACTACAACGAGCGCACGCGCGTCATGGAGGCGCGCGCCTACATGGGCAAGGCGGTCGGCATCTTCGTGCCCTGGACCTACGCCTTCACCCAGCTTCCGATCTGGGGCGGCGACACCCTGCTCGGCGCGCGCTGGATGGGCGTGATCGTCGGCGCCATCCTCATCGTCGCCGGCATCATCCCCGTCTTCATTCTCACCGAGCGCTTCTTCAAGGCCGCCGCCAAACAGCAAAAGATCCCCATCCTCCGGTCGGTGTGGATGACGATGAAAAACGGGCCGTTCATGATGATGGTCCTGATCACGCTCTTCACCAACCTGGGCGGCCGCACCGTCAACCACCTCGGTTTCTACATCGGCCTCTACTACCTCTTCGCCGGCGACAAAATGAAACAGGGCGTGCTCGCCGGCGTGGGCGGCAACATCGCCTTCGCGCTCGGGCTCGCCTGCGTCTTCGTGATGAACCGCCTTTCGCAGCGCATCGGCAAACGCAAGACGCTCGGCGTGTGCCTCCTCCTGCTCCTCTTCAGCGGCGTCGCGAAGTGGCTCTTCTACACTCCCGAACACCCGTGGCTGAGCCTTGCCGCGCTGCTCTTCACCGTGCCGTCCGTCACCGGCTTCTGGCTGCTCATCGCCTCCATCAAGGCCGACATCTGCGACGACGACGAACTCAAGACCGGCCTCCGCCGCGAGGGCGCCATCGGCGCCGTCTCCGCCTGGATCAGCAAGCTCTCCACCTCTCTCACCGCCGTCCTGGCCGGCTTCGTCCTCGCCGTCACCGGCTACGATTCCCTCCTCGGCAACGACCAGGCGCCCGGCGTCATCGACTCCATGCGCTGGTGGTTCTACATCGTGCCCTCCGCCTCCGCCCTCGTCGCGCTCGTCCTCCTCTGGTGGTTCCCCATCACCGAGGAGCGCGCCCGCGAAACCCGCCGCCTCCTCGAGGAGCGCCGCGGCAAACTCTGACCCCTTTTTCTTACCATGAGCAACACCCGCACCCCCACCTCCTTCAAGGATCGCGTCGTCGTCATCACCGGCGGCTCCATCGGCATCGGTCTCGAGACCGCCCGCCTCTTTGCCGCCGACGGCGCCCGCGTGGCCCTCCTCGCCCGCCGCCCCGAGCCCCTCGCCGAGGCCGCCAAGCAACTCGCCTCCACCGGCGCCGAGGTCGCCACTTTCCCCGTCGATGTCACCGACGAGGCCCAGGTCGCGTCGACGTTCTCCGCGATCGAGGCGAAGTGGGGCCGCGTCGACCTCCTCGTGAACAACGCCGGCACCGGCTTCGCCACCGATCTCTCCAAGGCCTCGCTCGAGGACTTCCGCCGCATTTTCGAGACCAACGTCACCGGCGTCTTCCTCTGCACGCGCGCCGTCCTCCCCGGCATGAAGGAGCGCAAGTCCGGCCACGTCATCAACGTCTCCTCCATCGTCGGCAAGGTCGCCAACCCCAACGCCCCGCTCTACTGCGCCAGCAAACACGCCCTCAACGGCTACACCTCCGGCCTCCAGCAGCAGGTCGCCGCCGACAAGATCCGCGTCTCCCTCGTCTCGCCCTCCGCCGTCGACACCGACTACTGGGCCGGCCGCCCCGTCGACCGCTCCAAGTTCCTCCAACCCGCCGAGGTCGCCGCCGCCATCCACTTCGTCGCCATCCAGCCCGAGGGCGTCCTCATCAAGGACATCGATCTCACCGCCATGCGCTGAACGATCTCCGACCACGGCCACCGCGCCGGACCGTTCCCCGTCGGCCGCCTCTCCATTCCCCCCATCCGCGAACCATGCCTCTCTTCCTCTCCGACACCGAACGCGCCGCGGTCGCCGCCGGGCGCTCCCGGGACCCCGTCCGCCCCTTCTACTGGGCCCTCGTCAACCGCGTGGAGCGCCGCGCCGCCTCGCCCGGCCTCGGCGGCCACGGCGTCACCGTCGACTGGTGGCACCACGCCGCCGAGTTCCTCACCGACGCCGCGATGGCCCACGCCATCCTCTACAAGCCCTCCGCCGCGGTGGACGCCTGGCTGCGCGACGTCACCCTCTCCCTCGTCCGCCGCCCCCTCGACGACTGGATCGGGCCCGCCTTCCGCGACCACGACTCCCAGCCCCCGCGCGGCCACCTCGAGACCGCCCACCTCGCCTGGGGCGTCGCCGTCGTGCTCGACCTCGCCGGCGACGTCTTCACCGAGTCCGAACGCGCCGAGATCGCCGCCGCCCTCCGCGGGAAGGGCGCCGCCCTCTGTATCCGCTGGCTGGATACAACCAACCATCTCGCCAACTGGCGCTGCGTGCTCAACGCCGGCCTCGCCGTCGCCGGCGCCGTGCTCGACGACAAGGCCTTCCTCGAACGCGCCGCCGCCGAGTTCCGCCGCTGCGTCGACGTCTTCCAGCCCGACGGCAGCTACTCCGAGTCGCTCCAATACGGCAACTACGCCGCCGGCACGCTCATGCTCGCCCGCGAGGCGCTCGTCCGCCGCGACCCGTCCCTCGACGCCGCGCTCCCGCTCGCGCCCTACGCGAAGAAGCCGCGTTGGGACGCCGCCTCGCTCTTCTACCAGAAGCCGCTCTCCGGCTGGGGCGCCTATCCGCGCCCGCGCTGCGCCAACTTCAACGACAGCGCCGCCCTCTTCCGCCCCACCGGCGACCTCCTCCTCCACATCGCCGTCCGCGCCCGCGAGTCGTTGCCCGCCGAGGCCGGCCTCGCGCGCTGGCTCTTCGACACGCTCTACACGCCCTACAACGCCCAGGGCCCGGACGACCTCGCGACCTTCGGCTTCGTCAACGACTTCGGCTTCCTCACCATCCCCTTCCTCACGCAAGCCGCCTCCGCCATCCCGCCCGAGGAGGCCGGCGTCCCGCTCGTCGCCGGCTTCAGTTGCGGCGACGTCCTCGTGCGCGACGCCTGGCCCGAGCACGGCGGCCGCACCATCCTCGCCATCCGCGGCGCCGGCGACCCGATGCACGGCCCCGGACACCTCCACGGTGACCTCAACAGCTTCATCCTCGTGCACAACCGGGAGCGCCTCCTCCTCGATCCCGGCCACTCCTGCTACCGCAACCTCATCCACGACCTCGAGTCCTCCTCCCTCACCCACAACACCTGCACCTTCTCCGTCACCCCGACCGACGACGGTCCCGTGCTTCAGGAACACCTGCTCAAGGACGCCGTGATCCAGCAATCGCGCTACGCCAAGCGCCTCTTCGACCCGCGCACCGGCGTCTCCGCGCCTCCCGTGCCGCGCGGCGGACGCCGTCTGCTCCTCGCCCGCGAAGGCGAGGTCACCGTCGTCGGCTCCGAGGTCGCCGCGCTCTACGGCGAGCCGATCTCCGAGTTCTCCCGCTTCTGGATCCTCTGCGGCTCCCACGCGCTCTTCATCGTCGACCGCGTCCGCGCCACCCGCCCGGTCAAGACCACCTGGAACTGGCTGCTCAACAACCGCGACGACAAACTCGACCTCAAGCTCGTCCGCCCCGACCGCCTCGTCGCCCGCCGCGGCCACGCCGGCATGAAGTTCTTCCACCTCGGAGGCGGCTCGATCCAGGGGCCGCTCTACGCCTACGTCCACGACGCCTACCACCCGCTCCCCGCCCGGCTCGGCGAGGGCAAGCCCGGCAGCGGACTGCTCGTCCGCTGGTCCGACAAGACCGCCTCCACCGCGCGCGTGGCCGTGCACGCCGCCGCCGTCGACGATCCCGGCGCCGTCGCCGGCTGGCACCTCAAGACGCCCGCGGAGCGCGTCACCGTCCTCGAAAGCCCCGGCGGGACCATCCGCTGGCAGCTCGAGGTCGCGGAGGACGGCTCACGCTTCGTCGTCGGCGACTCCGTATCCGGGAAAAACTACACCGTGTCCGTCGATCCCGCCGGCGAGTGGAGCCTCCGCGCCTGACCGCCATGTCTTCTCCCGCCTTCACCGTCGAACACGTCGCCTGGCAGGCCGCCGATCCCGTCGCGGTCGCCGACTGGTATTGCCGCCACCTCGGCTTCACCGTCGCCCGCAAGATCGACGGCCCGCCGCACACCCGCTTCCTCGCCGACGCCGCCGGACGCGTCGTCGTCGAGATCTACAACAACCCCAAGGCGCCCGTCCCCGACTACCGGACGCTGCACCCGCTCGTCCTCCACCTCGCGTTCACGGTGGACGATCCCGCCGCCGCGCGCGACCGCCTGATCGACGCCGGCGCCTCGCTCGCGGAAGACCTCGTCACCCTCCCCAACGGCGACCGCCTCGTCATGCTGCGCGACCCGTGGGGCTTCGCCATCCAGCTCGTTTCCCGCGGACGTCCGCGCCTGTGATCCACCTCCCGGACAATCCGACCTCGCCCGCGATCGCCGCCGCCCTCGGCGACCTCCGGCGCGATGTCGCGTCCGTTTTCCCGACCAGCGACGCCGCCCGGCCTCGCTGGTCCCTGGACATCGCCCGCTCCGGCACCCTCGCTCCGGAAACCTTCGTCCTCGAGATCACCGCCGACCGCGGCATCCACATCACCGGCGGCGGCGAGCTCGGCGTCGTCTACGGGCTCTACGAGTTCTCGCACCGCTTCCTCGGCGTCGATCCGCTCTGGTTTTGGAAGGACATCCCGCCCGCGCCGCTCGCCGATTTCGCCCCCGCGCCGCAACGCATCGAGTCCGGTGAGCCCGCCTTCCGCTACCGCGGCCTGTTCATCAACGACGAGGACCTGCTCGGCCTCTGGCGCACGCCCGCCGGCGAACGCTTCCGCGACTGGCCGCGACGCGACGCCACGCTCGCCGATCCGCCCGACGAACATCACGACAACTACGAGCACCGCCTCCTCCGCTACTACGCGCCCGTCGTCGCCGCCGACACGATGGAGGCGTTTTTCGAGGCCGCGCTCCGCCTGCGCTGCAACCTAGTCATCCCCGCCTCGTTCATCGACATCCTCCACGAACCCGAGGCCGCCATCGTTCGAGCCGCCGTCCGTCGCGGCCTCTTCGTCTCGCAACACCACGTCGAGCCCCTCGGCGTCTCCCACTTCGCCTACGAGACCTGGTGCTGGAAAAACGGATACGCCGGCGCGCCGTTTTCCTACCGCGAGGCGCCCGCGACCATGCGCGCCTGCTGGCGCGCCCACGCCGCGCGCTGGCGCGAGGTCGCCGGCGACCGCGTGATCTGGCAGGTCGGCCTGCGCGGCCGCGGCGACCGCCCGCTCTGGGACCACGATCCCGGGGCGCGTGCGCGCGCCGGCGAGTTCGTCGCCTCCGCCCTCGCCGACCAGATGGCGATCGTCCGCTCCGTCGATCCGCGCCGCGCCCCGCCCGCCACGCTCACGCTCTGGCTCGAGGGCGCCGAGCTCATCGCCTCCGGAAGGCTCCGCGCGCCCGAGGGCGTCGCCTATGTCTTCGCCGACCACCACCTCACGCAGGAGTTGCAGGAGGATTTCGAGACGCTTCCACGCGAGCCCGGCCGCGCCCACGGCGTCTACTACCACGTCGCGGTCTGGCCCTGCGGCCCGCACCTCGTGCAGGGGCCTCCCCCGGAAAAAATCGTCCGCGTCGTCCGCTCCCTCGTGCGCCGCGGCGACACCCACTACGCCATCCTCAACGTCGCCAATCTCCGCGAACACGTGATGGGCACCGCGCTCTGGAGCGCGCAGGTTTGGCGTCACGAGGAAGTGGATACATCCGCCTTCCTCTCTGCCTGGGCCTCGCCCGAACTGGCGCCGCTCTACGCCGAGCTGCTCGACTGTTTTCCCGAACTCTCGCCCGGCCGGCGCCTCTACGACGGCGGCGCGCGCGTGTTCGTCGACCAGCTCGTCAGCTTCCACGCCGTCGGCCGCCCTCTGGCCGGCGTCGTGGCCGAATCACTGCAACGCGATCCGGCACCCGTCATCGAATCCGCCGCCATCCGCCTCGCCGCGCTCGTCGAAAAACTCCGCGCCACCGAACCGGCCGTGTCGTCGCGCCTCCGCGCCTTTTTCCGTGCCAACCTCCTCGCGCAGGCGACGATCCTCCTCGGCCTCTACCGCGCCGTGCTTCACCTGCTGCCGGAGCGCGCCGATTTCGCCGTCGCGCTCGCCGCGCTGGAGTCCGCCCTCGCCGCCCGCCCGCTTGCCGAGGAAGGCCGCTGGGCCGGTTGGTATCGCGGCGACACGAAAATGGACCTCGCCCGCCTCCGCGCCCGCATCGCCGCGCTCGCGATCGTTCGCCCAGCATAAGGTTTCCCCGCCCCACCACACGCGCACACACTCCCCCCTCCACTCCATGAAAGCCGCCTACTACGAAGGTAACAAAACGTTCCGCATCGCCGACGTCGCGCCCGTGCCGCCCGGCCCCGGCGAGGTCCGCCTCAATGTCGCCTACGTCGGCATCTGCGGCACCGACGTCCACATCTACCACGGCGCGATGGACGCGCGCGTGAAGCCGCCGCAGATCATCGGCCACGAGATGTCCGGCACCGTCGCCGAGATCGGCCCCGGCGTCGACGGCCTCGCCGTCGGCGATCCCGTCGTCGTCCGTCCGCTCGACAATCGCGCCGAGACGCCCGCCGACCGCGGCCACAGCCACATCTGCCGCAACCTGAAGTTCATCGGCATCGACTCGCCCGGCGCCTACCAGAACTCGTGGACCGTGCCCGCCTTCACCGTCCACAAGGCCCCCGCCGGCGTCGACCTCAAGCTTGCCGCGCTCGCCGAACCGCTCGCCGTCGCCTGCCACGACATCCGCCTCGGCGAGGTGCGGAAGGACGAACTCGCCGTCGTCATCGGCGGCGGCCCCATCGGCATGCTCGTCGCCCTCGTCGCCCGCGAGGCCGGCGCGCGCGTGATCGTCTCCGAGGTCAACGAGACCCGCCTCGCCTTCGCGCGCGAACTCGGCTTCGAGGCCGTCAACCCCGCCCGGGTCGATCTCCCCGCGCTCTGCCGCGAGCGCAGCGGCGACAGCGGCGCCGACATCGTCTTCGAGGTCTCCGGCGCGCGCGCCGCCGCGGCGACCATGACCGACCTCCTCGCCATCCGCGGCCGCATCGTCGTCGTCGCCATCTACCCGAAACCCGTCGAGTTGAACCTGTTCCAGTTCTTCTGGAAGGAGCTCCAGATGCGCGGCGCCCGCGTGTATGAACCCGAGGACTACGAAAAGGCCCTCCGCCTCATCGCGTCGAAGTCGCTCCCGCTCGAGCGCCTCATCACCGACGTCGTTCCGCTCGAACGCATCCAGAACGCCTTCGCGGATCTCGACGCCGCGCCGAACGCAATGAAGGTCCTCGTCGACTGCACGCGCTGACGCCATGACACGCCGGGCCTTCACCTTCCTCGTCGTCCTCCTCACCGCCTGGTCGCCCATGCACGCCGCCGCCAAACCCGCCAAAGGGCCCCTCGGCGTGCCGCACGTCTACAAAAAACTCCCCGACCGCGACCTTCGGGTCCACGTTCTCGCCCCCGCCTCGGGCGACTCAGTCTCGCCGCGCCCCGCCATCGTGCTCTACCACGGTGGCGGCTGGACAAAGGGCACGCCCGCCGTCCTCAACGACCAGGCCGCGCACTGCGCCGCGCTCGGCCTCGTCGTCTTCCTCGCCGAATATCGCCTGATCACCGAGCCGACGGACACGCCCGAGGTCTGCATCCGCGACGCCAAGTCCGCCATGCGCTGGGTGCGCGCCCACGCCGCCGAGTTCGGCGTCGATCCCGCGCGCATCGCGGCCGGCGGCGGCTCCGCCGGCGGGCACCTCGCCGCCGCCACCGCGTTGCTCGACGGCTTCGACGAGCCCGACGAGGACCTTTCCGTCTCGCCGCGCCCGCAGGTGCTCGTCCTCCTCAATCCCGTGATCGACAACGGCCCCGGCGGCTACGGCCACCGCCGCGTGCGCGAGCGTTACCGCGAGTTCTCCCCCGCCCACAACGTCCGCGGCGACGCTCCGCCCACACTGATCCTCTCCGGCACGGCCGACACCACCGCGCGTCCCCTCCTTCTCGAAAAATTCTCCGAAGCCATGCGCGCCGCCGGCGCACGTTGCGACCTTCACCTCTACGATGGCGGCGAACACGGCTTCTATCGAAAGAACTCCCAGGGCGGCCGCTTCTATCCGCTCACGCTCGCCGAGATCGGCCGCTTCTTCCACTCACTCGGCTGGATCGCCTCGCCCGCGCCCGGCGACGCCAACCGGTGATGCCATCCGCTCGCTCGTCTCGCGCGCACCGCGGCATCCCGCCATCATGACAGGCAGGTTGTTCCCCGCTGAAGTCACCGGCTTCCACCATTCCCGCGGCCGAACTTTCCGCTAAAAGCTTGTCGCTCCGATCCGCTTCGCGCCCTTTCCTGATGCGCCTTCTCCCCCTCCTTGCCGTGCCTCTCCCCCTCGCCGCCGCCGAACCCCGCATCGAACGCGACGTGCCCTACCTCGGCCCCGACCGGGCCGAAAAACTCGACGCCTACCTGCCGCCCGACACCTTCGCCCGCCCCGTGCCCGCCGTGCTCCTTATCCACGGAGGCGGTTGGCGCCTCGGCGACAAGGCCGACGCCCGCGAGCGCAACATCGGCAACACCCTCGCCTCCCACGGCTACGCCATCTTCTCGATCAACTACCTGCTCAACGTCGGCCAAAAGGACCCCGCCACCGGCAAACTCGTTCTCTCCCGGCTCGCCTGGCCGCAAAACCTCCACGACTGCAAATCCGCCCTCCGCTGGATCCGCGCCCACGCCGATCGCTACGGCGTCGATCCCGAACGCGTCGCCGTGATGGGCGGCTCGGCCGGCGGCCACCTCTCCATGCTCCTCGGCGCCACCACGCGCCACGAGGAGATCAACCGCCACGGTCTCCACACCGAGCAGTCCAACGCCGTCTCCTGCATCCTCAATTTCTACGGCGACTACGACATCCGCGGTCGGCGCGTCTCGCCCTTCGCCGGCGCCACGCCCGAGGAGACCGCCGCCAACGAAAAGGCCGCCTCGCCCGTCGTCCACTTCGACCGAGACCTCCCGCCGATGTTCATCACGCACGGCACGGCCGACACCACCATCCCCGTCGAGCGTTCGCGCCTCCTCGCCGAACATCTCCGCGCCGCGGGCAACACCTACGTCTACGTCGAGATCGCGGGCGCACCGCACAGCTACCACCTCGAGCCCAAGGAGCTCGATCTCCGCCCCATCGTGCTCGCCTTCCTCGAAAAACACCTCGGCAAACCGAAACCGTCCTCCGCGAGGCCATAAAAGGATTCTCTTCACCTTCAAAATCGAAGGTCCCGCCGCCCGCGGTTACAGCCGCATTTCTCGGGGCTGAAGTTCAGCGGAATCGACCCTCCCGGCGTCTGCCAAAACTCCTGGGACGTCCTCGCCTCCACTGTTCACAAGGCGCCCGCCGGCGTCCCTCCCAGCCCGTCGCCGGCCCGCCACGGCATGCGTTTCGCCCGCCATCCGGACACGCTTTTACCGGACCGTGTCCGGGTTCCTCGTGGTGTCGCCGTCGACAAACGTTCCCTCCACCATGTGGAGCCGTGGGATCTCCGGCACGCCTCGCTCGTTCGCTCGCATGAGGGACAGCAACAAGTCGACCGCCGACGCCCCGACTTGCCTCGAGTGCTGGTCTATCCCCGTCACACGTCGCATGCCCGGATACAGGTTCGCGTGGGCGAAACCGATGTCCCGCGGCGCACGCATGCCCATTTGACGCAACCAACGGCGCACCTCGTCGCCGGTCGTCACCACCGCGTCAGGCCGATGTTCCTCCAGCCACCTCGCGAACACCTCCCGGTCCCAATCCGTGGTCAGCAACGGCGGGATGTCCCGGTGTCCTTGTATCAGGTTTCTTCCTACAAAGTATCCGCCCTGCCAGTTGTGGTTTACTCGCACGTCGTGGTCCGTCCGCATCGCCATTCCGATGTCGCGATACCCCTTCCGATGCAGCTCCATCATCAGCAGCTGCATCGCGTGGAACTGGTGGTTGCACGACCGGCATAGTTTCGGGTCGGCGAGCGAATACCCGAGGCTCACCGCCGAAAAATACTCCCACCGAAACTCCGTCAGCGAGCCGTGGGGATCGGGAAGCGGCGCGACGATCACCCCGTCGATGCCCCGCGCCCGCAGGATCTCGCTCATCCGACGCTGCGACATCCCCGGCTCCCGCAGCCAAAACTCCTCCAACTGATATCCGCACGTCCTCGCCCGCTGCTCGGCGCCGTCGTAGTAGTCCAACAGCGTCGGATGGGACCGCCAGTCGTCCTTGCCGGGATAGGCGGTGAGATAGGCGATCACCTCGGGCTGGCTGTGCCGCTTCTTCGCCCGGATCTTCTCCATCAGCTTTCCGATGCTCGGATCGGGCGCGTAGCCCATGCTTTGCGCCAGCCTCCGGATGCGCTCCCGGGTTTCTGCCGGCAACGAAGGCTTGTTGCGCAACGCGAGCGAAACCGTCGTCCGCGACACCCCGGCCCTCGCGGCCAACTCGCGCAGCGTCGGCGGTGCGTCCGACCGACGACCTTTCCCCCCTCCCGACGCCCCGGTCGGCGAATCTGTTTCCGCGCGCCGCTTGGTCCAGCCGTGCCTCGCCAACAAACGATACACGACCGACGTCGACACCGCCCTCCCCAGTTGCTTTTCCAAGGCCGCCCGCACCGCGGGCACCAAGGTCCGGCCGTTCCCTCCGCGAGCGATCGTCTCCGCCCAAGGTTTCAGCAGCTTCGCCTCGGCAGCCTCGCTCAACAGCTCCCGGCGACGACCGCCGCGTTTTTTCCCCGACGGACTCCGTTTCGCTCCATCTTCGCCGGACGATTCTTGCGCCATGCCAACATCCCAAGCGCCCGAGCGGACCTTTTGAAAGCGAAAATTGGACAATCAATCTCCAAGGCGGTTGCCAGCGCGTTTGGCGCGGCCCTTACCTCGTCGTCACCCCGCCCCACCTTGTCCCGCCCCCTCCGGACAGCCCTCCCGAATTCGTCGATCCGCTTTCGCATGCATACCGCCGACACGCTCGATCTCGCCCTCAAGGCCGCGCGCAAGCACCTCGCGGTCCGCGGCGACTTCGGCGGCTACCCCGGCATCGTCACCCTTTACGGCGTGGCTCGCCTGTCCGCATTGGGCGATCCGTCGCTGATCGCGCAGATCCGCGAGTGGCTCATGCCCTTTGTCCGCGGGGAGATGAATTTCCGACACAATTTCCCCAACTACCTCTGCGGGGGCGCGGCGTCCGCCTACCTGCTTTGGCAAGGACACCTGCCCGAAGCCCGCGAAGAGGTCCGCCGCTACGCCGACGAAATCCTGCACCACGCGCCACGCGACCCGCAGGGCATCCTCACCCGCCCGCGCGATCCGGAAAAACACTACGTCTGGATCGACGTCGCGTTCGCCGTCGGCCCCTTTCTCCTCTTCGCCGGCCTCGCCTTGAACGACGATCGCTACGTCGAGGAATCCTTTCAACAGACCACCAAGATGGTGCGGCTCCTCCACGATTCGGAAAACGGGCTCCTGCACCAGGGCATCAACTTCAGCGCGCCCGGAAAAATTTCCGAGGACCACTGGAGCCGCGGCAACGGCTGGGGCGCTTTCGCGCTCGTCGAGCTCGCCCGCCATCTGCCTCCGGCTCATCCGCGCAAGGCCGAGGCGCTCGCCCTTTACCTCGACCACGTCGACGCCTGCGCGCGCGTGCAGGACGACGCCGGACTCTGGCACCAGGAGATGACCGACACCTCGCAGTCCTACGTCGAGACCTCCGGCTCCGCTCTCCTGCTCTACGCGCTCGGCTCCGGTTTGGAGGCCGGCCTCCTCGGCTCGCCCGACTCCGTCGAATACGCCGCCCACCGCGCTCGTTTCGAAAAGGGCATGCGCGGCATCCTCGCCTACATCACCGAGGACCTGGACATCTTCCACACCTGCCGAAGCTGCCTCTGCCCCGGCGGCGGCACCCGGCTCGACTACCGCGCGGTGCCGCCCGTTCTCAACGACAGCCACGCCTTCGGCCCCGTCGTCCTCGCCGCCGGACAGGCGCGCCTGCTCGGCATCGAGACCATCACGCGCTGAGCGCATCGCCCTGTCCATTCAGACAACCCCGCCCGCTCCTCCTTTCCCCACATCCCCTAACCCATCCAGCCAATCGTGACTCCCGTCTCCACACCTCCCGCCCCGCCGCCCCGCATGCGCCTCGAAGACCTCGAGGCGGAGCGCCACATCGACGCCACCTCGCCGCTCCCTCTTCCCGAAAAGGAAATCTGCGAACGTTACGAAAAGATCTTCACCGCC
>Ga0207868_1001907_pt1 | contig 13422 bp, 11 predicted proteins | sample Passage237B_FD_187370 | JGI IMG/M metagenome (GOLD analysis project Ga0207868, IMG submission 187370) | Cellulose adapted compost microbial communities from Newby Island Compost Facility, Milpitas, CA, USA - Passage2 37B (SPAdes) (version 3) ... | reverse complement strand
GGGCCTTCCGCATCGTAGGGTCCGACATGCATGGCCTGCACCGACAGGCCCTCGTCATAGTCCTCAAGCCTCAGGCACGCCGGCGGCTCGCCGAGCTTTTCCCGCACCTTGGCAACGGCCTGCTCGAACATCGGGCGGGCGATCCAGTCTGGCTGCATGATCATCATGGTCCAGCGCCAGCGGCTCTTCTCGCGCCGCTGGAAATCCTCCATGTCATCTGCCCACCACAGCCCTTCCAGCGGCGGGACCGTGTAGTCGCGGCCGAGCTCGCGCTTGGAGGCAAATTTCAGCGTGTAGCTGAGGCCGTAGAGCCACTGGATGGCCGCCTTGTAGTCCTCCGAGACGTTCGGATCGCCCTGTCCGTCGATCATGGCGAACTGCATCTTCGGGACATCGACGATGACGAAGCGGCCGATCGGCGGCTGCCACAGCGCCTTCATCGTCTTCCTGAAGTCGATCTTTTCCACGCGGATTCAGCCAGGTTCAGCGGGGAGCGAGACCGAGTGCCGAAAGGCACATCGAAATCCCGTCGGCGCGCTGGGCGGTGACCGTTGCGGCTGGACCGACCTCGGAAATGTCGCCGTAGCCCGTCGCGCCGAGCTGGCGATAGACGTGGGTGACCAAGGTGTCGGCGTCGATCACCCAGACCTCGGGGATTCCGTAGGCGGCGTAAATGCCGATCTTGCGGCCGAGATCGTAGCGAAGGCTGGTATCGGCGATCTCGATGATCAGCAGCACATCGTGCCCGCGCTGGTTCCCTGGCGCGATCGCGCGTGGCCAGATGCAGAAATCAGGCTCGACGAAACTGATTTCGTCCAGCCAAAGGGTGGTTTCCGGAATGATATTCAAATGCGAGAGCTCGACCGACATCAGATGCCGGTTGAGTTCCATCTTCACCAGCTCATGGCGCGCCCCCTTAGGCGACATTGGCACCGCCTCCCCGCCGATCAGCTCGAAGCGCTCGTCCTCGTCGATGATCCCCGCCTTGACCATCGCCTCGATCTCGGCGCGGGTCCAGGGCCGGCGCGGCATCCCCTCCGCGGCCTGCGTCGTGTCGGGCCAGGGCAGCTCGGGGCGCGTCAGGTCACGCCGCACGTCGAGGCTTCCGTTGCGCATCGCTCGCAGATGCTCGTTCATGGGTCGTTCCTAGCACGAATTGGGCTGTCCTGCATCAGGCACGGGCGCCTCGCCTGCCAAACTTCCCCAATCGATACCGCGGCTTGATCTCGGTTGACAAAAGCTCCGACGGACACCGCGCACTTCAACGCCTGGTACTCTACCGGGGGCACACTCTCGTAGCGGTACGCGCCGCCCCCGATATACGCGATATCGAAAAGCCGTTCGCGTCTGTCGCAGCCGATTGTGTCTACGGCTTCGGAGTCGACCGCTTCCGCAGAATGTGGCGCAGTGAGCGGTATGGGCGTTTCGTTTTCTCGCTCTTCCGAGAAGGAAACCGCACATCCAAGGCAGGTTCCCGCGGAGGAGGAATCAAAAGGGCGCCTCGCGGGCGCCCCTTCGGTCAGCTGTCCAGGAAGCTCCTGAGCTTGCGGCTCCTGCTCGGATGCTTAAGCTTGCGCAGCGCCTTGGCCTCGATCTGGCGAATACGCTCGCGCGTGACCGAGAACTGCTGGCCGACTTCCTCCAGCGTGTGGTCGGTGTTCATGCCGATGCCGAAGCGCATGCGCAGGACGCGCTCCTCGCGCGGCGTAAGCGAGGCCAGAACGCGCGTGGTGGTCTCGCGCAGGTTCGCCTGGATGGCGGCGTCGATCGGCAGGATCGCGCTCTTGTCCTCGATGAAATCGCCGAGATGCGAATCCTCCTCGTCGCCCACCGGGGTTTCGAGGGAGATCGGCTCCTTGGCGATCTTGAGGACCTTGCGCACCTTCTCGAGCGGCATTGCGAGCTTCTCGGCCAGCTCCTCCGGCGTCGGCTCGCGACCGATCTCGTGAAGCATCTGGCGCGAGGTGCGCACGATCTTGTTGATCGTCTCGATCATGTGCACCGGGATGCGGATCGTGCGGGCCTGGTCGGCGATCGAGCGGGTGATCGCCTGCCTGATCCACCAGGTCGCGTAGGTCGAGAACTTGTAGCCGCGGCGGTACTCGAACTTGTCCACCGCCTTCATCAGGCCGATGTTGCCTTCCTGAATCAGATCAAGGAATTGCAGGCCGCGGTTTGTGTACTTCTTTGCGATCGAGATGACGAGGCGCAGGTTGGCCTCCACCATCTCCTTCTTGGCGATCGCCGCCTCGCGCTCGCCCTTCTTGACCTGGTTGACGATCCTGCGGAATTCGGAGACCGAGATGCCGGTCTCCTGCGCGAGGTTCTGGATCTCGGTGCGGATCGCCTTGATCGTGTCCTTTTCGTTGCGGACGAATTCCTTCCAGCCCGGCCCCGCCAGGCTGGCGATGCGCTTGGTCCAGTTCGGATCGAGCTCGGAGCCGTGGTACTCCTTGAGGAAATCCTCACGGCGCACACCATAGCTCTCCGCCAGCCGCAGCAGCTTGCCCTCGTTCTGCACGAGCCGGTTGTTGATGTCGTAGAGCTGCTCGACCAGCGCCTCGATGCGGGCGTTGTTGAGCGACAAGGACTTGACCGCGGTGATCAGCTCTTCCTTGAGCCGCTTGTAGGAGCGCTCCTGGCTGGAAGACAGCGCGCCCGTAGCCTGCAAACGTGCCTCGACGGCCTGATCCTGCAGCTTGCGCAGCTTCTTGTAGGTGGAGGCGATGAGGTCGAGCGTCTCCATCACCTGCGGGCGCAGCTCGGCCTCCATCGCGGCGAGCGACAGATTGGCCTCGTCGTCCTCTTCGTCGTCTTCCTCGACGCGCGACTCGCCACCGACATTCGTGATGTCGTCGTCATCCTCGCGGCCATAGCGGGGCTTTTCGTCGGCCTTCGGCTTCTCGTCTGGATCGGTACGCTCGACCACCGGCGCCTGCTTGGCCTCGGGTCCGGCATAGGTCGCCTCGAGATCGATGATCTCGCGCAACAGAATCTTGCCTGCGTTGAGTTCGTCGCGCCAGATGATGATGGCCTGGAAGGTCAGCGGGCTCTCGCACAGGCCGGCGATCATCGTTTCGCGGCCGGCCTCGATGCGCTTGGCGATGGCGATCTCGCCTTCGCGCGACAGAAGCTCGACGGAGCCCATCTCGCGCAGGTACATGCGCACGGGATCGTCGGTGCGGTCCGTCGGCTCCTTCTTGGCCGCGACGGCGACGGCGGTGCCGGTCTGCTCGGCGAGCTCGTTCGCATCGTCGTCGGAATCGCCGGAATCGGCGTCCGCCTCCTCCGCGGTTTCGTCGCCCTCGACCACGTTGATGCCCATGTCGTTGAGCATCGCCTGGATGTCCTCGATCCGGTCGGGATCGGTTTCCTCAGATGGAAGGACGGAATTAAGTTCGTCCAGAGTGACATAGCCGCGCTTCTTCGCGGCCTTGATCATCTTCTTGACCGCATCGTCGGAAAGGTCCAGGAGCGGGCCGTCTGTCGTGCCCTCGCGCTCGGTTTCGACCTCTTCCTTTTCTTTCGTCGCCATTCGTTCTTCTACTCCAAGCGGCAGGCCGGTCGCGCTCGGGGCGCGTGCGGAACGTCACCACAATCGGCCAGCAGGTAACTCAGCCCCGTTAAATCGCGATTAACCCTGACATATAGAGGGACGGGGAAACCCGTCCACAAAGCCGCGCGTGCCGGCAACAGACTGGCGGAACGCCCCGCCATCATCTTTTCGAATCGTGTGATTCCGTCATTCCTTCGCAAGGTCAAGGCCCGTGCCACGATTCGGGGCAAAAAGCGAATCAAACACGCGGATTCGCTTCATCTTGCACGAGCCGGCGTCAACTGCGCGCGACGCGACCGGACTGTACGCCAAAACCTTCGATCAGAGCCTCAGTCGCCTGCAAGTCACGCAACTGGGCCTGAATTTCCACCAGGTGGCGGTAGTTTTCGTCCGTCGGATCGTTCGCAAGGGCCATTTCGGCCGCTTTCAGCTCCCTATTTAGAAAGCCGGCGCTGCGGTGCAAGTGGAGCGTCTGCAAGAAAGCCTCGCGTGCATCCTCGAATGCCGCGTCCTCCAGCGAAGGCCACTGCCGTGCCTTGCGCACCAGCCCCACAGCGCGCTCCCACACTTCCGTCAATTCCTGCGCGGCTATGGCGGCGAGCATGGCGGAGCGGTCGAGCGTATGGTCGTGCGCGACGGCGTCGAGCACGGCCGATTGAAGGCGTCGAAGTGCGGGATGCGTAACTTCGAGCCGCTCCACCGCGTCGAAGTTCTCGTCGATGAGCCTGGGATGATTGACGAGCGCCACCACCAGGCAAGCCTCGCGCAGCGGCATGATGTGAGCGGAAGTGCGCACGAGCGCCGAGCGAGCGAGCGATTCAGACACCGCAATGCGGCCGGCAGCGGGTGTCCCGCCGCTGCGGCCCCCCTGGCCGGCGCGAGGCGCCCCCAATCTGCCCTGCGCCTGGCTTGCAGGCCCGCCGCGCCGGAGGCCGAAAAAGGCCTGCACGCGCTCGCGCATCTCCTGTGCATAGTGAAATCGGACGCTCTCGTCGCGGATGCGGCTGGTGAGGTCGCGAAGCCGCTTTTCGAGTTCCGCGCGGCGTTCCGGGGTGTCAAAAACCCCGCCCGCCGTTTCGCGCATCCACAAAAGGTCGGCGAGCGGGCGTGCTTCGGCCAGCACCTTGCGGAATGCGTCTGCTCCCTCGTCGCGCACCAGATCGTCCGGGTCGCGGCCTTCGGGCAGCAGCGCAAAGCGCAGCGTCCGCCCCGGCTGGACCAGAGGGAGCGCCAGGTCGGCGGCCCGCCAGGCGGCGCGCAGGCCCGCCTGGTCGCCGTCGAAGCACAGCACCGGCTCGCTGCCCATACGCCAGAGGAGTTCGAGCTGGTTTTCCGTCAGTGCCGTGCCGAGCGGCGCGACGACGTTTTCGAAACCGGCCTGGGCGAGCGCGATCACGTCCATGTAGCCCTCGACCGCGATCACCGAACCGCCGCGGGCGAGGCCCTTGCGGGCGCGGGCGAAATTGTAGAGCACGTTGCCCTTGTGGAAGAGCTCTGTCTCCGGCGAATTCAGATACTTGGCAGGGATGTCGGCCGACATCGCGCGTCCGCCGAACGCAATGATGCGCCCGCGCGAATCCGGGATCGGAAACATGATGCGGTCGCGGAAGCGATCGTAGGCGACCGGCACATCGGGGCCCGACACGAGCAGGCCGCAAGCCTCCATCTGCGCCTTCTCCACGCCCCTGGCGGCGAGGTATTCCTTCAGTGCGCTGCGGCTGTCGGGTGCGTAGCCAAGGCGGAACGACTGCTGGGTGACGGAGGTCAAACCGCGCTCGCGCAGATAGGCGCGAGCCCTGGCACCGGCGGCCGACTGCAGCGTTTCCTCGAAGAACCGGGTCGCGAGCTCCATCACGTCGGTGAGGGAGGCGCGCTGCCTTTCCTTTGCCTCGGCCTGTTCGTCGCGTGCCGGCATCGGAATACCGGCCATGTCGGCAACCTTCTCCACCGCCTCGGGGAAGCTCAGCCCGTCGAGGTCGGTGAGAAAACGGAAATGGTCGCCCGAGACGCCGCAGCCGAAGCAGTGGTAGCGGCCCTTGCGGTCCTCGCAGTGGAAGGAAGGCGTCTTCTCGCCGTGGAAGGGGCAGCAGGCCCACCAGTCGCCGCGCGAGGCGTTGGTCTTTTTGCGATCCCATGCGACGCGCTGGCCGACCACCGCCGAAATCGGGACGCGGTCACGTATCTCGTCCAGGAATGAATCGGAAAAGCGCATCGAGGCCTCGCAGGGCTTCATATAAGCATGGCGGCCATGCCACGCGACCGCTTCGTGGCGGCGTGCCCACGATTCACAGGCTGCGAAAGCCGCCGCCGCGTGCTATATTTAGCAGCATGAACGCGATCCTGCGCCATTTGCTCGAAACCGCCGAATCCTGGCCGGAAGAGGACCAGAAGGAGCTGGTTGCCTATGCCCGCGAGATCGAGGCGCGGCGCACAGGCCTCTACATGCTCTCCGACGAGGAGCGAGCCGCGATCGAGGAAGGTATTGCGCAGGCAGACCGGGGGGAATTCGCGACCGACGAGGAGGTCGCAGCCGTTTTCAAGCGCTTCGGGGCATGACGCTCCGCTATACGAAGCGAGCGCTGGCCGATCTCAACCGCATCCTTTCCTACGTCTCCCAACGCTCACCGCAAGGGGCGAGTCGACTGGCGGACCACATCGGTGCCGCCGTTCATCAAATTGCCGAGCACCCGCAATCGGGTCGCACGACGAGCCGTCCGAACGTGCGCGTGAAGGTCGTCAGCGATTATCCGTACCTCATCTTCTACCGGATCGTCGGGCAAGCCATGGTGAGCATCGTCCATATCCGTCATGCGGCCCGCCGGCCGTTTGCTCGCTGAGCTTCGATTTGGGCAGCGACTCTGGACCACAGGAAATGCGTTGCTCGCCATGGCTGGGCGTGGTTTGAGGCGCGCGTTGCTGGAAGCAAGCCCCCTCATGTCCCTGCCACTGATTGCCCTGTTCATCGCAGCCTTTGCCTTCGGCACGACCGAGTTCGTCATCGCGGGTATCCTGCCGGAGGTTGCAGATGGCCTCGGCACCTCGATCCCGACCGCGGGCATCCTGATTTCGGGCTACGCGATCGGGATTGCGGTCGGCGGCCCGCTGCTGACGGTGTTGACGGGGCGGGTCTCGCGCAAGTCGCTGCTGATCGGCCTTGCGGTCGCGTTCTGCGCCGGCCAGGTGGCATGTGCGCTCGCCCCGGACTTTGCCTCGATGCTGCTTGTGCGGGTGGCCGTGGCGATGGCGCACGGCACGTTCTTCGGCGTGGCGATGGTCGTGGCCGTTGGATTGGTGCGCGAGGAGCAGCGCGGCATGGCTGTCGCTTTCGTGCTTGCCGGTCTCACCGTGTCCAACGTCGTCGGGGTGCCGGCCGGCACCGCGATCGGCAACCTGTTCGGCTGGCGCGCAACCTTCTGGACGATGTTCTGGCTGGGGATCGCCGCAACGATCGCGATGATCGCGCTCGTGCCGCGAACCGGGGCAGCAGCTTCGCCACCCGGGCTGATGCGCGAAATCCGCGTGTTCGGGCGGCAGCAGGTGTGGACCTCGCTGATCCTCATGATGATGTTGATGATCGGCCAGTTCGTGCCGTTCACCTACATCGCGCCGATGCTGCGCGAGGAGACCCGCCTTTCGGCTGAACTGGTGCCGCTGGCGCTCCTGCTCAACGGCGCGGGCGCGACAGCGGGCGTGTTCGTCGGCGGCCGGCTGGCAGGCCGGAAGCCGATGCCGGCGATGATTTCGCTGATGGCGCTGCAATCAGCCGTGCTGGCCATCTTCCATGCGGTCATTCCATATGCCCTGCCGGTGATGGCGGTCATAGCTGTGTGGGGCTGCATCAATTTCGCGATCGGGACGCTGATTCAGACCCGCATCCTGGTCTGGTCGGCCGACGCGCCCAACCTCGCCTCCTCGATGATCCCTGCAGGGTTCAACATCGGCATCGCGCTGGCGGCATTCGTCGGCGGGGTGCTGCTCAGCGCCGGCTTCGGCTATCGAAGCCTGCCAGTGCTCGGCGTATTCGCCATGGCGCTGGCGACGGGCATTGCCGCCCTGTCGGCGGCGAGCGAACGGCGCAGCGGCGCTCGCCCGCCACTCGGGGCAACGGCCGACCCGTAGCGCGAACGCAACGGGACTCGCGGCATGTGCATTGCCGGCAGGAAGCGCATGCAAATGATCCGCGGCCAAGCTATCGTGGCGGCGAAACGTTCTGCCGTCGGCGAATCGAACTGAATGAGCCCGTCGAATACATACTGCGATCGCCGATGGCGGGAGGGTAGTCCGTCATGAGCGGCTCCCTCGTCCTCCTCCACCTCGCCGGTGCCGTCGCGCTGCTCGTGTGGGCGACGCGGATGGTGCGAACCGGCGTCGAGCGGGCCTATGGCGACGTGTTGCGCCGCCGACTGCGCGAGACCCTGCGCAACCCGCTCATGGCGGCGATTGCAGGCATGCTGCTTGCGATCGCGCTGCAAAGCGCGACGGCTGTCGGCCTGCTGGTGGCCTCGTTGGCCTCGTCAGGCATCGTCGGCGGCGCGACCGGGCTGATAGCCGTGCTCGGCGCCGACCTCGGATCGGCGCTGGTCGCGCGCATCCTGTCGTTCGACCTCGAGCCGCTGGTGCCGCTGCTGGTTCTCGTCGGCACGATCACATTCCTGGCGACGGAACGCCGGGCGTGGCGGCAGGCCGGGCGCATCATGCTCGGCATCGGGCTGCTGCTCCTGTCGCTCAGGCTCATTGGCGAGGCCGCGGAGCCTCTGCGCGAAAGCGAGATGCTGCCGGTGATCATCAACTATCTCGCGAGCGATCCGGTCACCGCCTTCCTGCTGGCGGCGCTCGTCACCTGGTTGTTTCATTCCAGCGTAGCGGCGATCCTGCTGCTCGCGGCACTGGCGGCGCGCGGGCTGGTGCCGGCGGAACTCGGCATCGTGATGGCGCTTGGGGCAAACCTCGGCGGCGGCATCATCGCCGCCGCGCTATCGCGATCCTATTCAGCGCCGGCACGCGCGGTTCCGCTGGGCAATCTGGCGATCCGCGGCATAGGGGCGATCGTCGCCATGGTGGCGATCGTCGTGCTGGAGCCATCGCTCGAATGGCTGGGCGAGGGTGCGCCGCTGCGCATCGTCAACGCGCACATCGTGTTCAACGTGGTCATCGTCGTCGCGGGAATGCCGATCGCCGGGCTGGTGCATCGCGCAATCGCGGGGCTGCTGGCGCGAATGGCGCCTGCCGCTGCGGCGACACTTGCGACGACCGAGACGACAGCGCTCGACCCGGCGGCGCTGAAGACGCCCTCGCTGGCGCTGGCCAACGCCACGCGCGAAGTGATCGGGCTCTGCGAAACCGTCGAGGTGATGCTGCGCAACATCATCGAACTCTACGAGAGCGCTGACCGCGAGAGCATCCAGGCGCTGGCCGCACTCGACGATCGGGTCGACCGCAAGCATGCGGCAATCAAGCTCTATCTGGCGAAACTCGCCTCGCACGACCTCACGGAAGCGGATGCGCTCAGGTGTTACGAACTGCTGGACGCCTGCACGAAGCTCGAACAGGCCGCCGACATCGTCATCCGCAACATGCTGGTGCACGTGAAGAAGAAGGTCGAGCACAATCTCTCGTTCACGCAGGAGGGCTGGAAGGAGCTAAGGGCCTTGCACGCCTCGGTGCTTGCCAATGCACGCCTGGCTTTCAACCTGCTCGTCTCACGCGATCGCGAAACGGCGCTTCAGCTCATCCAGGAAAAGGACCGGATGCGCGAACGCGAGAAGGAGGCGAGCGCGCTGCATTTCGCGCGGTTGCGCGACGGCACGGTCAAGAGCGTGGAGACGAGCGCGATCCACCTCGACACGATCCGCGACCTCAAGCAGATCAACTCGCTCTTGGCCTCGCTGGCCTACCCCGTGCTGGAAGAGCACGGCCTGCTCCGGGACACGCGGCTGAAGGCGGTCTGATTGAGCGTTCCAGGCATCAGGCTTCGGTCAGCACGGCATCCATCGGGATGTCGAATGGCTGCGGGTAGATCGTCGGAATCGCCTGCAGGGCGTAGCCGACGCCGATGACGGCCTGCGGGCGGCGCGGCATCGAGGCGAGCGTGCGGTCGTAGAAACCGCCGCCATAACCCAGCCGGTACGATGAAGGATCGAAGCCGACGACCGGCGAGATCACGATGTCGGGCAGGACGGGATCGCCAGCGGCCGGAACCGGGATGTTCCAGACGCCTTTCTCCAGCTTCTCGCCGGGCTTCCAGACGCGGAAGATGAGCGGGGTGGCCTTGGCGACGACAACCGGCAGGGCGATCGCGCCGCCGCGGGCGCGCACCGAGTCGGCCCAGCCGCGCAGGTCCGGCTCGCCGCGGAACGGCCAGTAGAGCCCGACGAGCTTGCCGGCGAGGTCGCCGAGTCTGGCGTCCAGCTTCTCCGCGATGGCCCTGGCATGGTTCGCGCGCTCGTCGGCGGAAAGCGCCAGCCGCGCCGCGATCAACCGTTCGCGCTCGGCCTTGCGCCATCGCTTGAGATCAGCCGCGGCCTGCGGGTCGCTGGTTTGCGGCTGAAATCCATCCTGCAACTCATGCAGGAAGCAGGGCGGCGAAGCATATTCGCCGAATTCGTCCGACGTGCTCATTTCTCACTCTCGTCCGGCAATTCGCCCGAAGACTAGCACCGAGGGGAGCGGGTTGCCGTGCGCGAATGCGACGCAGCCTGACGGTGTGCTTTCAGCTCTCTTTTTCGAGACGTTCGCGAAGATACCCGGCCAGCACCACGGCCTGGTTGTGGTCTTCGTCGCGGGCCGAATAGAGCAGGGTGAGCGGGGCGCGGCGGGCGATCTCGAGCAGCCGTTCAACGGCGTCGGCATTGTCGTCGAGTTCGGCCCGGTAGCGCCTGCGGAACTCGTCCCAGCGCGCCGGATCGTGGCCGAACCATTTGCGCAGCGCCGTGCTCGGTGCAACCTCCTTGAGCCACAACTGCGCGCCGGCGCGCTCCTTGGTGATGCCACGCGGCCAGAGGCGGTCGACGAGGACGCGCATCCCGCCGCCCGGTGCGGGTCCGTCATGGATGCGGTGGATGCGTATTGCCGGCTCGCGGCTGCTCATGGCTCCCTCACGATGAGGGTAACGGCAAGCGGCGACCGCGTCGCCGCGACCTAGCGCAGCAGGCCGCGGACGATGCCGCTTGCCTTGCCGAAGTCCATCTGGCCCGGATATCTGGCCTTGAGCGCATTCATGCAGCGGCCGATGTCGCGCAGGCCGTCGGCGCCGACTTCGGTCACCACCTGCTGGCAGGCGCGCTTGACGTCTTCCTCGCCGAGCTGTCTCGGCAGGAAGCTCCGGATGATCGCGATCTCGGCGCGTTCTTCGTCGGCAAGATCGCGGCGGCCTGCCTCCTCGAAGGTGCGTGCCGATTCCTCGCGCTGCTTCACCATCTTCGACAAAATGGCGGCGATCTCGTCGTCGCTGACCGGGTTCTTGCCGGCGCCGCGATTCGCGATGTCGCGATCGTGGACCGCGGCCAGGATCAGCCTGAGCGTGGAGATGCCACGCTTGTCCTGCGATTTCTGAGCTTGTTTGAGTGCCTCGGCGATCTTCTCGCGCATGGCTTCATGACTCCCTGCCCATGACAGGATAGCGTTGCGGCCCTAACGGCGCAAACCGTTTCCGGTTCCTTAAGCTGCTGTTTTTACACCCTTATGGGTCTGTGTGCCAACTCGGCGCCGGATCGTTCACCGATGATCTCGGCCTGGCCTATTGTCCGCGCCCTGCATGGGCATTATGTGTCGTCGCGGGTTTCGCGAACCATTCGCGAAGCGCGCAACTTCGGCGCGCATATGGCCCTGGAACGGCCCGCCAACAAGGGCTCCCGACAGTGACGGAGTGTCGCCATGACCGAAACGACGGCGCCCTGGGGCGCGACCAGGCCGACCGCGCTGCTGGTGCTCGCCGACGGTACGGTAATCGAGGGCAGGGGACTCGGCGCCACCGGCTCGGCGGTCGGCGAGGTGTGCTTCAACACCGCGATGACCGGCTATGAGGAAATCCTGACCGACCCATCCTATGCCGGCCAGATCGTCACCTTCACCTTTCCGCACATCGGCAACATCGGCACCAACGACGAGGACATCGAGGACCTCAATCCGGCCGCGCGCGCCGGCGCGGTCGGCGCGATCTTCCGCGCCGACGTGACCAACCCCTCGAATTACCGCTCGGCGGCACATCTCGAAGACTGGCTGAAGCGGCGCGGCATCGTCGCGCTCGCCGGTATCGACACGCGTGCGCTGACCGCGCTGATCCGCGAGAAGGGGGCGCCGAACGCCGTGATCGCGCATGCGCCGGACGGTGTTTTCGACATCGAGGCGCTGAAGCAGCAGGCGGCGGGCTGGCATGGGCTGGTCGGGCTCGATCTCGCCAAGGAGGTGACTTCCGGCCAATCCGCCAGCTGGCGCGAGACGCCGTGGGTGTGGAACGATGGCTACGGCGAGCAGGACGCGCCGACCATGCACGTGGTGGCGGTCGACTACGGCGTGAAGCGCAACATCCTGCGGCTGCTGGCGGGACTCGGCGCCAAGGTCACCGTGGTTCCGGCAACCGCCTCGGCCGAGGACATTCTCGCGCTTGAGCCTGACGGCATCTTCCTTTCGAACGGGCCGGGCGATCCGGCCGCGACCGGCGAATATGCAGTGCCCGTGATCAGGGAATTGCTGAAGACCGACATCCCGATTTTCGGCATCTGCCTCGGCCACCAGATCCTGGCGCTGGCGCTGGGCGGGCGCACGGTCAAGATGCATCAGGGGCACCACGGCGCAAACCACCCGGTGAAGGACTTCACCACGGGCAAGGTGGAGATCGTGTCGATGAACCACGGCTTCGCGGTGGACGGCGACTCGCTCCCCGAGGGCGTGGAGGAAACGCACGTGTCGCTGTTCGACGGTTCGAACTGCGGGCTGATGCTCACCGGAAGGCCGGTGTTTTCGGTTCAGCACCATCCCGAGGCTTCGCCGGGGCCGCAGGATTCGCACTATCTCTTCCGTCGCTTCGTCAACCTGATTCGCGAGCGGCGCGGCGAGCCGGCACTGGCCGAGCGCTAGAGACCGGTTGCGTCAGGCACTTGCCTCGGCGCTGGCTTCGGCAAGCGCCGCGCCCTCGTCCTCGCGCACGAAGGTGAGCAGGATGGCGCCGACCGCCAGGAATGCGAGGATGAGCCAGATCGCCAGATGAATGCCGGCCTGCTCGGCGGCGTGCGCGTCGACGCCCTGGCCGGCGTACCACGCGGCGCCATCGGCCGCGACCAGCCCGAACAGAAGCGGGCCGACCACCGAGGACGACCGTCCGGCAACTGCGAACAGGCCGTAGAACTCGCCGCTGCGCCCGGCCGGCACCAGCTTGGCGACCATCGAGCGGCTGACCGATTGCAGACCGGCAATCGCGAAGCCGGCCACCGCGCCGATGACGTAGAACATGGCCGGATCGGCGTTGAACTGAAGCCACAGCACTGCGGCAAACATCACCGCGAGCGAGGCCATCAGCGCGCTCTTGGCGCTCATCCAGTCCGTCATCTGGCCGAAGGCCCAGGCCCCGGCGACGTTGGTGGCCTGAACGACGATGATCAGGACGATGAGCTGGTCGCGCTCGAAGCCGTAGAGCACGGCGCCGATGATCGCGGCAAAGTCGAGCGCGATCATGACGCCGTCGTTGAAGACAATGAAGGCGACCATGAATTTCACGTATTCGCGGTGGTCGCGCAGGCGCCTGAGCGTCGCCCAGAGCTGCTTGAAGCCGATGGTCCAGATGCTTTCGCCGGCGGCCAGCGGCTTCGGACGGGCCTTCTCCCTGACGAAAAGGATGAGCGGCAGGGAAAAGACGAGGTACCACAGCGCGG
>Ga0207868_1001904_pt1 | contig 13434 bp, 9 predicted proteins | sample Passage237B_FD_187370 | JGI IMG/M metagenome (GOLD analysis project Ga0207868, IMG submission 187370) | Cellulose adapted compost microbial communities from Newby Island Compost Facility, Milpitas, CA, USA - Passage2 37B (SPAdes) (version 3) ... | reverse complement strand
GGACTCACCTGATCAATGGAGCCAGGTACGCCGTCCACAATCACCAGCGGTTCGCTGTTGCCGATGGTCGTTATACCCCGGATTCGGATGGTGGCTGATGAATTGGGTTCGCTGCCCGTACGGGTCACTCTAAGACCAGGTATTGTACCCTGCAATGCCTGTGAAAGCTGGATATTGTTCCGCTCGGCCAGTACTTCACCCTTGACCTGGCCCACGGCTCCCGTAAGATCACTCTTTTTCATGGTACCGTAACCGACTACTACGACTTCCTCGAGACTTTTCTGGTCTACTTCCAGTCGGACGTCCAGGCTGGTCCGGTTACCTACCTCAATTTCCTGCGTAATAAATCCGACGAAGGAGAAAATCAGAGTATTGTCTCCGTCCGGAATCACAATTTCATAGCCGCCGTCAGAACCGGTAACCGTACCCCGTTGGGTTCCCTTAAGGATGATGCTAACACCCGGTAAACCGTCACCTTTTTCGTCTGTGACCAGTCCGCGTAGCGTTCGGTCGAGGACAAACGGATGCGTATCTTCTTCGCGGAGTCCGTTCAGACTGCCGTCCTTATCCTGTTCTTCTACCGTCAGCAGAATGCGGTTTCGGACGATACGGTAGCTAACCTTGTCGGGCATAAACAAGGCCTCGAGCGTTTCTGCCATGCTCTGATTCATGACTTTCAGCGTCACTTTTCGCTTCAGGGGTACTAACCTTGATGTATATACGAATTTGACGTTTGCCTGCGATTCCAGTTCAGACAGAGCGGTTTTGATTTCGGTGTTAACGAAGTCGACCGACACGGGTTTTAAGAGCAATTCCTGTGCCGTGACCTCATAGCTCCCGTAAGTATAAACCGCTGTGGTTAGTATGAACGCCAGCTGTATTACCGAAATCTTCATAATAGTGCCTAAAAGGACTATGAATTTTCTTTCTGTTTGCATTACTTTGTTATGTTAGATCTTGGACGATTTGACATACTCCTCCCACGCTCTTTTTTGCCGAAAAGAGTGATTCGGGGAAGAAAACTGCCGGGAATGCCAACACCATTCCCGGTTTTTTTATGCGGGCTTAAGAATAGTTTTACATAGGCTTTCTCGTGGTTTTTAAAAATTCTTCACTGACTTTGACGGGGTACATCCACCACCCGAAAGCAGGATGGAGCTACCCGTGATCTCATATTCTGCATTTAATACAGCCCCGATAATCTCAATTTTGCCGAATAGGTTATCGGATGTGAGGTCGGCTGTCACCGGACAATCCAGCATTTCATCGTTACTCAATGTGATTTCTACTCCGTAGGCTTTTTCCAATTTGGCCAGTACCTCTGACAGCGGAGTTTCATCAAAATCGAATGCACCTGGTTTCAGAAACTCTTCCCGGTTGGAGACAATCACAGGATTTTCCACCAGTCCGGTAACGTAGAGCTCACTGTTTTCGAAAAATGTCACCTTTTTATTGGGTGTAAGAATAACCCTGTTTTCACGATCGGAAGGATGGGGATTCCCTTCCTTAAGCTTGTTCCGTTCGACCATGACCTTTCCCGTGATCACCGCCACTTCGGTACCGCCGGTCTCGGCTATCGACCGGATGCTGAAGCTGGTGCCGAGCACACGGGTTACTACCGCTCCAGCGTACACCAGAAAAGGACGTTCCGTATCCCTGACTACATCGAAGAAGCCGTTGCCGCTCAGATAGACGGTCCGGTTTTCGGTGCTGAAGCTGGCAGGATACCTAATACGTGCTCCGGGTTCGAGAACGACCTTGCTGCCGTCTTCGAGTTTTATGTCGATACTGGTGAGCCCGGTATTGATACGTTCTGACCAATCGGATGTATGGGTTGCTATCGCCTCAGGGAGGTAATCATCCTTGTCCGCGTCAGAGGCGGTGAGAAAGTAGCCGACTCCCGCAAGGGCCAGCACGACTGCCGCAGCTGCCATGCTCCATCGGAAGTTTCTTTTAAGGAATGACTTTTCTGTCGAAACGATGGTTTCTCCGGCATCCTCCCGTCCCTGGAGAATACCAGTCCAGATACGTTCCCTGATTTCTTCACGGGAGTTCTTTTCCACCGGATCCTTTTGGATGGAATGGAACCAGATATCCACGGCCTCCCGGGTCCTCCCCGTTAACGTACCCTCGCTATACCTCTTTAACAGCTTGATGAATCCCTTGATCGGCATGTCCTGATTAACTGATCTGCCTTAAAGTCGGATTCCGGCGGCTCAGACCGCAACATGTTCAGCAAAATCTTTAAAAAGTGCCAGGATAAAGGGGGGGGTTATCTCAAAAAACTTTGAATTATCCAGCCCGCCTGGTTGGGGGCTGCTACCTGCGGGGTTAAAGGTTGGTCATCAGCCAGACCACCACGAGAAAGTCTTTAAGATAGGCTTTCATGGCCCGGAGTGCCTGGGTGATATGGTATTCTACAGTCCGGACCGGAATCTGAAGTCGTTCGGAGATTTCGGAAGCCGATAACTGCTCCAGACGGTTCAGCCGGAAGATTTCACTGGTCTTTTCGGGAAGTACGGTGAGGCCTTCCAGGATAGCTTCATAAAGCTCCTTGTAGGCAAATTCTTCGTCCTCATCGAGGCGGAGGGAGTCGCTGTAGCGAATCGTTCCGGCCGATTCTTCATGGTATTTCCGTACCATACCCGCCCTGATCACGTCGATGACGCGGTATTTGACTGCGCGGTACAGATAGGAATCGAGCCGCTCGATTAACAGGTTTTCCCGTCTTTTCCACAGGTCGATGAAGATGTCCTGCACGATCTCCTCGGCCGTTTCCTGAAATTCTACCTTGCTTACCGTGAACTCATACAACTGAATCCAATACCGATCGTAGAGTGTGCGAAAAGCATACTCGTCACTTTCGGCCAAATGCCGCAGGAGTTCGGCATCGGTAACGGTGGTTCGCTGCATCGGAGAGTCCTGATGATTATGATTTGTGCAAAAATCAAGAGAAAATATTAAAAATACAAGCCGAATAGCGTTGTTTCGGATCCTGATTCTTAGATTTTTTAAATTGTGTGCCAACAGGGCCCATTCTAAAAATAATCTGTTACTATCTGAAGAAAATGTAGTTGTTTTGCCGGTATTTTCAGTGATATACCATTGATTATTCTTTGGATAAGGTGCTGAGATTCAAATTGTAAATAGCAGATGACCGGCCGTTATCGCCGGGAGCAGCCTATCCGTAAGTCTTTGTTTTCCTCCCGATTAAAAATAAATTTACATGAGTATGGCAGCCTACTGAACCGGGTCTTTGTCATCAGAAATCAACTTACTATCCTGGAAAAAATACCGGAAAGCATTTACATTTTTTATGAATAACCGACGTTCCTTCCTGAAGAAAAGTGCTGCCCTTGGCCTGGGGGCTTTCGGCCTGGACAGCCTGTTTAACCAGCTGCACGCAGAATCGATTACCCATGCGGAACGACTCTGGAACGAGGCAGATCCCGCCAATGAGGCTTACTGGTCTGTCATCCAGGATGCCTATACGGCCAGCAAGAGCGATATCATCATCCTCAATAACGGCGGGGTTTCACCTTCCCCGGTTGCAGTGCAGGTAGCACTGGAAAAATACAATCTTCAGGCAGCTCAGGGGCCGTCTTATTACATGTGGCGTATCATGGACAAGGGACGGGAGCCGCTGCGGGAGCGCCTGGCCAGCCTGGCGGGGACTGATCCCGAAGAGATCGCCATTAACCGCAATGCCACCGAAGCCCTCAATACCGTGATTTTCGGTTTGCCTCTGCAGAAGGGGGACGAGGTAATCGGGACGAAACAGGACTATCCCAATATGATCCAGGCCTGGAAGCAGCGCCAGCTCCGGGAGGGGATTGTATATAAACAGCTTTCCTTTGATTTCCCGATCGAGAACGACGAGGTAATTGTGAAGGCCTACGAAAACGCCATTACGCCCCGAACCAAAGTCCTGCATGTAACCCATATTATCAACTGGGTGGGGCAGATCATGCCTGTCAGGAAGATATGTGACATGGCAAAGAAAAGGGGCATTGAAGTGGTCGTGGATGGGGCTCATACCTTTGGACTCCTCGACTACAAGATTCCCGATCTCAACTGCGACTATTTCGGAACCAGCCTGCACAAGTTCCTCAGTGCTCCGGTGGGCAGCGGTATGATGTGGATCAAGAAGGAAAAAATTTCCAAGATCTGGCCGTTGGTATGCAACAGCGAGCCACAGGGGTCTAACATCCGTAAATTTGAGACCCTGGGAACCCGGAGTTTCTGTATCGAACAGGCCATCGGAGAAGCCATCAACTTCCAGGAGGCCGTGGGTACCCGACGCAAACAGGAGCGCATTCATTTCCTCAAAAAATACTGGGCCGAGAAGGCTGCAAAGATTCCGGGCGTTAAGATTCACACTTCTCTCAAACCGGAATATTCCTGTGCCATCGCAGGCGTGAGCGTCGAAGGCCTGAAACCCGGAGAGGTCGACAAGCAGCTGATCGAAAAATACAAGATCCACACGGTCGGTATTGAATGGGAAAATATCAGCTGTGTACGGGTGACCCCGCATGTCTATACCAAGCTTGAGCATCTCGACCGGTTAGTGGAAGCCCTGGAAAAAATAGCCAGACGGGTTTAGAATTTTTACCTGAAACAAACCGGAAAGGGACAAATTTTGTTCTTTATTTTAGTTCTTTGCGGGACGCTGTCCGTTTGTTCAAAAAATCAGGTAACTGCCCTTATGGATTTCCAACTTATTTCTGATTACAGTCCTACCGGTGATCAGCCGCAGGCGATTTCGCAACTGGTAGCCGGTATACGCAGCGGCGAAAGGCATCAGGTATTACTTGGAGTGACCGGTTCAGGTAAAACCTTTACCGTCGCCAATGTTATTAAGGAGGTAAACCGGCCGACCCTGATTTTGAGTCATAACAAGACGCTGGCCGCTCAGTTATACGGCGAGTTCAAGCAGTTTTTCCCCCATAATGCTGTCGAGTATTTCATCAGCTACTACGACTATTACCAGCCGGAAGCCTTTATCGCTTCGACCAATACCTATATCGAGAAGGACCTGGCCATCAACACGGAAATTGACAAACTAAGACTGTCGACCGTTTCTTCCCTGATGAGCGGCCGTCGGGATGTGATCGTCGTGGCATCGGTGTCGTGTATTTACGGTGCAGGTAACCCGGAGGAATACAAGCGAAGTATCCTGACCGTCGGTACCGGACAGACCATCAGCCGGAACCAGTTTTTGTTCAAGCTCGTTGAAATCCTGTACAGCCGCACCGATGTCGACTTTGTTCGCGGGACTTTCCGCGTAAAAGGAGATACCGTCGATATTTTCCCCGGTTATGCGGATTTCGCATATCGGATCATCTTTTTCGGGGATGAAGTGGAGGAGATCCACCGTATCGATCCCATTTCCGGAAAGAAAATTTCTGGAGAACACCAGATAGCTATCTTTCCTGCGAATCTCTTCGTAACCGGCAGGGATGTACTCCTGCAGTCAATGCGCGAAATACAGGACGACCTGGTTGCTCAGATCAATTATTTCACCCGGGAGGGCAGGTTGGCTGAGGCGGAACGTATCAAGGAAAGGACTGAATTCGACCTGGAAATGATGCGGGAGCTGGGCTACTGTTCCGGAATTGAGAACTACTCCCGGTATTTCGACCGACGGGAGCCAGGGCAGAGGCCTTTCTGTCTGCTCGACTATTTCCCCGACGACATGCTGCTGGTCGTGGACGAAAGCCACGTGACCCTGCCGCAGATCCGTGCCATGTGGGGTGGTGACCGTTCGCGTAAGGAGTCGCTGGTCGACTATGGGTTCAGACTGCCCAGCGCCCTGGATAACCGACCGCTGACATTTCAGGAGTTTGAAAATCTGGTGGGGCAGACCATTTACGTGAGCGCCACACCCGCTGAATATGAACTGAGAAAAACCGATGGGGTCGTGGTGGAACAGATTATCCGGCCGACCGGATTGTTGGATCCCGAGATCGAGGTACGGCCAAGCCTGAATCAGATCGACGACCTGCTGGACGAAATCCACACCCGGATCAAGCGCGAAGAAAGGGTACTCGTTACCACCCTGACCAAACGTATGGCCGAAGAGCTCAGTAAATACCTCGACCGGGTGGGCGTACGCTGCCGTTACATTCACTCGGAGGTGAAAGCCCTCGACAGGGTAGAAATTCTGCGGGAACTGCGGCTCGGCGTATTTGACGTGCTGGTAGGAGTCAACCTGCTGCGGGAAGGACTTGACCTGCCGGAGGTTTCGCTGGTCGCCATCATGGATGCTGACAAGGAAGGTTTCCTGCGCGATATCCGTTCGCTGATTCAGACCATAGGCCGGGCTGCCCGGAACGAAAACGGGAAGGTGCTGATGTACGCCGACACCATTACCGGATCGATGCAAAAGGCCATCGATGAAACCCGCCGGCGCCGGAGCATTCAGATGGCCTACAACCAGGCCAATGGCATCACCCCGAAGACCATTCTCAAATCGAAGGAAGCCATCATGGTGCAGACTTCGGTAGCCGATGCAAAAGGCAGAAAAGTCTATACGGGCGTAGAAACGGTCAATGTAGCCGCCGACCCGGTGGTCGCCTACATGAACAAGGACCAGCTGCAGAAACTCATGCAGGAAGCGCAGCGTAAAATGGAACTGGCCGCCAGGGATATGGATTTCCTCGAGGCGGCAAGGTACAGGGACGAGTATATGCAGCTGAAGGAGAAGCTGGAAGCCTGACGGAAATATATTTGGCAGCCGGACTTGCAGTTTGACGGCTCAAACCTGTATTATTGTATTCATGTCTTAGACAAACCTGATGGGTTTGATCCTCAAGTATTTGATACATATTTCCCGCAATACAATTAATACAGGCTGCCTTTTATGTCAAACTTCTCCTCTCTGTTTCGCAAAAAATCCGTTGAAGATATTATCGCTGATGCCGCCAAGGAAGAAAGTTCCGGTGGGCTGCTGCGTATTCTGGGGGTGCGGGACCTGGTATCGCTGGGGGTAGCCGCCATTATCGGTGCGGGCATCTTCAGCACCATCGGCCGGGCTGCCTTTGAGGGAGGACCCGCCGTTTCGCTTCTTTTTGTTTTTACGGCCATTGCCTGCGTTTTCACCGCCCTGTGTTACGCCCAGTTCGCGAGTACGGTACCCGTGTCGGGGAGTGCCTATACCTATGCTTATGTAACCTTCGGGGAACTGGCCGCCTGGATTATCGGCTGGGCGCTGATTCTGGAATATGCCGTGTCGAACATGGTCGTAGCGATCTCCTGGTCGGAGTATTTCGTATCGATGCTCAAAGGTTTCGGGATCGAATTCCCCGGGTGGTTGACCATGAATCCCGGCAGGGCATATGACGCGTGGGATAAGTTACAGACAGCCGGGGTGGAAAGCCTGACTGCCGCCGAGCGAATCGCCGTGGCAGCCTACGAAGCCGCTCCTTCCCTGGGGAGTCTTAAGGTAATTTTTGACCTGCCTGCCGGTCTGATCACCCTCTTCGTGACCTGGCTTTGTTACCTGGGTATCAAGGAATCGCGGAATGCCAGCAATATCATGGTGCTGCTGAAAGTAGGGGTGGTGATCCTGGTAATTGTTGCAGGCGCCTTTTACGTAAAACCCGAGAACTGGTCACCCTTTGCTCCCAACGGGGTAAACGGTGTACTGAAAGGAGTAGCTGCCGTATTCTTCGCCTACATCGGGTTCGATTCGATTTCGACTACCGCCGAGGAATGTAAAAATCCCCAGCGGGATATGCCCAAGGCGATGATCTACACGCTTCTGATCTGTACGACCTTATACATCCTGATAGCCCTTGTACTCACAGGAATGGTGAGTTACAAGGAACTGCTCGTGGATGATCCCCTCGCCTTCGTATTTCAACACGTAGGCCTCGACTTTATAGCCGGGGTCGTTTCGGTAAGCGCCGTGATCGCCATTACCAGTGCGTTGCTGGTTTACCAGCTCGGTCAGCCCCGTATCTGGATGGCCATGAGCCGCGATGGGTTGTTATGGAAGAAATTTTCCAACATTCATCCACGACATAAGACACCGGGGTTTGCGACCATTGTGACCGGATTTGTGGTCGGCATCCCTGCCCTTTTTTTCGATATGGGCTTTTTTGTGGATCTGACCAGCGTCGGTACCTTTTTCGCCTTCATTCTGGTATGCTGCGGGGTATTGTATATGGATCAGAAGGGGATTTCAGAAAAGTCGAAGTTCCGGGTGCCGAGGATAAACGGGCAGTATGTGATCGGGATCACCTTCGTGTGCGCGCTGGTTTATGTTTTGTCAGGCGGGACCTTCACCAGTATTCTGGAGGAACGCCCGCTCATGCTGGCTTTCTGGCTGGCGTGGCTGATTCTCAGCGTATTGGGCTACCGCTATAAATTCTCCCTGCTGCCGGTAATGGGTATTCTCACCAACCTTTACCTGATGACCGAACTGGGGGCATCGAACTGGATCATTTTTGTGATCTGGCTGGTGATAGGGCTGTCGATATATTTTTCCTACGGTGTGAAGCGCAGTAAAATTGCTGACCGGTAATCAGGGATTAGCCCTCAGGTTGTTCCCGGTCTTTTCGTCAATATAGGTGAGATAGGAATGCAGTACTTTCAGATCGGCTTCGGCCCAATCGACTGAAAAATATTCGTCTCTTGAGAGCCATTTCATCTGTTCGTGTTCATTCAGGACAATTTTCTGTCCGTCGGGCAGGGAACAGACAAAGGGAACCAGGGCGATTTCTCTCCACCCGTCATCTCTTTTGGTAATTTCGAGCCGGTCGTGGATGACTACCCGAATAGCCAGCTCTTCCATGATTTCCCGAATCAGTGCCTGGTCGTCCGTTTCTCCCTCCTCGACCTTACCGCCCGGGAATTCCCATTTCAGGGGGAGCGATCCCAGGTGGCTTCTTTGGGCAACCAGAATTCTGCCATCTTTTTCGATAATGGCACAGGAAACAGGTACAACCAATTTTTGAGATACTTCCGTCACTTATTTGAGTATTTTCGGTGCAAAAGTAAGGTATATCTGAAAGTTTATCACTTTCGAAATGAAAATTTCGGAGAATGTACCTGGTAATAATCGCAATTTTGTAATAGCCCGATAAACGATTGCTTTAGTAAAACAGAGGCAGCAGGATCGGCAGGCCATCATCTGACCGCATCGGTGTGCCATATGGAGTTGGAAAATAGTCTTTATACATTTCTCTTTATCTTTTGATGAATACCCCTCAAAAATCGTCCCGGCTGATGTCGCTCGACACGCTGCGTGGATTTGACATGTTCTGGATTTCTGGCGGAGAAGATCTGATTCACATTCTGGCAAAGGTAACGGGATGGTCCTGGGCGGTAGCGCTGGGTGTGCAGTTTTCTCACGTAGAATGGCATGGTTTTGTGGCCTATGACCTGATTTTCCCACTTTTCCTGTTCCTGGCCGGGGTTTCAACACCCTATTCGATCGGAAGCCGCCTGGAGAAGGGGGCCAGTCAGCGTGACCTGCTGCGCAAAGCGGTTTCCAGGGGATTGATTTTGTTTTTCCTTGGGGTTATTTACAACAACGGTATTTTCGCGACCGAATGGGAAAACATGCGTTACGGAAGCGTACTGGGCCGGATCGGTCTGGCGGGTATGTTCGCCCAGATCATTTATATCTATTGTGGTAACCGGGCCCAATGGATCTGGTTTTTCAGTCTTCTGATCGGGTATTGGCTGTTTATGGTGTTTTATCCCGTGCCCGGATGCGGGGCTGGCCTGTTTACCATGGAATGCAATCCGGCAAGTTATTTCGACCGCATGATCATGCCTGGCCGTCTATATCTCAAAATTCACGACCCTGAAGGTTTTATGTCGACCTTCCCGGCGATTTGTACAGCCCTGATGGGTATTTTTGCCGGTAATGTCTTGCGCAATAAGGAGACTGCAAAGAACAAAAAAGCGCTTACACTTGCCATCGCCGGTGTTATTTCACTGGTACTGGCGGTCATCTGGGGTACATTCTTTCCCATCAACAAAAACCTCTGGACCAGCTCATTCGTGCTGATGGCCGGAGGCTGGAGTCTTGTGTTGCTTTCCCTGTTCTATTTTATTGTGGATGTGCTGGAATGGCGCAGCTGGACTTTCTTCTTCGTGGTGATTGGAATGAACAGCATTGTCATTTACATGATGGACGATTTCATTGATTTCCACTATACAGCCAAGGCACTCTTCGGAGGGATTTTATCGTTCTTACCGGAAGGAGGAGCTAAATTTGGTATGGCTGTCGTCGTACTTGGGGTAAAGTGGCTGTTTTTATACGTACTTTACCGGAATAAATGGTTCCTGAAAGTATAATGTCGATCAAGGTAAACAATCTTACGAAGGAATACGGAAGTCAGAAAGCGATTGATTCCATCAGTTTTGAAGTCCATACGGGTGAAATCGTAGGATTTCTAGGCCCAAACGGAGCCGGAAAGTCAACGACGATGAAGATCCTGACCGGCTTTACCAGGGCTTCGTCCGGCACTGCCACGGTCAATCAGTTCGACGTGGCCGAACAGTCGATGCAGGCGCGTGCGTCGGTAGGCTATCTGCCCGAGCACAACCCGCTGTACCTCGATATGTACGTGCTGGAGTTTCTGTACTTTGTCGGCAAACTGTACGGTATGGGAGGGAAAAATCTGAAGGACCGGGCCGAGGAAATGATCCGGCTATGCGGGCTTGAGCGGGAGCGACACAAGAAAATCGGTCAGCTTTCGAAAGGATACAGGCAAAGAGTCGGACTGGCTCAGGCTTTTATCCATGAACCGCAGGTGCTCATTCTGGATGAACCTACCACAGGTCTGGATCCTAACCAGCTCGTGGAAATCCGCGAGCTAATCCGTACGCTCGGCCAGAATAAAACGGTCCTATTTTCTACCCACATCATGCAGGAAGTGGAAGCCCTTTGTGACCGGGTGATTATCATCAACCGGGGGAAAATCGTGGCCGACGATCAGCTCCACAACCTCAAGTCGGGAGAAGAATCCCTGGAAGCGGTATTCCGCCGCTTAACCGCCTGAAATTTTTTTATTTGGCAAACTGCCTCATCAGTAGTTCATTCATTCGTATTTCGTCGGTTTTGCCTTCAGTTTGGTAGAAAAAATTCAAGAGAATCGTTCCTTTATTTGGACCTATTCCCTTAACTTCCCTATTAGTTCTCGTACTGTTACTAATTCTAACCCCACTTATTATTCAGAGTCCTAAACAAACTTTCATCACCAATTTCACCTAAACAATTACATGTATGCTTAGAAGATTACTCTTTGTAGTAATGGGCCTGGCTATGTCTTTTTCCCAGTTGCTGGCGCAGGGGCGCACGGTTACAGGGAAGGTCATAGATGAAAACAGCGCCCCCATTCCAGGTGCCAGTGTACTGGTAAAAGGCTCGTCGCAGGGAACCTCTACGACGGTCGCTGGAGAATTCAGTCTGACGATTCCTGCCGGAGCGGCGCAACTGGTTGTTTCCTCCGTAGGTTACGTGGTACAGGAAGTTAATGTATCCGAGGGGCAAACCCAGATTACGGTCCAGCTGGCACCTGATGTCAAGATATTGGGCGAAGTGATCGTGACTGCCCTCGGGGTAGAACAGAAGACCCGCAATGTAGGTTTTGCCGTTCAGCAGATTGAGGGCGGCAGTATACAGGAAGCCAAGGAAGTCAACTTCATCAATGCGTTACAGGGTAAACTGGCCGGTGTTCAGATCGGAGGCAGCAGCGGATCGATGGGCGGATCCTCACGGGTTACCATCCGCGGTCTGAAGTCGATTTCGGGCGATAACAATGCCCTGTTCATCGTCGACGGAGTTCCCCTGGCCAACATGAACATGAATGCCATGGCAGTAACCGGCGGTCAGGGTACAGGCGGTGGCGGGTATGATTTCGGAAACCCCGCGCAGCTGATCAACCCCAACGATATCGAAAATATCTCCGTCCTGAAAGGCGCTGCAGCCACTGCGCTCTACGGTAGCCGCGGTCAGAACGGGGTGATCTATATCACCACGAAAAAAGGGGAAAATGCCGGTAAACTCTCGGTTAACTACGATTTCAGCTTTACAACCGAAGAAGTTTCCTATCTCCCCGAATTCCAGAACAAATACGGTGGAGGTGGTAGCCCCAATTTCACAAAATTGTATGTTAACGAACATCCCGATGCCTTCCTGCCCGGAGGGGGCTCTTATGACGACGGGGACGGAAGGGGAAGATATGACCTTATTCCGGACTATGCGACGGATGAATCCTGGGGACCCCGGCTGGATGGTACCCTCGTCCGGCACTACTGGTCCTGGGACAAAGACCGGAATAATCCAAACTTCGGTATCGCCGCTCCCTGGAGCCCGCATCCCGACAATGCCGATCAGTTCTTCAAGACCGGAACGACCGTATCGAACAATCTCTCGGTGGCCAGCAGCAGTGATAAGGCGAGCATACGTTTTTCCCTCGGACAGACCAGTCAGAAGTTCATTTACCCCGGAAGCAGCCTCGGCCGTTTCTTCATGAGCCTCAACACCACGTACAAGTTCACCGACCGCCTGACTTTCAGCGGGGGGATCAACTACGTGAATGATCACTCCAAGGGGCGTCCCGGGACAGGTTTCCATGGTAACAACCCCATGCTGTTTTACGTAATGTACGGCCAGCGTCAGATCGACGACGCCTACCTGCGGAACTACAAATATGCCGACGGTACCGAACAATCGTGGAACCGCACGGCCTGGAATATCCAAAAACCGGCTTTCACGCAGAATCCTTACTGGAACCAGTACGAAAACTACAATACGGATGAGAACAACCGCTATTTCGGAAATGCCGGCCTGACTTACAAATTCGCTGACTGGCTGTCGGCCGATGTAAGGGTATTCTCCGATTTCCTGCACCACCTGGACGAGGTCCGGAGTGCCAAGGGATTCTTTGTGGGAGGTTATGAAAGAAGGGAACTGCTCAACCGGGAAAATAATTACCAGCTGACGCTGAACGCACAAACTGACCTGGGAGCATCCAAGTTTCGCCTGGAAGGAGTGCTCGGAGGAAACATTATGGAGATTAAGAACTCGGTAGACCGCGGGGCCACCAGTGGCGGCCTTCAGAACCCGGGTGTATACGTGCTGCAGAATTCCGTTTCGCCCGCAACCGTGTCCAATGCCTATGCCAACAAGCAGATCAATTCGCTTTTCGGATCAGCGACGCTCGGTTACAACGAGCTTCTCTATCTGACGCTGACCGGCAGAAACGACTGGGCTTCTACGCTTTATCAGACGGGTAACTATTCGTATTTCTATCCATCCGCAGCGCTGGCATTCGTATTTTCCGACCTCCTGCCCACTACCTCAAACTGGCTGTCGCAGGGTAAGGCTCGGGTATCCTATGCGAGGGTAGGTAATGATGCCAGTCCGTATTCGGTTTCCCGGTACTATGATTACGTTACGCCGTTCGGATCCTA
>Ga0207868_1001901_pt1 | contig 13452 bp, 11 predicted proteins | sample Passage237B_FD_187370 | JGI IMG/M metagenome (GOLD analysis project Ga0207868, IMG submission 187370) | Cellulose adapted compost microbial communities from Newby Island Compost Facility, Milpitas, CA, USA - Passage2 37B (SPAdes) (version 3) ... | reverse complement strand
GGCGAAATGAAAACCCAGCTCGCGCTTTCGATGGGCATTGCTCAGGAAAACATCGGGATCAAAGCCACGACCAACGAGGGCGTTGACGATCTCGGCGCGGGTCTCGCCATTTCTGCGCACGCCGTGGCGTTGATCGAGAAGTCGCACGGTTGATTTCCATGCGTCGTATCAAAGCCCTTCTTACGAGTATCGCTCTCGCCACCCTGCTCACAGGCTGTTGGTCGCGGGAAACACCGGTCGAACAGGGCAATCGCCAGCAAGTCCTTCATCGCAGCCTCGGCGCTGATGTCGCCGATATTGATCCGCATCTCGTTACGGGCCTGCCTGAATTCAATGTCGTTTCCGCGTTGTTCGAAGGACTGGTCGCCGAAGATCCGCGCGATTTGCAGCCGGTGCCCGGCGTGGCGGAACGCTGGGATATTTCCGCGGACTTGCTGACCTACACGTTTCACCTGCGCGCTAATGCGCGCTGGTCCAATGGCGAACCTGTGCGCGCGCAGGATTTCGTGAATGCTTATCGTCGCGTGCTGTCGCCCGAGCTCGGTGCGGATTACGCCTCGATGCTCTACTTGGTGCAAAACGCCGAAGCTTATCACAAAGGCTCGTTGGCAGATTTCGCGCAGGTCGGTTTCACCGCACGCGACGATCGCACGCTCATCATCAAACTGGAACATCCCACGCCGCATTTTCTCACGCTGCTTTCCCACCCGGTTTGGTTTCCAATTTATCTGTCGGCCGTGGAGAAAACCGGCTCGGCTTATCGTCGCGGCAACCCTTGGACGCGCCCTGCAAACTTCGTGGGCAACGGCCCCTTCACACTAAAATCGTGGCAACCTGATCGCCTGATCGTCGTCGAAAAATCGACTACTTATTGGGATGCAGCCAGCGTCCGACTCAACGCGATCCATTTTCATCCCTCCGCCAGCATCGATGCAGAGGAACGCGCGTTTCGCGCCGGGCAGCTTCACATCACCGAAGCGCTGCCGGTCAGCAAAGTGGATACTTACCGTCGTGATCGTCCCGAAGTGCTGCGCATCGATCCGTTCCTCGATACCTATTTCTATCGGCTGAATGTCACGCGGCCCGTGCTCAATGAAGCCAAAGTTCGGCACGCGCTTTCGCTCGCGATTGATCGCCAAGCCATCGTGGAAACGATCACTCGCGGCGGTCAGCAACCCGCGGTAAGTTTCACGCCGCCCGGCACGGCCGGCTACGAACCGCCTGCGGTCGTTAGCTACGATCCCGAAGCCGCACGCGCCTTGCTCGCGAAAGCCGGTTATCCAAACGGTCAGGGACTTCCAGCTTTCGAGTTGTTAATCAACAGTTCGGGCAATCACCGCACCATCGCCGAGGCCGTACAGGAAATGTGGCGCCGCGAACTTGGCCTCACGGTGAACCTCGTCAACATGGAACAGAAGTCGCTGCTCGCCGCGCGGCGCACACGAGATTATCAGATTCTGCGCTCGGACTGGGTCGGCGACTACCTCGACGCCTCGACGTTCCTCAACGTATTCACGAGCGACTCCGGCAACAATCATACCGGCTGGAGCAATCAGGAATACGACAGCATCCTTTACCAAGCCGCCCGCACGTCCGACCAAGCCGCGCGTTATGCGCTCTACCGACGCGCCGAGGAAATCCTGCTGCGCGACGCGCCGATCATTCCGGTTTATTATTACACTACGGTCCGGCTCGTGCATCCCGCGGTGCAAGGCTGGTATCCCACCCTGCTTGATCGCCATCCTTACAAACATGTTTGGCTGGAACCCTAGTTCAGCCGGCAATTCCGCACGTATTTCCGCGCGGCAAAATAGCACGCGCTCACGCCAGTTCCTTCCGTTCACGCTCTGCTTTCTTCTGACGCTGTTCGCCGGTTGCGCCAAACAGTCTGCATCGTCCGGCTCATCGATTCTTCGCATCAGTCAGCGCAACGAACCCGGCACGCTCGATCCCGCTCTCGCCAATCTTCCGGATGAATTCTTCATCATCCGCGCACTCAGTGAAGGTCTCGTCACGCCCAATCCCGACGGCGGTGAACCACTGCCAGCCGCGGCCGAACGTTGGGAAGCTTCCGACGACGGTCTGACGTGGACATTTCAACTGCGCCCAAACGCCACTTGGTCCAACGGTGAACCTGTCACAGCCACTGACTTCATCGCGTCATTTCAACGCGTGCTAACGCCGGCCATTGCCGCGCCCAAGGCCTCGCTGCTTTTCATGGTGCGCGGCGCAGAGGCTTTTTATCGCGGCGAATTGACTGACTTCGCGCAGGTCGGGTTCGCCGCCCCGGATGCACACACGTTGCGCATTACACTCGCCCGGCCGATGCCGCAATTTCTCGTTTACGTCGCCAGTGGACCGTGGATTCCCGTCAATCCGCGCGTTGTGCAAAAACTCGGCCGCGAATGGATTCGTCCCGGCAAATTCGTCGGCAACGGTCCCTTTGTCTTGCGCGAGTGGCAGCCTAATCAACGCATCGTCGTCGAACGTCGCGCCGATTATTGGGATGCCGGCCGCGTTCATTTGGACGGCATTCACTTTCTCGCCTTCGACAACGGCGATGCCGAGGAACGCGCATTTCGCGCCGGACAGGTCGATGTAACCATGTCCGTGCCTACGACGAAAATCACCGGTTACGCTGCGCAGAACCCAAGTCCGCTGCGCCAGATTCCGCTGCAAGAAACCCGCTTTCTAGCCTTCAATCTCAATCGCGCCCCACTAGGCGACATCCGTGTTCGTCGCGCACTCAGCCTCACCATCGACCGCCAAGCGATTGCCACTCACATCAAACAGGGCGGACAGATTCAGGCTTATCAATTTGCACCGGACGGCCTCGGCGGATTCCGCCACACCGATTCTCTGATTGAAGACGCCGCCGAAGCACGCGCTCTGCTGGCCGAAGCTGGTTTCCCCAACGGCGCAGGATTCCCTGTTTTGGAAATGACCGGCTGGTCAGACACGCCCGTGCTCGAAGCGGTGCAGGCCATGTGGAAGCAGCAGCTCGGCATCACTATCCGCATCGGCGTGCGCGACGCGAAGGTGCACCTCGCTTCACTGGAGTCCGGCGAATACGACATCGCGTTCATGACCGCCATTCCCGACGTCGCCGATCCGGCGAATCTATTGGCCGACCTGCGATCCACGTCATCCGCCAACTACTCGCAATGGCGCAACCCCGACTACGACGCCCTGCTCGATGAGGCCGCCGCTGCCACCTCTGAATCCGCCCGGCTTGCGATTCTGGCCAAGGCCAATGCGCTTATTTCCGCGCAATGCCCCGTGGCTCCGATTTATTTTAACACGAAAAACATTCTCCTGAGCCCGCGGGTGAAAAACTGGCGAGAGGACATGCTCTGGACGCGTTTCTACAAAGACGTGTCACTGAGTCCTTAGGCCCGGTAATACCGAGTGTCAGCAAATTGAAACGATGCCCGCCAGCGCGGCGCGTGCTTGCTCGGGACTGTCATAACTGCTCTCCTGTCGCCACATGATCAGACGTTTTTGGGTATTCCTTTCCATCATCTCACTCACCGTGGCATTCGCCGGCTGCGGCAAAAAAGAAAATGCCGCCTCATCCGACGGTGCGAAGGGCAAGATGATCTGGCGCGTGGGCAACGGTTCCGAACCGCAGGACCTCGACGGGCAGACGATCACTGGCGTGCCTGAGCACAAGATCATGATGGCGATTGGCGAAGGCATTGTCGGCGAGGATCCTGTTGATCTGCACCCCGTTCCCGGCATGGCCGAATCATGGGAGATTTCCGAAGACGGTTTGGTTTATACGTTCCACCTGCGCGAAAACCTCAAATGGTCCGACGGCACACCGCTGCTCGCCGGTCAAATTGTGGAATCTTTCCGCCGTATTCTTTCGCCCAACCTCGCCGCCGAATACGCTTACTTGATCTACAACTTCGTCGGCGGCGCCAAAGACTACTATGAAGGCAAAATTACCGATTTCTCCGAGGTCGGCTTCAAGGCTCCTGACGACCGCACCTTTGTCGTCACGTTGAAGAATCCTACACCGTATCTGCTCAAAATCATGGCCAGCCACTACTCGTGGTGGCCGGTGCCGGTGCATACGATTACGAAGTTCGGCAAGTTCGACCAAAAGCGCACCGCATGGACACGCGCGGGCAACCACGTCGGCAACGGCCCGTTCATGCTCAAGGAATGGTCGCCCAATCAGCGCATCGTCGTCGTGCGCAATCCGCACTACTGGGACGCCGAGACCGTGAAACTCGACGAGATTCACTTCTATCCGACCGACGACATTTCCGCCGACGAGCGCATGTTCCGCACCGGACAAGTGGACATGACTTACGAGCTGCTCGGTTCCAAGGTGGATACTTACCGCCGCGAAAATCCCGAGGCGCTGCACCTCGATCCCTACCTCGGCATTTATTTCTACCGCTGCAACGTGACCCGCCCGCCGCTGAACGACAAACGCGTGCGCAAGGCCCTCGCCCTCGCGATTGATCGCGAAGCCATCGTGAAAAACATCACCCGCGCCGGCGAACTGCCCGCTTACGTGGTGAGCTATCCCGGCACCGCTGGATATTACCCCACGGCGAAACTCGAAGGCACGCTGGAGGACGCACGCCGCCTTCTCGCCGAGGCCGGTTATCCCGGCGGCAAGGGCATTCCGAAGATCGAGTTGCTCTACAACACCTCGGAAAACCACCGCGCCATTGCCGAGGCCATTCAGCAAATGTGGAAGCAAAACCTCGGCGTCGAAGTCGAGTTGGTGAACCAAGAATGGAAGGTTTACCTCGATATGCAGCACACGCAAAACTACACGATGCAGCGCGGCGGCTGGATCGCCGACTACGTCGATCCGCACGTGTTTCTTGAGATTTGGGAAACCGGCAACGGCAACAACGACACGCTCTGGAGCAACGCCGAATACGACCGCCTGCTTCACGCCGCGCTCGCCGCCAAAACGGAAGAAGAACGCTACGGCTATTATCAGCAGATGGACGCCATTCTCGTGGACGAGCTGCCCGTCATCCCCATTTACCATTACGTGAAAAAATTCCTGCTCAGCCCGAAAGTGAAGGGCTTCCATCCGACCTTGCTCGATAATCACCCCTACAAATACATCTCGATCGAGAACTGATCCTCCCATGTTTAGCTTCATCTTTCGCCGGCTGCTCCAGATCATCGTTGTGCTCTGGGTGATCATCACGGCCACGTTTTTCATGATTCGGTTTGTGCCGGGCGGTCCGTTCACGGCGGAAAAAGCCGTGACGCCTGAAATCTTGCGCAACCTCGAGGCCCACTACGGCCTCAACAAGCCGCTCTGGCAGCAATACACCGACTACATGGGTAGTCTGATTTTGCGCGGCGACCTCGGCCCGTCCTTCAAATACGCCAGCCGCACCGTTAACGAAATCATCGCCGACAAACTACCCGTCTCGATTGAGCTCGGCGCTCTTTCGCTCGGCGTGGCTCTGGTCGTCGGCCTCATTCTCGGCGTCATCGCCGCGGTGAAACGCAACACCGTGTTCGACTACCTCGCCAGCTCCGTGGCGATGATGGGCATTTGCGTGCCGACCTTTGTGCTCGGACCTCTGCTGGTTTTGTTTTTCGCGATTCAACTGCGCTGGTTCAACGCCTCTGGCTGGTATACTCCCGCCGATCGTGTGCTCCCCGCGCTCACGCTTGGTTTGGTTTACGCCGCCTATGTCGCGCGTCTCACCCGCGGCGGCATGCTCGAAGTGCTCAACCAAGATTACATCCGCACCGCACGAGCCAAGGGCGCTTCCGAAATACGCGTCATTTTCCGACACGGATTGCGCGGCGGCCTTCTGCCGGTGGTCTCATTTCTCGGGCCGGCCATTGCGGGTATTTTGACTGGCTCGTTCGTCATCGAGACGATTTTCCAAATTCCCGGTCTTGGCCGCGAATTCGTTCAAAGCGCCTTCAATCGCGACTACACCCTCGTGCTCGGCACCGTCATTCTTTACGCCACGCTCATCGTCACGCTGAATCTGATAGTGGATATCGTGCAGGTCTGGCTCAACCCGAAGCTGAAATTCGAATAAGCCATGGCTGTCTCGCTCTCTCCGACCAATCTGCCTTCGGCGGGTATCACGCCCGATCAGCTTGAACAAGGCTCCTCGCTTTGGCGCGACGCTTGGCATCGCCTCGCCAAGAACAAGCTCGCGCTCTTCGGCGGCATCACCCTCGTCGTGCTAGGGTTCGCCTGCGTGTTCGGCCCGATGTTCAGCTCGTATTCCTACGAGCAAATCGATCTCGCACTCGGAGCCTCGGCCCCCAGCGCCGAGCACTGGCTCGGCACCGACACGCTCGGTCGTGATCAACTCGTGCGCATTCTCGTCGGCGGCCGCATTTCCATCGGTGTCGGTCTCTGCGCCACGTTGGTCGCACTCACCATCGGCGTGGTTTACGGCGCTGTTTCCGGATTCTTCGGCGGTAAGATCGACGCCCTCATGATGCGCATCGTGGACATCATGTATGCCCTGCCCTTCACAATTTTCGTAATTCTCCTGATGGTCTTTTTCGGTCGCAACATCGTGCTGCTCTTCGTCGCAATCGGCGCGGTGGAGTGGCTTACGATGGCGCGCATCGTGCGCGGACAGATCCTATCGTTGAAAAAAATGGAGTTTATCGAGGCCGCCCATGCGATGGGCCTCGGCAAACGCCGCATCATTTTCCGGCACATGATTCCCAATGTGCTCGGACCGATCATCGTTTATACGACGCTCACCATTCCCGCCGTAATGTTGCTTGAAGCATTTCTCAGCTTTCTCGGCCTCGGCGTGCAACCGCCGCTGAGTTCATGGGGCGTGTTGATCAAAGACGGCGCGGAAAAGATGGAGGAATTCTGGTGGTTGCTCGTCTTCCCTGGCACGATTTTCTCGCTCACACTCTTCTCGCTCAACTTCCTCGGCGACGGCCTGCGCGACGCCCTCGACGTGCGTTCCGCCAAAGATTGAGGTGGAACGCCGGCCGGAACCGTCTTTCTTAGCCATCCATGCGCCGCTTCCGGCCCTATCTCAAATACTTGCTCAAGGTCCGCGGACCCTTGATCGGCGCGATCGTGGCCGGACTTATCTACGGACTGGCGAGCGGCGCGGGGCTGCCGCTGATGATCAAGAAGGTCTTCCCGCGAATCTTTTCGGAAGACGCCGCGATGCTGACTACGGCGCAATTGCTGCTGATCGCGGCATGGATTCCGGTCATTTTTCTCATCCGTGGCGTAGCCGGTTTTCTCAACAGCTACCTCATTCAGATGGCCGGCGTGCGCGTGCTCGAAGCGCTGCGCTTTGACTATTTTCGCAAGCTGCAACTCCTGCCCCTCGCCTTCATTCAGCGGCAAACCTCAGGCGACCTGATTTCACGCGGCATCGCCGACACCAATCAGCTGCAATTTTCGTTGACCACCATCGCCAACGACGGACTCAAACAGCCTGCCGCGTTGATCGGTTCGGTCGGCTTTCTGATTTGGGCCGCGTTTAACGAAAAAGGTATCGCGCTCGTGCTCGTCTGCCTCGCGCTCATTCCCTTGTGCGTGTTTCCCATTCGATACGTCGGCAAAAAATTGCTCACCCGCGCTACGCAGATTCAAGCGCAACTCGGCAACGTAACCGACCGGTTCGCCGAGAATCTCAGCGCTGCGCGCGAGGTGCGCGCGTTTGGTTTGGAAGAGCGTCAATCTGATCGCTTCGCCACTGAAAGCCGTCAGCTCATCACATATCAGCTCAAAGCCGTCAAATACGCCCAAGCGCTCACGCCCGCGATTGAGATCATCTCTGCCGTGGGTTTGGCCGTGACCCTGGTTTACGCCTACAAATCCGGCGTCGGCTTGGACTCGTTCCTCGCCATCTTCACCGCGCTCTACGCGAGCTATGAGCCGGTCAAAAAACTCGGTGCTTTGAACAACGAGATGAAACGCGGCACCAGCGCGCTTGAGCGCTTGGAAATGGTGTTCAACGAGCCGCTCGGCATCACCGATCCCGCCAATCCCGTCGCCGTCAAACGCCTGCATGGCCAAGTCACCTTCGCCAATGTGGGCTTCGCCTACAAGGCCGGCAGCCCTGTCCTGCAAAATGTCACGGTCGAAATTCCCGCGGGCACCGTGTGTGCACTCGTCGGCCCCAGCGGTGCCGGCAAATCCACTTTCGCCAATCTCGTGCCGCGATTCTACGACGCCACGAGCGGCGCGGTAAAAATCGATAGCATCGACGTGCGCGATATGCGGCTGGCCGATCTTCGCACCAACATCGCCGTGGTTTCGCAAGACCCGGTGCTGTTCAACGACACGATCTACAACAATCTCCTCATCGGCCGGCTCGACGCCACGCGCGAAGAAGTCGTTGCCGCCGCCCGCGCGGCGCACGCCGACGAATTTATCCGCCAATTGCCGCAAGGCTACGACACGATCGTTGGCGAACGCGGCGCACTCGTTTCCGGCGGACAAAAACAGCGCATCGCCCTCGCCCGCGCGTTTCTGCGCAACGCGCCGATTCTCATTCTCGACGAAGCGACCTCAGCGCTCGATTCGCAAAGCGAGCAGATGATCCAAGACGCGCTTCAGAAACTCGTTGTCGGCAAGACCGTGTTCATCATTGCGCATCGCTTCAGCACCATTCGCGACGCGTCCATGATTCTCGTCTTCAACAAGGGCCGCATTGTCGCCTCGGGCAATCACGCCAGCCTTTACGCCGACAATCCGCTTTACCGCAGCCTTTACGACAATCAGCACGCGCTCGGTGGTTGAGTGACATGGCCGACGCTCCTCGCATTCTCGTCATCCGCCGCCGTTATCTGGGCGATCTTGTTTTGCTCGGTTCGGTCTTTCGCAACCTGCGTCTGCACTGGCCTGACGCGCAAATTGCCCTGCTCGCCGAACGGAACTACGCGTCAATCGGATTGCTGCATCCCGACGTTAATCGCGTGCGCGCGTTTCCAACCAAGTGGAGCGAATGGCTGCGCTTCATTCGCGAGTTGCGCGGCACGCGCTTCACGCACGTTCTTGATTTCGACAACACCGACAAAACCGCGCTTGTCGCACGACTGACCCGAGCCGCCGTGCGCGTCACCTACGACCGCGAATTGATTCCGTTCAAGCATCGCTGGGTTTACACCGGCCGCGCAGTCGTCTCGAACGATTTTTACAGCACCCATCACATCACGGAAACGTATATCAAGCTGCTCGAACCCGCCGGCGTGCCCATCACATCTCGCGAGGTGCGTTTGTCGCCTTCCGCCGAGGACATCGCAGTGGCGCAACGTTTTACCGGCGGCCCACGCCGTGACATTCCCGGACGTCGCCCGCGCATTCTCGTGCATCCCGGCAGCCGCAGCCGATTTCGCATTTGGCCGGCCGATCGTTTCGCTGCGGTTTGTGACCGGCTGCAGGATGAAAAGGACGCCCAAGTATTTCTCATCGCCGGTCCGGGCGAACGCGCCGTGGCCCGCGAAATCCGCGATCATGCGCGCTCTCATTTGGTGCTAATCGAGGAGAACTTCACGACCGGCCAGTTCGCCGCATTCATCGCGCAGTTTGACCTCATGATTTGCCACGATAGCGGCCCCATGCACATCGCCGCCGGTGTCGGCACAAAGGTCGTCGCGCTATTCGGTTCACAAAACGCCACCATCTGGAGCCCCGTCGGCGAGGGGCACACGACTTTGCAAACGTCTTTACCCTGCAGCTGTTTGCCCGACACCCCGACCCCTTGCGTGCGGGATGATTCCTATCGCAGTTATTGCGTGCGCAAGTTGGACACTGAAACCGTGTTCAACGCCATCGCCGCCGCCCTCTAGGTCACATTCAGATCAAGAAAACAGGACCGACAAAATTTAGGGTTCCTGTAACGCTATTCTCCTCCTCGCGCATCTAAGGAGGTGATGAGTCCTTACCCCTGCTCTTCAGCCATATCCGGTTTTATCGCCAGTCTGATCACCGGCAGACATTGGGCCGTAATTATACTCGCGCCCTTGCTCATGACGCGGCTCTTGGCCGCCTCGGCTGACAACTCCGATATCCTTCCCGCCAACAAAGAAGCCATCTTCCTCCCGCCGATGATTGTCGAATCATACGCGGGACAACCTTGGTCAATTGCGCGCCTGCCGAAGGCGGAAATAATATCCCGCTGCCCGGAAGAGCAGACGAAAAACGTGATCGATCGGTATCAGCGTTTGTTGGCGATGTTGGAATTGGTTTATCCAGCGCATCTTCAGCCGGAGGTGGATATCCCCACCGTCCTCATCGTAGATGACGGCAACTCGCAAACATCATCGCGACAATTGGCCGACACCATCGAAGAGCGCGCCTCAGGCGCCATCCTCGCGTCACGCGTTAATTTCATGACCAATTTCCATCTTTGGGACATGGATGCGCAGGTCATTTATTTCCTGCTCAGCGGATACGGCACCACCGGCACCTCCATAACTCTCACACCTGCTTATGTGCGGTATCTGCTGGAAATACGCACGCCGACACTGCCGCGCTGGTTCATTGAGGGAACCATGACGCTTCTGGACAACATGATGTTGACCGTGCCACCTGTGAATCCACCGCGGATATCTACCACCACATTTGTTCAGCCTAAACCGGTTTATCCCTACGATACAGTGACCGCACTGCCCTTCATCTGGATAACGCCAGAGGAGACGAAAAAGATGCACGCTTTAGTGAAGCGCACCGCCCGGGCACAAGGACGCGCTTTCCTGCCGCCAAACTTCCCATTTATGCCGCTGGAAAAAGTCCTGACGCTGCCGTCACTGGAGGGATTGAGCACCGATGAGATTCACGTTTTTGCGCACGAATCTGCGTTACTCATCCGCTGGCTCTTGGATCCCAATCCGCAGGAATTACGGTTGCGTGGACAGGTATCAAATGTGGGTAAGCCCAAAGCCAAGCATCTCTGGGAATTTGTAGAACGCAGCACCACCACCGCCGCCACGTCCAAGCTGTTCTTCGAATGTTTTGGGCAGACCATCGACGACGTGGAGGAGCGACTACGAGCCTACCTGCCCTTTGCTTGTCTTACCCAATCCACTTTCAAAATCGAACCTGCGACCAAGCCTATCATCCACGAGCCCAAGATACAAACGGCTAAAGCGTTGGAGGTGGCCTTGCTCAAAGGACGGCTCGAACGACTGGAAAGCAACTACGTCCGCGCTCTCCACAAACACCTCGCTCCCGAATACGAATCACTGGCCCAAAACACCATGCAACGGGTCGCAATCGACAAGGCCACTGATCCACATCTTCTCGCCGAAAAAGGACTTCTCGAAGTGGACATCGGCAACGAAATCGCCGCCCGGCCTCTGCTGGCCGAAGTCGTAAACCGGCAAATCAAGCATCCCCGCGTTTATTTTGAATTGGCGCGTATTGATTACGCCAAGCTCCGCGAGGCCAACGTTGAGTCGGCCACAATCGCGAATGAGCTGGATGCAATTACCGATATCTTGATTCAAGGCCTGCAGCAAAACCCGCCATTGCCGACCAGCTACGCCCTGCTTTATGAAATATGGCTGCGCCACAATACTCCGCTAACTCCGGCGCACATCGCACTGCTTGATGAAGGGGCCCGTCGATTCCCTCGTCACTTCCGCATCGTGTATCCCGCCACTTTGCTTCACCTCGCCCACGGAAACGCCACGGAAGCAGAAGCGTTAATCACCCGAAGCCTACGTTTTCTCTCTCGTCCCGAAGAACGCAACCGATTCGAGCAGCTGCACCAGATGATTGTGGCCGCGACCTCAAGCCAGTGACCGCCCCGCAACCTCTTTCTTACCCCAAACCAAGACCCCACCGATGCACATCCAATTATCCGCCCATCGCATCTACAACCTAAGCGCCCTCTGTTTACTTTTGGGCGCCACGGTGCTGGCAGGTTGTTCTAGCACGGACACCCCCACACCCCAAGCTCGGCGCATCACCGAATATCAATCCGATTATGAACAGATGAGTCCTGCCACTAAAGCAGGCGTAGCTCGCGGCTTCATCTCCCGCGCTGACGACTTTAAGGCAGCCTACATTGCCCTTGGTAAACCCGATGTGATTACCACTTCAGCCGACGGTCACATCACCACTTGGACTTATCATGCCTTCCTGCCGCCCCAAACGGAAGCCGTCAAAAAGCAAGCGCCCAAAAATGTCCGTGGCTACAACCGTATGAGCAGTCCGCTCAATGACTCCTTCGAGGCATGGCGCCACAATGTAAGCATGCATGAGCATGAGCTAAGCGGTGACGCCAACCTTGCCGGACCAAATCCCAGACCATACGACCCGCGCACGGCCGTATCAAACGTTGCACCCAAATCCGCTAATCAGTCCTGGGCCGACTATGCGAGATACGTCCACGAGCGTCGGTTCATCCAAGATCCCAAAGTAACCAAGGTCCTGGATATGGAACAAGAAGACCTCTATCAAAAGGCTCTGACCGAATCCCCCATCGCAGATCCCTCCACCGTCAGGCTCGACGTGATCTTCATCGAAAATCGGATTAGCGATGCGATCATCGACGAATCCCATTCCGCTTTCTCTTCCATCCCATGACTACAACACACACCCTCCTGCGATTCACCGCTCTGTTATTGTCAGGCCTGTTGTTTTCCGCTACCGGCTTCACCCAAGAATCATCGCCTGCCACTGACCGGCTCGAAAAAATGAATCCCTTCACCGTCAGCGCATTGTATGCTGCGGTTGAGATCAAATTCACACTCAGCGGTAAAAATCTCTTTGAGCCGCTCGCCGACCCGGTGGCCTTCGCGGAGATTTCCGCAGTGGTCCTGCGCGATCCAGACGACATTCCGGATGTCGCCGTCGGCGACAAACTCCTGCGCATTGACGGAGTTGAGTTGAAGGGTCTCACCATTCCGCAAATCGCGGAACTTTTAAACAACGCGCGAGCAAATGACGTGCCCACGTGGGAAATCGGTCAACTTTTGAGCACCAAAACCATCAAGTTCGACGGCGATTGGCTCACCCCATTGCCGGGCCTGAAACGCTGAAACGGGCGGTCATGGATGGCCGCCATTTCTCATCGTTAACAACCTCTAAACCATGAATCGATTCCGGACTCTCCGCGAGGTTGCCCCGCTTCTGCTAGCCGGATTGCTAGCCGGATGCGCTACTTCCACGGTGCCCACGCCCCAAGCCCAGCGCATCACTGAATATCAATCCGATTATGAGCAGATGAGCTCCGCTACGAAAGAGGGCGTCGCTCGCGGCCTTATCTCACGGTGGGACGACTTTAAAGCCGTTTACATCGCACTCGGCAAACCCGACGTCATCACCTCCTCGGCGGATGGTCGCGTCGTCGGATGGACCTACCACAGTTATATGCCTCCTCAAACTGAAGAGCAAAAAAGGTCGAGCGTGAGGTCGTCTTACAACGAACCAACATGAGCGATAATCCGTTGATGGATACTTTTCATGCATGGAAGAACAACGCATCCCGCCAAATCGCTTTC
>Ga0207868_1001897_pt1 | contig 13469 bp, 8 predicted proteins | sample Passage237B_FD_187370 | JGI IMG/M metagenome (GOLD analysis project Ga0207868, IMG submission 187370) | Cellulose adapted compost microbial communities from Newby Island Compost Facility, Milpitas, CA, USA - Passage2 37B (SPAdes) (version 3) ... | reverse complement strand
TCCGGCCCCTGCACCGCGCCACGTTAGCGCCATGCCGGGGACCGGTTCCTCCCCGCACGACCACCGTCATGATCGGCGTTCCCGCGGGAGGAACGGGGGGCATGGTAAGGGAGGGTGAGGGGAGGGGGATAAATCGGTGAATGGTGAATGGCGAATGGTGAACGGGAACAGCAGGTTGGGCGGAACGGGGCGCGGAATCTGTCCACGCGAAGATGCCGCAGCGAGCGAAGCGCGGCGGCCGGGTTCCTTCACGCCCCCCTACCGGACATCTCCCCCACGCGGGGGGAGATTGGCCGTCATCAGGCGCTGCACCTCACACGCCGGATTGGCCGCTCACCGCCTCGCGGGAGCGATGAATGGTGACGGAAACAGTCGCCGAAGCGGCCGGGCGCGGGGCGTGGTCCGCCACCGCCCCGCGCCCTCCATCACCCTCAGCTGACAATCCGGAGATTGGACAGCTCGTCGGCGATCCGCTTGAAGATGTCCGACAGCGTGCCGCCGGTGGCGTTCCAGTAAAGCTTTTCCGCGTTGCCGTGGGCGTCGCGCCGGAAGCGGGATTCGGATGCACAGTCCTTCAGCGCCTCGATCGCCTTCTTTTCATCCGATTTCGAGGCCGACAGGTCGAGAGAGACCGTCATCAGCATGATGCCGGCCTGCTTGGCCTTCGCGCACACCGAGACCATCTGCTGGTTGAGCGCGTCCGTGTAGTTGGAGTTGGAATAGTCGTACAGGCCCAGCCCGCTGGTGCCGCTCATCAGCCGCGAGGTGCCGGTGCCGTCATAGCCCTGCCCGGCATAGCCATAGGCCGAATAGGTCGACTTGTTGCCGGCGGGGTCGTAGTAGCCGAGGGAGCCGGGCGTATAATAGGTGTTGGCGCCGTCGGTCAGCACGATGACGACCTTGTCGTTGCCCTTTTCGGTTTCCGGCGCGCCCTGCGTGAAGGGCTCGCCGCTCGAAACGACCCGCCAGCCCCAGGCGATGCCTTCCGGCACATTGGTCGCTCCGTTCGCCGCCATTGCATTGATGGCAGCCGTTATCGCGGCGAGCCCCTCATCCGTGGTCACGTCGGTGAGCGGCGTGATCGGGTTCGTGGTGCAGGAATAGTTCGGGCCGCTGCCCTGCGGAGAGGAAGCTCCGTAGGGCCGCACCTGGAAATACTTGGCCATGTTGCGCTGGCGCGTCTGGCCGGAAGAGTCCTCCGTGCCGTCGTTCCACCAGTTGTTGCTCGCACCGTAGTTGTTGATCGAGCTGTTCTGGTCGTCCGTCCAGCGGTCGCCTGGCTCGTCGGGTGCGAACATCGGCACGAACAGGGTGGCCGGATCGCCGTAGGGCACGCCGGTTTCCGAAATGCCGGCATTGGGGGGCGTGTCGTCGACGTTGTAGGGCCAGGGCCGCGCCTCGACGCAACCCTGCCAGCTCGCATAGGCCCCGAGCGTTTCCTCGTAGTAGCCCGTCTCGCGCCAATGGCCGGACTTGCAGGTGCCGTTTCGGCGGTAGCTGGTACAGACATATTCGGTGCCGGTCGAAACCCATTCGCGCGTGTCGACCTTCTGCATGTCCTTGTACAGCGAGAAGCGCGACAGCACGGTATTGGCGTCCTCGCCCCAGCCGGCGCCGCGCTTGTACCAGATTCCGTCCACCTGCTCTGCGTAACGGTCGGCATCGGCCAGCGTCGTCCAGTCGAAATTCTCGTGGTGGACCGGCGACAGGCCGAGCGTGTCCATCCATGCCTCGCCGGCATGTTCCGGGCCGACGTTCACGGAGGCCGCGAACGGCACCAGGCCGAACTGCACGGGCTTGTCGACCTGCTTGATCTGGTGCGCCTGCTGCGCCAGCGTCTGGATGAGCTCGGTGGCTGCCTGCTTCAGGAGCGCCATGCGCTGCTGGCCCGAACCGGTGCCGGTCTCGCTCATCGAGCCGGAATTGTCGAGCACCAGCGCGACCTCGAGCGTGTTCTTGAGTCGGATCTGGGTCTCCGCAGAGAACTGGATGGACGTTCCATCGCTTGCCCCGCGCATGCTCTGGAACACGGGGAAGAAGTAGGGCTTGTAGTTGAGCGTGGCAGAGAGCTTCAGCGTGCCGCCACCGGCCTGGTTGGTCGGCAGCGTGACGTAGAGCTGCGCGTCGGCCGGGTCGACGGGGCCGAGATTGGCGTCGAAGAAATCGCGCGCATAGGCCAGCACCGCCTCGTCGCTTGCGCCGGAGACGAGCTGGCGCGCGGTGGCGATGCCGGCGGCGTCCAGCGCATTCATCGTGGCCTGGCGCTGGCGGTTCATCTCGGCGTAGTCGACCGCGATGGACAGCGCACCCATCAAGGGAACGAACGCAGCAGCAACCGCAATCGCGTAGTTGCCGCCGCGATTCACGAGGAAATCGCGGAACATACGAGGACTGCCCCAAACCGAACGCGCCCACTCTCGCAGGCGCGGCCTAACGCGGGATTGCGGCGGGTCCGCCAATTTGAGGTGCTAAATTAGGAGGTCGTGAACCAACACGGCAGGCGGGGCGTGGAAAAGCCGGCAGCGCTCTCCGGCAGGTTCACGCAGCCCCTGACGCGCAAGGCCGCTGCCCGCAAAAAGGTCCGGCTCTCCTTCGCCCCATGCGAGTGGGGGAGGGGGAGCCGAGAGTCGGTCGTGGGAGGTTCGATCAGGCATGAGGCCCGGACTGGGCGATGCGTCAGCTGACGATGCGCAGGTTCGACAGTTCGTCGGCGATTTCCTTGAAGGTGGTCGAGAGATTGCCGCCTGTCGTGTTCCAGAACAGCTTCGCCGGCTTGCTCGGATCGCTGGGGTCCTTGCGGTAGCGCGACTCCGACGCGCAGGCCTTCAGACCTTCGATCTGCTTCTTCTGCTGGGTATCCGAGGTGGACAGGTCGAGCGCGACGGTCATCACGATCAAACCCTTTGCCTTGGCGTTCGTGCAGGTGGCGGCCATCTGCTCGTTGAGCGCCTGGCTGTAGTTGTCGTTCGAATAGTCGGACTTCCCGACCGCGCCCGACGTGCCCATGAAGAGCCGGGTGGTCGTGCCGCCCGACTGGGTCAGCCCGGTGTAGCCATAGGCCGAGTAGATCGACTTGTTGCCGGCCAGGTCGTTGTAGCCGAGCGAACCCGGCGTGTAGTAGGTATTCTCGCCGTCGGTCAGCACGATGACGACCTTGTCGTTGCCCTTTTCGCTGTCCGGACGCCCCTCGGTGAAGGGCTCTCCGCCCGAAACGACGCGCCAGCCCCAGGCGATGCCCTCGGGCACGTTGGTGCCGCCATTCGGGCTCATCGCGTCGATCGCCGCCTCGATCTTGTCCAGGCCTTCGGCGGTGGTGACGTCGGTGAGTGGTGTGATCGGCGTGGTCGTGCAGCTCGCGTTCGGACCCTGGTCCAGGCCGGCGGCCGGCGTGCCCTGCGGTGCCGGCGTGAAATATTTCGGCATGTATTTCTGCCGGGTCGCATTGTTCGAGCTGCCGGTCTTGTCCGGCCAGTAGTTGCTCATTGCCACGCGCCGGCTGGAATCGCGATTGTCGGTCTCGTCCGGCGCGAACATCGGCACGAACAGGGTCGCGGGCGTCGAAGACGACGGCGCCGTGTCATCGGTGTTGTAGGGCCAGGGCCTGGCTTCGACGCAACCCTGCCAGCTCGTGTAGGGACCATAGACCGGCTGGTCCTCGTAGACGTCGACATATCCCCACTGCGTGCACTGCCCCTTCCAGTTCGTCTGGATGCAGCCGTAGGTGGTGCCGGTCTTCACCTTCTGCGTGCCGGTCTGGCGCTTCAGGTCGGAAAACAGGGTGAAGCGGGTGATCTTCTGGTTTTCATCCGCGCCCCAGCCGGAGCCCTTCTTGTAGTAGGCGCCGCCCGAAAGCTGGACCCAGCGGTTGCCGTTGGCGGCGGCCTGGGCCTGGCTCATCGTCGACCAGTCGAAGTTCTCGTGATGGATGGGCGAGATGCCGTCCCGGTCCATCCAGCTTGCGGTCGCGTACTGCGGCCCGACATTGACGGACGCCGCGAACGGAACCACGCCGAACTGCACCGGCTTGCTGACCTGCTTCATCTGGCCCGCCTGGTCGGCGAGCGTCTGGACCAGCTGCTTGGCGGCGTCCTTGAGCAGCGCGATGCGCTTCTTGCCCGAGCCGGAGCCGAGGTAGTCCATCGAGCCCGAATTATCGAGAACGAGCGCAATCTCCAGCGTGTTCTTGAGCTGGACTTCGGTCTGGGCCGACAGGTTGACCGTGCCGGCGGAACCCGATCCCAGCACGGCGTTGAAGGTCGGCAGGAAGTAGGGATGGTAGGTCAGGTCGGCCGAAAGCTTGACTGTCGTTCCGCCGCCGGTGGTGGTCGGCAACGTCACGTGGAGCTTCGTATCGGCAGGGTCCACGCCCCCGAGATTGGCGGCGAAGAAGTCCTGGGCGTAAGCCACGAGTTCATCGTTGCTGGCCCCCTCGACGAGCCGCCGCGCCGTGGCGATGCCGGCGGCGTCGAGTGCATTCAACGTAAGCTGCCGCTGGCGCGACATCTCGCCGTAGTCGACGGCGAGCGCCAGCCCACCCAGGATCGGTACGATGGCAGCTGCCGTCATCAGCATGTAGTTGCCACGCCGATCGGAGAGAAACCGACGAAACATGAGCTTGGACTCCGAACACGAGGAGCCTGAGCTTACTGTTCGCGGCTAAAGACGGAGTTCAGGGGGGTATCGCAATTCACGAGGGCCGGTTCGCGCCTGGTTAACCATGCGGCCCGTTAAAGTTCGATCGCGGGCAGGCCCTGCCGGGGGGCGGCAGGGCCTTTCGATCAGGCTAGCTGACGATACGCAGGTTCGACAACTCGTCGGCGATTTCCTTGAAGGTTGTGGAAAGATTGCCGCCGGTCGAGTTCCAGAACAGCTTGGCGGGCTTGCCCGGATTCTCCGGATCCTTGCGGAAGCGCGAGTCCGACGCGCAAGCCTTCAGGCCCGCGATCTGCTTCTTCTGCTGCGCATCCGACGTCGACAGATCGAGCGCGACGGTCATGACGATCACGCCCTGGCTCTTGGCGTTGGTGCAAATGGCCGCCATCTGGTCGTTGAGCGCGGTGCTGTAATTGTCGTTCGAATAGTCCGACTTGTCGGCGTTCGTGCCCATGAACAGACGCGTGCTGCTGCCGCCGGGTTGGGTAAGCCCGGTGTAGCCGTAGGCCGAGTAGATCGACTTGTTGCCGGCGAGGTCGTTGTAGCCGAGCGAACCCGGCGTGTAGTAGGTGTTCTCGCCGTCGGTCAGCACGATGACGACCTTGTCGTTGCCCTTCTCGCTGTCGGGCCTGCCCTCGGCGAAAGGCGCGCCGCCCGAGACCACGCGCCAACCCCAGGCAATGCCCTCGGGCACGTTGGTGCCCCCGTTCGACTCCATCGCGTCGATCGCGTCGGTGATCGTCTTCTTGCCTTCCGCGGTCGTCACGTCGGTCAGCGGCGTGATCGCGGTGGTCGTGCAGGACAGGTTCGGCCCCTCGCCCCAGCCGGCCTTCCTGGTGCCTTGAGGCGCAGGCTCGAAGTATTTCGGCGTATACTCCTGACGCTTGCGGTCGTTGGAGCTGTTGGTCGAGTCCGCCCACCAGTTGCCGGACGCGTAGCGCCTGGAGCCGTCGCGGTTGTCGGTCTCGTCCGGCGCGAACATCGGCACGAACAGCGTCGCCGGCGTTGCGGTGGTGGGCGCCGCATCATTGGTATTGTAGGGATACGGCCTCGCCTCGACGCAACCCTGCCAGCCGGCGTAGTCGGCATAGGTGGTCTTGTAGTAGCCCGTGTCTTGCCACTCCCACTTGGTGCACTTGCCCCTCTTGGACTTGACGCAGACGTTTTCCCCGCCTGTCTCGACCCACTCCTTGCCGGTGATCACTTGAAGCTCGTCGAACAGGGTGAAGCGGGTGACCTTTTCGCCTTCCTCGTCGCCCCAGTCGGATCCTTTCTTGTAGTAGACCCCGCCGGACATCTGGATCTTCTTGTTGGAGCCGGAAAAGGCCGTCCAATTGAATATCTCGTGGTGGATGGGCGAAATGCCGTCCTGATCCATCCAGCTCGCGCTCGCGTATTGCGGCCCGACATTGACGGAAGCTGCGAACGGAACCACGGCGAACTGCACCGGCTTGCTTACCTGCTTCATCTGGCCGGCCTGCTTGGCGAGCGTATCCACCAGCTGCTTGGCCGCGTCCTTGAGCAGCGCCATGCGCTTCTTGCCGGAGCCGGAGCCGAGATAGTCCATCGAGCCCGAATTATCGAGCACGAGCGCAATCTCCAGCGTGTTCTTGAGCTGCACCTGGGATTCGGCGGTGAAATCGACCTTGTTGCCTACGCTCGATTCCTTGCCCATCAACGCCATGAAGGCGGGCAGGAAGTAGGGCGCGTAGGTCAGGTCTGCCGAAAGCTTGATTGTGCCGCCACCGCCGGCACTGCTGGGCAGCGTGACGTTCAGCTTCGCATTTTTCGGATCGACGGCTCCGAGATTGGCCTCGAAGAACTCGTTGGCATACGCCACCAGTTCCTTCTCGGTGGCGCCTTCCACCAGCCGCCGCGCCGTGGCAACGCCGGCAGCGTCAAGCGCATTCAGCGTCAATTGCCGCTGCCGCGACATTTCGGTGTAGTCGACCGCAAGCGCCAGACCGCCCATGATCGGCACGATCGCCGCGGCCGTCAGCAGCATGTAATTGCCGCGTTTGTCTGAAAGAAACCGGCGAAACATTCCGAGCCACCCCACTTCTGCTACAGAACCGGCGGCAAGCCTGGCATCAAGACCTTAAAGTCACGTGTTGCAAGGCCCGGAAATCAGCGGTTTGGCTAATGGGGCGTTTACTCGCCGGCGAGCGCCGCCTGTCGTGCGGCGGACGAACGGATGCGACGCGGCCCCGAGAACCGTTCGCCCTCCATGAGGTCGATCCCGAGATCGATGACACCGACCGCGTCGTCGTCGCGAACGACGGCGGTGGCGATGATGGTGAGGCCCGCTTCGGCGGCTGCTTCGGCGATCTCTGCTCCTGAAAGGACGCGGCGGCGCGGCTTTTCGCGATCGAGCAGCCGGTTGACGTTGATCTTGAGGAAGTGCGTGCCGCGCGCCTTCGCGGCGGCAAGCTCCTCCCTGGCGCCGTCCCAACCTTCGGCAGCAAGACGGAAGCCGGCGGCCGTGAGCCGGTCGAGATGCTCGCCCGTCTCGCCGCCCGCGGTGAGCAGCGGGGCAGGTATCGAGAAGATGAGCGATGCGGCCAATGCCCGGTGAACACGCGCCATCTCAGCGATTGCGTCGACTTCCCGTGCGGAGCTGATGAGCGCCTCCGAAACGGCCACGTGGAACGGCATACGCTCACTGGCGGTGCCCAGCTGACGCCGGCTCGCCGAGAGCGCTGACCTGACCAGCGCGGCCTCGAACGCGGTCTGGTCGAAGCCCTGGACGGGCTGCGCCAGCCGGCGGATGTCGAGTGGGTGCCCGCCTTCGGCCGGTTCGAGATGCGCATGAACTTCGAAGCCGGTCGCCGCCCCCTGCGCCACCGAAATGATCGGCTGCAGACTGACTTCCAGCTGTCCGCCGGCCACCGCGACGATCAAGGCCTGCTTGATGGCTTCCGGCGCCGGTTGTTCCGGCTCGACCGAGCGCTCCGTGGGCAATGGCGTGACGGCGCGCAGCTCCGGCTCGGGGCGGCGCTGTGGCACCGTCGCTGCGGGCGACACTTCGAGGGCAGGGTGCCTGGCCAATTCGGTCAGCGTGTCGATTTCCTCGGCGATCTTCCGGTTGAGTTCGCCGATCGAGGCGGCATCACGCTCGCTGCGGGAGGAAAGTTCGCGCAGCGCCATCTCGATCGAGCGCGAAAAGCGGAGGAAGTCCTGCTGGGCCTTGCGCGCGTCGCGCAAGGCAAGCGCGGCGACGACCACCGCGACGGCTGCAATCATGAGCGCGGCGAGCGGGAACAGGGCCGATTCGGACGCTACGGCGGATACACTCTGGGCCCGCGATGCTTCCAGGACGCCGAGCAAGGCAATCAGGACGACACCAAAGAAGGCACCCTTACGAAGCATACGAAAACCCGTCACGCCGCGGACGCGGTCGGAACCCGAAATCCCAATCCACCCGCGCGGTGTTGTGCCACCTGCGGGGGCACCTGTTAAGTGAAAGCTCGTGACACGGTGAATTGGTTCGGTTAATCGGGGCCGCCCCTTGCGGGCCGCAGAGCCCCAATTTCCGAAGAGATGCGAAGATGGCCGAAGCGCCGAGAAGGCTGACCTCGCTCGACGAAATTGCCTCGTCCTACCCGGTGATCCTGTGCGACGTGTGGGGCGTGGTTCACAACGGTGTCTCGCGCTTTCCGGAAGCGTGCCGGGCGCTGCAGCGCATGCGCGAGGCTGGCAAGGCAGTCGTCCTGGTCACCAACGCGCCGCGGCCCTGGGCCAACATCGCCGCCCATCTCGACGCGCTCGGCGTGCCGCGCGACTGCTGGGACCGCATCGTGAGCTCCGGCGACGTGACGCGCGATCTGATCGGGCAGAGCGCCCGGCGCATCTTTCATATCGGAACCGAGGCGGACGAGGCGATCTACGACGGTCTCGATGTCGAACTGGTCGAGGAGTTCGAGGCGGGCGCGGTCGTCTGCACGGGCCTCTACCACGACGAGGTCGAGGAGCCTTCGGACTATGCCGAGATGCTGCTGCGGCTGCGCTCGCGCGACCTGCCCTTCATCTGCGCCAACCCCGATATCGTGGTCGAACGCGGAGACCGCCTGATCTGGTGCGCAGGGGCGCTTGCGCGCGACTATGGGCAGCTCGGCGGTCGCACGCTGATTGCCGGCAAGCCGTTCCGGCCGATCTACGAGGCCGCGTTGCGCGCCGCAGGCGAAGTGCTTGGGAACGAAGTGGGGCCCGCCGATGCGCTGGCGATCGGCGACGGTGTGCTCACAGACCTCAAGGGCGCCGCCGGCTGCGGTATCGACGTGCTCTTCATCAGCGCCGGCATCCACGCCGCCGAATATGGCGATCCGCTCCAGCCGGACGCCGCGCGGCTGGACGAATTCCTCCGGCGACACGGCCAGCAGCCCTTGGCCGCAATGCCGCGTCTGGTCTAGGTCGGGGCATGAGCGGCAAGCCGATCCTGCGCCTGTCCGACCTGACCCGCCTGCCGGAGGAGCTGCGCGGCGGCGTCGTCGCCATCGGCAATTTCGACGGCGTTCACCGCGGCCACCGGAGTGTGCTGGAAGAGGCGCTGGAAGCCGCGCGGCGGCTCGGCGTCCCGGCGCTCGTGCTCACCTTCGAGCCGCATCCCCGCTCCTTTTTCAGGCCCGACGTGCCGCTGTTCCGGCTGACGCCGGCGCCGCTGAAGGCCAGTATCCTTTCCGTGCTGGGCTTCGACGCCGTGGTCGAACTGCCGTTCGACCGCGCGCTGTCGCAGACGAGCGCCGACGATTTCGTGAACCTGATCCTGCATGACGGGCTTGCCATCCGCCACGCCGTCACCGGTTTCGATTTTCACTTCGGCCGGAACCGCGGAGGCGACACCGGCTTCCTGGCCAAGGCGGGCGAGCACTTCGGCTTCGGCGTCACCGTCGTCCAGGCGTTCCGCGACGAGGGCGACGAGATCGTGTCGTCGAGCCGTATCCGGCAGCTGCTCGAGGATGGCGAGGTTGCCGAGGCCGCGGGCCTGCTCGGCTATCGCTTCACGGTCGAGGCCGGGGTTTCGCACGGCCAGAAGCTTGGGCGCACGCTGGGTTTCCCGACCGCCAACATGGTGCTGCCGGACTCCACGGCCCTGCGCCACGGCATCTACGCCGTGCGGCTGCGCCGGCCGGACGGCTCGCTGCACCACGGCGTGGCGAGCTTCGGCCGCCGCCCGACCGTGGTCGAGAACGGCAGCGTGCTGCTGGAGACCTTCCTGTTCGACTTCAGCCGCGACATCTATGGCGAGACCTGCACGGTCTCGTTCTTCGGCTTCCTGCGCGACGAGCTGAAGTTTGACGGGCTGGAGCCGCTGGTGGAGCAGATGGGCCGCGACGCGGCCGAGGCGAAGGCTCTGCTGGCCGGCGTGCGGCCGCTGGGCGAGGTGGACCTGGCGTTGGGGTTTTGAGGGCTGTTGCCGCAGATCAGCCGACCAGCCGCGGGTCGATCGGATGCCGCGTAGTCCCGGCAATGCTGATCGACGCCGCTTTTGCGAGGCCGGGGTTGAGCAGGTAGTTCCGCGCGAAGGGCACCAGTGCCGAGGGCACCGCCATCAGCGGCGCACGCGCAGACGCGATGAAATCGAAGCCGATCTGGCGCGTGAGCTCGATGTCGTCCTTCCAGTCGTCGGGCAGGGGCGGCTCGTAGATCTCCGTCCCGTCCGGAATTTCGATGCGCAGCAACTGGAAATCCGCAGGCGCGTCTTCCGCGTCGATGTGCACGAGCATTTCGAGAAGCGCCGAGGCCGGATGGTCTGTGCAGTAGACGATGGGCGACTTCACCGGGTTCCAGCGCGCCGCCGATATGACGCCACCGTAGCCCGACAGGTCCGCGTGGTTCGAGATGCGCCAGACCAGCATCGGTCAGGCAAACATTCCGTAGTCGATACGGTGCAGTTCTTCCTCCACGACAGACGCGCCCGTTTCGGATTGCAGGAGCTCGATCGGCCGAACGCCATCGAGCGCGCGGCTTGCCTTGCGCAGCCAGCGCTGCGCCTTCTCGGGATTGCCGAACACGCGGTCGGCCAGGTCGGCGATGCGCTCGAGCCTCAGCGCCCGGTCGGACTCGGTGGGCGAGAGCATGGAGCCGCTTTCCTTTCTTCGCGCAAGCGTGCGGCGCGGCGCCACGATCTTGTAGAGTTCGTCCGTGCTGAAGCCACGCTGACGCAGTTCGTCCAGCTTGGAGACGGGAACGACGAAGCCCTCGGGCGAGAGATCGTATTTGGTGGCGGCGAAGCCCATCGCGCCCTCCTGTGCCATTTGCGCATCAATATAGGGGCAATCGGCCAACGCGGCAAATGGCCCGCGAACTCGGCTCTTTATTCCGGCCCGGGCCTCCGCTAAAAGCGCGGCCATGGACGCGCCCTTCGCCTTCGCGATCGCCATACGAATTACCGGCCCGGCCTTCCGGTGAATGCCGGAAGGTCCGGGTTCCACGCGCCCGCGCGGCGCCTGCTTCCAGTTCCACGCTGACGGATTTTTCGGCCCGCCGCGCGCAAGCGTCTCTGGCCGATGACATGGCAAGACGATGACCGCATCAGACCAGAAGATCGACTACTCGAAGACCCTCTACCTGCCGCAGACGGAGTTCCCGATGCGCGCCGGCCTGCCGGAGAAGGAGCCGCAGATCGTCGCCCGCTGGCAGGAGATGGACCTCTACAAGAGGCTGCGCGAGGCCGCCGCGGGGCGGCCCAAATACGTGCTGCACGACGGCCCGCCCTACGCCAACGGCAACATCCACATCGGCCATGCGCTCAACAAGATCCTGAAGGACGTGATCACGCGCTCGTTCCAGATGCGCGGCTACGATTCCAACTACGTGCCGGGCTGGGACTGCCACGGCCTGCCGATCGAGTGGAAGATCGAGGAGGAAAACTACCGCTCCAGGGGCAAGGCCAAGCCCGACCTTTCGCAGCCGGCCGCCATGGTGGAGTTCCGCCAGGAATGCCGCGCCTATGCCGAGCACTGGGTGCGCGTGCAGACCGAGGAGTTCCAGCGCCTCGGCGTCGTCGGCGACTTCAAGAACCCCTACCTCACGATGAGCTATCACGCCGAGGCACGGATCGCGGGCGAGCTGTTGAAGTTCGCCATGAGCGACCAGCTCTACCGCGGCTCGAAGCCGGTGATGTGGAGTGTGGTGGAAAGGACGGCGCTGGCCGAGGCCGAAGTCGAGTATCAGGACTACGAGAGCGACACGATCTGGGTGAAGTTTCCGGTGGTCCGCGGGAGCCGACCGGTAGCAGAAGCGTTCGTAGATCGGCGGTTGCCGAGCGGCGACGAAATTGCACCACCTCTTGTGCGGGAAGGTGCAGCGGTCGTCATTTGGACAACTACACCTTGGACCATCCCCGGAAACCGAGCCGTCGCATATTCACCACGTATCGAATACGGTCTTTATGAGGTTACGGCCGCTGAAAACGACTTTGGGCCGCGTCCCGGTGAAAAGCTGATCTTCGCCGACGCGCTGGCCGAGGAATCGTTTGCGAAAGCAAAGCTGGAGTTCAGGAAGCTCCGGTCGATTGAAGCTAAAGAGATTTCGACGCTCGTGCTCGCGCACCCGCTTCGCGACCTCGGCTACACCTTCGACGTCCCCATGCTTCCCGGCGACCACGTCACCGATGATGCGGGTACCGGCTTCGTCCACACGGCGCCGGGCCACGGCCGCGAGGACTTCGACGCCTGGATGGACGCGGCGCCGGAGCTGCGTGCGCGCGGCATCGACACCACCATTCCCTTCACCGTGGACGACGCCGGCTTCTTCACCAGGGACGCGCCGGGTTTCGGCCCGGACCGGCCGGGCGGGCCGGCGCGCGTCATCGACGATGCCGGCAGGAAGGGCGACGCCAACAAGGCCGTCATCGACGCGCTCATCGAGAAGAACATGCTGTTCGCGCGCGGGCGGCTGAAGCACCAGTATCCGCACTCCTGGCGCTCGAAGAAGCCCGTCATCTTCCGCAACACGCCGCAGTGGTTCGTCCACATGGACAAGGAACTGGGCGACGGCACGACGCTGCGTACGCGCGCGCTGAAGGCGATCGACGAAACGCGCTTCGTGCCGCCGGCGGGCCAGAACCGGCTGCGCGCCATGATCGAGGAGCGGCCCGACTGGGTACTGTCGCGCCAGCGCGCCTGGGGCGTGCCGATCTGCGTGTTCGTGGACGAGGACGGCAACGTGCTCAAGGACGAGGCGGTGAACGCCCGCATCCTCGAAGCCTTCGAGAAGGAAGGCGCGGATGCCTGGTTCGCGGAGGGCGCTCGCGAGCGCTTCCTCGGCTCGCGCGCCAACGAGCCGTGGACCATGGTCAAGGACATCCTCGACGTCTGGTTCGATTCCGGCTCGACCCACTCTTTCACGCTGGAGGACCGGCCCGACCTGAAGTGGCCGGCCGACGTCTATCTCGAAGGCTCGGACCAGCATCGCGGCTGGTTCCATTCCTCGCTGCTGGAAAGCTGCGGTACGCGGGGCAGGGCGCCCTACGACACCGTCATCACCCATGGCTTCACCATGGACGAGGACGGCCGCAAGATGTCGAAGTCGCTCGGCAACGTGGTCGTGCCTCAGGACGTGATGAAGCAGTCGGGCGCCGACATCCTGCGCCTGTGGGTGATGACAACCGACTACTGGGAAGACCAGCGGCTGGGCAGGAACATCCTGCAGACCAACATCGACGCCTACCGCAAGCTGCGCAATACCATCCGCTGGATGCTGGGAACGCTTGCCCACGACGAGGGCGAGGATGTGGCGCCCGCTGACATGCCGGAGCTGGAACGCCTGATGCTGCACCGGCTCGCCGAACTCGACGAGGTCGTGCGCAAGGGCTA
>Ga0207868_1001896_pt1 | contig 13481 bp, 2 predicted proteins | sample Passage237B_FD_187370 | JGI IMG/M metagenome (GOLD analysis project Ga0207868, IMG submission 187370) | Cellulose adapted compost microbial communities from Newby Island Compost Facility, Milpitas, CA, USA - Passage2 37B (SPAdes) (version 3) ... | reverse complement strand
GATCTCGAAGCGCGCACGTTTAAGGGTGAAGCACGCATCACTATCGAAGCCCGCGAAGCCGTGACCGAAGTAAAACTGCAGGCGCTCGAACTCACGTTCGATCACATCACGCTGGCGGACAACCACGACGCCACCATCGAACCGCGTTACGATAACTACACGCAAATCCTGACCCTGCCCGTCGCGCTCGAACCCGGCACGCACACGCTCGTGTTTCAGTATCGCGGCAAGATCAACACCGCCGCCCAAGGTTTCTTTGTGGACCGCTACAAGACCGCCGATGGCTTCAAGCTCATGCTCGGCACGCAAATGGAAGTGGCCGATGCCCGCCGCGTTTTCCCGTCGTGGGACGAACCGGTGTTTCGCGCGACGTTTGATATCACCGTGGTCGTGCCGGAAATCATGACGGCGGTTTCCAACATGCCGGAAGTCCGCAGCGAATCGCTCGGTGACGGACGCAAAGCTGTGACGTTTGATCGCACGCCGAGCATGCCGACCTACCTCGTCGCCATTTGCGCGGCCGAGTTCGAAATCTTGAAAGACAAATTCGGCGACATCCAAATCCGCGTGCTCACGACCGAGGGCAAGCTCGCCGGCGCGGCTTATCCGCTGGCCATCAGCCGCGACATTCTCGCCTACCAGACGGATTATTTTGGCGTGCCCTATCCCTTGCCCAAGCTCGATCACGTTGGCGTGCCCAATGCGTTCTCCGGTTTCGGCGCAATGGAAAACTGGGGCTGCATCACCTACATGGAAACCGACCTGCTGATGGATCCGGCCACGAGTTCGCAATCCGACAAAGAACGCGTCTTCGAAGTCGTCGCGCACGAAGTCGCACATCAATGGTTCGGTAATATCGTCACGATGGCGTGGTGGGATAATCTCTGGCTCAACGAGGGTTTTGCCTCGTGGCTCGAAGCGAAAACACAAGACGCGCTCAACCCCGACTGGCACGTCTGGCTGCGCAGCAACACCAGCAAGGAATACGCTATGGCGCTCGACGCGCGCGCCAGCACACACCCCATTCAGCAGGAAGTGAAAAACGAAGCCGAGGCGCTCAACGGTTTCGACGCCATTTCCTACCTGAAGGGCCAAGGCTTCATCCGCATGCTGGAGAACTACGTGGGTGAAGACGATTTTCGCAACGGCATCCGGCTCTACATCAAGCGCCATGCCTACAGCAACACGACCACCGCCGATTTGTGGGCCGCGTTGGAAGAAGCCTCCGGCAAACCCATCGACGAGGTCGCCGCGGATTGGACAACGCGTCCCGGCTTCCCCATCATTCACGCTTCGTTGATCGAACAGAACGGCGCGCCGGCGCTGCACTTGAAGCAAGCGCGCTTTACGATGAGCGAGCCCGACGAAACCGCCGCGCTTTGGAGCATTCCCGTAGCATGGGCCGCGTTGGATGACATTGATCAGCCGTCCGTGTTTCTATTCAACACGCGCGAAACGATCGTGCCGCTTCCCGCCGGTCAGACCGCGGTTAAACTCAACGTCAACAACACCGGTTTTTATCGTGTGCAATACGACGATGCCCTCGCTGGAGAATTGTTGAAAGGCATCAACACGCTGCCGGTGGCTGATCAGCTCAACTTGCTTTCCGACACGTGGGCGCTCGTGCGCGCCGGACGTCTGCCGGCGCCGCGCTACCTCGAACTTGCGGCCAAGCTTGTAACCAGCGAACAGCACGCACTGCTCGAACAGATCATCGGCGCCTTTGGCACCATTGACGGCTTGCAGATCGGCGAACCCGGTCGACGCGATTGGCAGACTTGGGCGATTCGCACGCTGCGACCATTGCTCGAACGCTACGGCTGGGATGAGAAACCCGGCGAATCTCCGCTCGACGGCGCGATCCGCGCCGAAGTAATTCGCCACCTCGGCCTCTTCGGCGACGCCGGCGTCATCGCCACCGCGCGGCAGAAATTTGAGGATTACCTCAACGATCCGACCTCGCTTAACGGCAACCTCGTGTCGCCGGTGCTCACCATCACCGGCCGCTATGCGGATCGCGCCACTTTCGACAAACTCCACGCGCTCGCGCGCAACGCCATGACCACACAAACCAAGCGCCGCGCTTACGGCGCGATGCAGGCCGCACTCGACCCCGAGTTGGTCAAGGAAACCTTGGCGCTCACGCTTGGCGACGAGATGCCGGCCGCCGAATCGAATCGCAATCTCTCGCGCATTGCCGCCACCAGCGAAAATCCAGATCTCGTCCTCGCATACACACTCGCCCACTTCGATGAACTGATCGCGCGCGTCGGCAGCTACGAAACCGCGGATTATCTGCCGGACATCATGCGCAACTTTAACACCGATGAGAGCGCCGATCTGTTGATGGATTTCACCGCGAAGCACATGCCGCCCGAAGCGCTGCCAGTCGCCGCGCGCACCGCCGAAGGCATTCGCGATCGCGCCAAACTCAAGCGTGGGGCGCTCCCCGTCATCGATGCGTGGATTCGCGCGCAGCTCGATCAAGCACCGGAGTAATTTCTCTTCAGCGAAGAGCTACCGGAGCCTTGCGCGACCCAGTGAGAACCGGGACTGACTTAAAAGCTCACGTTGGCTGACACATGCAGGCGGCCGCTTTCGTTGCTACCGTTGTCACGCAGCTGCCAGCCATAGGCCGCGCGCAGTGACACCTGACGCCCGACTCCGAAGTCGAAGCCGGCTCCGACACTGTGCAGATTTGCCGCCGATTCGGCGGGCAGTGGATTCACGTTCCACAGGCGTGCGTAGTCTTGAAACACGAAGCCCTGCACACTCAGCGTGCCACGGTCGCCACCCAGCGACTGGGTCCACGGCGGTAAACGCAACTCTTGGCCAAGCAAGATGCCGTGGTCGCCGTAGACTTCGTCCTCTTTATAGCCTCGCACGGCATAAGCGCCGCCGCCGACCATCTGTTCACTGCCGAGCAACTTGTCGGACGAATACTGCCCTTGGAAACGAAGCACCCAAGTGAGGCCGGACTTCACTTGATCGAGCCGAATCGCATGAGTGGCGTTGGCGCGCAAGTAAGCGTAGGCCGCCTTGGCCCCGCCTCGACTGATTGTGAAGTAGCGATCGTCGTTGCGATCAGTGATCCCGCCAGGCGCGCCGGTGAGCGTGAGACCAAAGTTTGTTTGGGAGCCAGACCGCGCCAGGTTTCCGGTATAGCTCACGCGTGCTTGAGCAATGTGGGTGAGGTTATCGGTGATCGGGATCGCCGCGAAAGTGAAGTTGTTGTCGCTCGCCTTGAAATCGATGCCGAAAGCCAAGGTGTGACCAAAATCGGAATTCGATGCCGTGAGAGGCACTTCGTAATCGAGCCCCACTTGCCACGACTCGCCACGCAGCGAGAAGGGCGGAGACACCAATGCATTACTCCGGGAGTAGGAAGCCGTGGCCCTCAAACTATGGCGTCGCGGCAAATCCGCCACATAGGAACCCGAGACGCTGCGCAGGGCATTAAAATCGTCGCTCGAATTCCACTGGAGTGAGAGCTGGTGCCCCAGACCGAAGACGTTGCCCCAATTGAAACCGGTGGAGACGCGCTCTTCCTTCGTGCTTTTGGTGCCGGTGTTGTTAGCTGAGACAAAGAAGCGCCAAGGCCGCGTCTCGCGCGCACGCACAATTATATCGGTTGTGCCGGGCTCGGCGCCGGCAGCGACCTCCACCGTGGCGCGGCGGAACGGATTGGCATTGATGCGTTCGGGGCCGTCATTGAACCCGCGCGCGTTGACGGGCTGGCCCGGCGTCTGATCGAGGCGAGATAGATAGCTCTGCTCCGAAAACCAGCGGTTGCCCTCGACCCGCACGTTGCCGACCACGCTTTCGATCACGACAAGCTGCAGGTAACCTGCGGTCACGTCCTGAGGCGGCAGAGCGACGATCGAAAACGCCGCTCCGGTCCGCGCCAGCACCACACGGATCGCGCCGAGGAGACGATCCAGCGACTCGCGCGAAACCGGCTGGCCCAAGGCCAAACTCAGCAGAGCGATGCCTTCGTCTGTTTGCATGCTGGGCACGCCGACGAATTCGATCGGCGAACTCATCTCGGTCAGGCGGGGTGTGACCTGCGATTGGTCAGACAGGAGTCGGATGCCTTTCAATTCCGGGATAACGATTATCTCCTCCGGGCGCACTCCGAACAGCTGCACGATATCCGTCAATTCAGGTTGTGGAGCTTCTGGTTCGTCCGGGAGTTGCGGGGGAACCGGCTCTGGCAGCAGCCGATCGAGATTTTGCGCCGACATTAGGGAAGCGAGGGAGAAAGCGGCCAGGATCACGCCGCAGCGCAAGAACGCCCACATCGACGGCATCGCGCCGGTGGCCGATCGACGGTGGGAAAGAGTGGGACCGGCCGGGTGTGGGTGTGGCGTAGTGCGCATGGGAAATCAGAGTCCGAGGAGCATCTCGCTGAGCGAATCGACCAGGAGGTTCTGGTAGACGAACTCCTGGACCTTCTTCGGCCCGGGCAGATTTTTCATCGGGTCCGTGGCGTTGGCGTTCAGGTTGAGATCGTTGAAGTTCACCACCTTGCCGTAATCCTCCGTGATGCTCTCGTAGATGATCCGCTGCTCCTCGAGCTTCACTGCCGTCTTGATGCCTTCGATCCCGACGGTGAGTGTGATCGCGAGCGCGACGTTCGCTACGCTCAGCTTGGTCAAACCGACGGAGGCTAATGTGGACGCCTTTTTGGCGGCCGACACCCCATGCGCAGCATACGGGAAAATCGCTTTGGCTATATTCGCCATCGCGCCGGTAAACTTGGCGGCACCCATTGCCCCTTCTACCACGCCGAAGGCGACTCCCGCGACGACCCCGCCGTTCACCGTGGCGTCATCCGCATACCCGGAGGCGTTCTTGTAAATCTTCTTGTTCGCGTATTCATTATACGCGGCCATCTTGGCCACCAAGATGGCGTTGGACGATTCCGCCATGAAATCCGCGTAAGGCGGGTTGATGTTCACGAAGTCGTGCGCCGCAGCCATGCCGATGCTGGCAGTGGTGGGTCCCTCGCGGTCCTGGCCCGACGCGATCTCGGCCTGCGCCTTCTGCATCACGTCGCGTTGGGCGGAGAGCTCCCCGATGAAGCCGCGGAACTGTGCGTCGATGAACGCACTGCCCGTGCGCTCCCCGCGGACTTCGAACCACGCCTCCAGCAGCCCAATCGTCGAGGTCGCGTCCGTGTCGATGATCGAGGCGTGAATCTGCTCGAGCAACGACTTCTCCGCGTCAGTGAGTTTGTCGCCTTGGGTCTTAAGGAAATCCATCGCGGCCACGGCCGCCCGCTCCTCCAGGGTTTTCGCCATATCCCGGGCGCCGTAGTAGACGCGGCTGGAGTTAGGCGTCGCCTCGAAGGACGCTTCCTTGGCCAGCAATTCGCCGGCAAACTCGTCGCGCTTGTCCGCAAACTTGGCGGCCACGGCCTCAGCCAACCGCTGCTGCCCCAGCGTGCGTTGGTTCTCCGGGACTTCCTGCACATCGCGCAGGTAGGCTACGAGGGGCTCGCCGAGGAGCGTGCGTTTTTCGACATTGGTCGCGATGTCAGCGAGCCAAGCGCGGATAGTCGCGGGATCGAGGTCGTCCAGCGAGCCGGTGGTCGTGCCAAAGATCGCGTAGAACAGACTGTCTTCCCCAAACTCGGACTCGCCCGAGGAAAACAAGGATGTGAGGAAATCGGTGATCATATCCACCGACATGTCCGGATAATCACCAAGCAAGAGGCCGATGTTTGCCTTGTATTCCGACAGCCCGCGCACCACCAACGGCGGGCGTTGGGTCATTTCGATCAGTTGGGTCTGGAGCTCATTTGAACTGAGCACGAGCGGGCGACTCAGAGTGAGCCGGCCGATCTCAACTTTAGTGACCGCGTAGTTTATGTTGGTCTGGAGGTAGTCGGGATTTGGTCCGATACCGAGCTGACGGCCTTCTATCATAAAGACCCCGGGCTGCGCGACAGCGACCGAGTTCGTCTCGGTCGGTGGGAAGGCGGTAGGCATTGCATAGCCGTTAATAAAACGACTGGCCGGCGACACCGTGAAAAATTGCAGGTAATCCTCACGCACCGTTTCGACCGAAACCGTGCGAGCGTCAAAAACTTGGAACGCCAAGAACGGGTAGGACGCCGTGACGTCTTCGCCGGTCAACAAATCCACCACCCGGCCCTGCAGGTTGAAATCGCTGAAATCGGTGATCTGCGACAGGTCGGTCCCGGGCGGGTAGCTCCGCGTGATGTGGTCCACCACGATCGCCACCGGACGGGGAGCGACGGTGAGCATGCCGGGCGTGAGAGAACGAAGCTCGTAACGGCGGGGATCGATGAACCCATCATTGATGATGGTGTAGAATCCAACCTGTGACGTAGCATTCGTGACGGCCTGGGTGCGCGGCACGATCTGGCCGTCGAGACTGATCCCCTCGGGTAACGGGCCGTTGCTCAGGGAGTAGGTGAAAGTCGGGTTGGGATTGCCGTAATACCGGAAGGCATCGTTGATCACCACATCGAGCGGGCGCGGCGAGATGCGGAGGGTGCCAAACGTGGTGGACGCAATCGTGTAATTGGGGCTCAACACCTCGGGCGTGATCGCGTAGTTGCCCACGAAAGACGTCGTGATCGCGGTGGTGTCGAAGCGAAACACCTCGTCGATCGGATCGAGGTCGGGCAGCAGGTTGGTGTCGGCGTTGGCAAGGGTGAACTCAGGATTCGGGTCGCCGTAAACGCGGGTCGCATCGGCCGCGATGACGTTGATCGGTCGCGGCGTGATCGTGGCCGTGCCGGTTTCGGCGGTGATGATGTAATTGGTCGCTGTGGCGCCGGTGACGGTGAACGTGTAATCGCCCACTGGAGCGGCGCTCCCGGCGGTGATTTCGGCCGTGGCACCGGTGACGACGTCCGGTGTATCCGGTCCCTTGAGTCCGGTGACGCTGAAAGTGATTTCTGGATTGTCGTCGCCGTAAACGCGGCTGAATGACGTCGGGTTGAGCAGCAAAGGTGCCGGTGTGATGTGGAACACTCCGTCAACGTAAGTAATATCGTAGTTGGCCGCTTTATTAAAGCTATGCGGAGTGATCGCATATTCACCCACGTCGGTGAACTGCTCGACCAAGGTGGAGAAAAGGGCGCCCGCGGCAAACAAGTCGCCTTCCAGAAAACCCTCGTAGGAGGCCGTGAAGAAATCCGGATTTAGGTCGCCGTATTCGCGAGTGACGTCGTTGGCCGTGATGGTAGCCGGGCGTGGCGCGATAGTGAGCGTGCCGGACTGACGCGTGATGGAGTAGTTAGGATTGGACCCGCCGAAGATTTCGATCGGATAAGTGCCGGCATTAGTTCCGGTGCCGAAGACCTCTATCTCGCCGAGCACGGCGTCGGTATCGAAGGACGCGATGCCGGTGATGGTGAAATCGGGTTGATCAAAAGACTCTCCGTAAACGGTATTCACGTTACCGGCAGTAATCGTCACAGGACGCGGCGTAACCGTGAGTTCACCGGCAACATAAGTCGGCGTATAATTGGGGTTGGTCGCGCCGGAGACGTTAAGCGGATAAGTGCCCACGTCGGCGTTGAGCGGTGCGGTGGAGTAACTCAACCCTGGGATGTCGTCGGCCGTATCGCCCGCTCCGAGGCCGGTGAAACTGGCGGTGAAAGCAGGGTTGGGATCGCCATAGGCCCTTGATGCCGGATTGGCCGTAATGATCAGGCTAGCTGGAGTGATGCTGAGCGTGCCCGCCACAAAATTAATCCGGTAACCGGGCGCGCTCGCGCCAAACGGCACGATATCATAGGTCCCGACGTTCGACCCTACGACCGCCTCGGTAGCGAAACTGAGATTAGTGACAAGCGATTCATCGTCGCCCAGGTTGAAACCGGTGATCGTTGCGGTGAAAGCGGGCAACTCCGCGCCGTAAAGTATGGCGAAATCGTTCGCCCTGATAGTGAGGACCGGCACACCGTCGACGACCAAGATACCTTTCACATAGGTGATGGTGTAGTTGCCATTTATCGCCCCTCCCACCGTGATGTCGTAATCTCCCGGCGTGGAATCGATGTTCGCATCCGTTGCCACGGTGAGGCCCGGAAAATCCGACGAGGTATCACCGTTGACGAGTCCGTCAAATGTGACCGTGAACTCCGGATTTTCTTCAAGCTCGTCCCGCGACTTGTTGTCCGCGGTGATCGTCAGTGGCGCGGGATTGATCGTCAGCGTGCCGGGAACGAAAACGACTTGGTAATCGTAATCGGAAGCGATCACCGAACCCGCGGAGATGGTGATGGGCAGACTGCCGGCATCGCTGCTGGCGAGGGCGGTCGTGGAGACCGACGGCGTGCCCGCATAGGCTTGCCCCGCCGTATCCGTGCCCACGAGGCCGGTCACCGTGAAGGTGAGCCCAGGATTAGCCGCCCCATAGAGTCGCGATTTCGAGTCGGCCGTGAAGGTCAGCGTCGCAGGCAGGCTGTGGAGAAAACGGTTGCCGGTTTGCGTGATCGTGTCGGGCGCATTCGCGGCGAAAGTCTTGTTGTAAACCGGCGCGCCCAGGAGGCCGCCGCGGTTGTCGTCGGCCGGATCGGCCGAATAGATCAGGAATCGACCGGTGCCGCCCGCAATGACCGCATCCGCCCCGGCCTGGTTGATGAAACGTCCGCCCTGCGCGGCGAGCGCGATGTCCGAAAAGGGCGCCTGTTCAAAGTCCTCGGACCCAAACAACAGGCCCGTGGTTATCTTGGTGCCGCCGGCGAGAGTCAGGTCGCCGACCGTGGAAATCTGGATGTCCGCTCCGTTACCGACGATCCACGGGCCCTCGACCGTGAGTCCGCCCTCGCTGTCCACGATGGTGACGTCGCCCTGCAGCAGACCGGAAAAACTGTCGGCGCGGAGGGTGCCGATGCGGTTGTCGGCGTTGGCGATCGTGATCTCCCGCACGAAACCGCCATGCTGGCTGAGCGCATCCTGGGTGTATCCGATCTCCAGGACGTCGGTATTGACCACGCCGCGCAGGTCGATGCTGCCGCCTGGCCCCTCATCACCAGATAACCCCGCACTTCCGCGGCGGGCGATGATGGTGTTGGCCGTGAGCGTGGCGTCGCTCGCGAGCACCAGGTCACTCGTCAGCTCGGGTCGCGTGTAGAAGCTGTTGCCGAAGGCCTCCACCACCGGGCCGAGGTTGAACTCGATGCTGCCCTCGCCGGCGTTGATGTCGGCGTTGACGTAGATGCTGTTGCCCGAGTTGAAGGTCAGGCGATGGCCCGACGTCCACGCGATGGGCGACGAGACCATGATGGAGCCGTCGGCGTATTCGACGGGCACGGCCGGAATCGGCTGATCGTAATCGATGTCGCCCGGCCCGGGACCAACCAGACTGGTGTCCAAGGTTACATTGCTGAGCGCCAGTTGGGCCTCGAGCGTGGAGACGAGCAGGATCGAGGTTTCCGTGCCGCGCAGATTGCCGAAATGCGCGGGATCGCCCTCGACCGTGATCGGGTCCGTCTGGGTGCCGTCCGCGCGAATCTCCAGGGAAATCGGGTCGAGCAACAAATCGCCCGTCCGCCCGCCGGGCGCGGAAAGGTCCACGCTACCGGCGAAATTCAGAATTCGTTTTCCGGATACTTCAGCAAACGCGCCATCACCGCCCTGCGCACCAGCGCGACCGTCGATGAAGCCAGCGAAATCAGTCCGCTGGTCGGCCCACACAATCGCGCGACCGCCATCGCCATTCGCTGAAGTCGCGGCGACGTCGATCACGGCCTCCGCGCCAACGCGAGTGAATGCGGCGTTGGGCACATCCACATTGGCGCCTTGGTAATCGCCGCCCACCAGCACTTCGCCGCCGGAACCGTCGGCGTTGCGCGCGGAGACCTTGCCTGTCACCTCGACGGTGCCACCGCTGGCGGTGAGTAGCACGCGACCGCCGCGCCGTTCGACTCCCGTGGCGCGCACGATGCCTGATTGATTGACCGCAAGTTCGTAGAGATTGCCGTTGGCCGCTTGGAGGCGGGCCTCGGCTGCATCCACCAAACCGCGATTATCAACTCCCGTGCCGTCGGCCGGAACAGCTGATCCGACAGAAGCCACGACACGCACGCGATCGTTGCCGAGAGGTGAATAGATGAACTCGGTCGCTGCCACGAGCGCGGCCACACCTTCCGCCGCATGGATCTCGCCTTCATTCACGACGCGATGCGCCACCAGCACGGCGTCGCCGCCGTGGGCGCGGATCACACCGAGGTTGACGATTCCAGCGTCGGTGCCGCCCGAGAAAGCGAGGTCACCGCCAGCTATAAATTGCGCATCATTGATCTGCGACGTCGTGGCAAAAAAACTACCGGCATCGATGCGTGCGTCGGCTCCAACCAACACGCCGTTGGGGTTGATCAGATAAACGCGACCGGTCGCGTTGAGTTGACCAAGCAATTGCGACGGGTTCGCTCCGACCACACGATTGAGCAGTGCGGCGTCGGGGGCTTGGTGAATGTTGAGGACTTCGCCCGCGCCGATGCCAAAATCGGCCCAATTGATGATACCCGCCTGGCCGAGCTGCGTGATGTTCATCTGCGGGCCGGCCGAGTTGATCGACACGTCGCCCGCGACGACTTGGCCGCCGGTGGGCAACGCGATCGCATGTTGCGGCATCAAAGCCATGGACATGCACGCCGCCATCGCGGGGAGTTTCATCGCCGAGTAGCATTGACCAAGGAATCGTGACACGCGCATCACGCGGGCCACTCTAAAGCACGGGGAGAGATTTGGGTATTCTCCCTTGGGATAAGGTTGCCCCCGCAGTCTTGCCCTGCCCGCTTGGTTAAGGTCTGGTGATTCCCGCGTGTTACCGGGCAAATTTTATCTTTTCGGCGCTTTGGGCCTGCTCGCCGCATTGCCCTCCCCCGCAACCGGCGTTTCCGAGTTGGGCCATGCCGATGCGGAAGTGCTCACGATTGCCCCGGCAGAATCGAACCCGTTAACCGAGGCATTCGATCAACTGCCTGACGGCCGCCTGATCCTCGCCACGACTACGCACTTGCTGCTGCACAACGGGAATCACACCGAAACAATTCCCCTCCCGGAGCCGAGCCTTGTTTATGAAGTGCAAGGATTGCCCGATGGCAGCATCCTGGTCTCCGCCAAAATGTTCATGGCCCGGCTCCACCCCGAACCCCGCGGCGGTTGGCGTTGGGAACATTTCAAAACCATTTTCAATGGAACCAACTCGGTTTATGAGTCTACCCTCTTGCGCGACGGCTTGGCGGTCATCGGCTGGGCTAATAGAACCTACGAAGTTGGTTGGCGAGACCAACACGGAGATTGGACGACTTGGTCCTTCCCCCCAAATCCAGGCATCAGGCCCGTGTTCACCACCGATTCCAATCTCTACCAATTGGAGGACGGCAGAACGTTGCGCCATTGGACCGGCAGCGAATGGCAACTGGATCGCACGCTCACCACTCCCATCCGCGATGATATCCTGCGATTGACCGATCTGCCCCAAGGTCGCGTGCGTCTCATGCTGGGCAACGGCAGGATCGCCTGCATCGACCCCGACGGCTTGGTGAATTATTACCCGCAGGCAGGACCCAAAGAGACCATCGTGCACTTTGCGTATGAGCTCGACGGAGATGCCATGGCTTGGGTGGACGAACAAAAAACACTCAGCTTTCTCTGGCCCGAAGGCTCGATCGCTTCGACGGTCGATGCCACCACCGGACTGAAATCGGGCGGCATCGGCCGAGTGATCGGTGACGGACATGGCCAAGCGTGGGCTCGGGTGGGCGGGCAAGTGGTGCGAGTAAATCGTCCGCTCAACCTCACCCGCTTCGATCGTTTCAACGGACTCAGTTCACCCGTGGTTCACGCACTGACACGCCATCAAGGCCAGCTCTATGCGGGCACCGATGCGGGAGTTTACCGGCTCGCGCCCGATTCGTCGCCCGGCCAAGCGCGCTTCGATCCCCTGCCCGGCCCCAAGAACCGCGTGACCGCATTCACGACTTTTCACGGACAATTACTCGCGGGAACCACCGATGGCATTTTTACGCTCAATGAAGATCGCTTTGAACTCGTCGCCGACAGTCCGACGCGCGTAACCGGTTTTGCCTACTCCCCGGCCGATCCTGAGACCATCTACGCCGCCACTCATCTCGGACCTCAACGATTGCGGATCACACCTTCCGGTCTGCAAAACATGGATCACCCCGGACCGACATGGATCCGCGACCTTTTGGAGATCGGTCCCTCGGATTGGTGGATGATCGAAGTAGGCGACAAATTGCAGCATTTCGTGCCGCTGGTAAATCCACCTGTGCCCCAGGAAGCCCATCCCGGACAATTCATGATGATGCCGATCTCTCGCATGATTTTTGGCCAAGCCGCCATGCCCGGACCGACTACGGCGCGAATGGATGCGAACGTGCTCAACAACGCCGTCGAATTGCTGCGCTGGGGCGATTCACCCGTGGTCGTAACCACCAAAGGTATCTTTGATCTGAGCCGTGAGGACGCACCCAATCTGATCGACGAAGGCACCCAACAATTTCTCGGTGAGCGTTATCGCGTCGCCATTTTCAAACCGACTTCACCGACCCAAGGTTGGACCGCGCTTGCGCCGCAACCCGGCGCTGAGACTGCCGGACTCGGCTGGCAATTGCGCAAGATCACGCGCGGCGCGACGGCTCCGGATCAGATTTTGCCATCCGATGTGGTCAACGCCGGCGAACTGCATGCGCTGCTCGCAGAAGGCGATGTATTGTGGGTGGGCAGCGATCAAGGCCTGCTGCGCATCGATCTGCGCGGGCTGCCCGCGCCAACACCGCCAGATGCTCCGGTGTTGCGACCAAGCGGATCGCTGACCGGGCAAAACAATGGCACGGAGCTGTCCCACGAACACGCTGCGGTCAGTTTTCAATTTTCCACCGCGAGACCTCATTCCGCGACCGCCTATCGCACCCGTCTCGTGAACAACGGCGAGGGAGAGTGGTCACCATTTTCATCGGACACGTCCCGCGAAATCGGACAATTGGCGGCCGGCAACTATCACTTCGAAGTGCAGGCGCGCAGTGCCGACGGCTTGCTGAGTCCGGTAACTCGCTTTGTTTACTCCGTCGCGCAACCGTGGTGGTTTTCGCCTTGGGGCGCGATGATTCTCGTCGGGGCCATGGCAGGCATCATTGTCATCACGATCCGTTGGTCCGCGCGACACAGCCTCGCCCGCGAACGCCACCTTGAAGGCTTGGTCGCCGAACGCACCGCCGCTCTGCGCGCTCACGAACAGGAATTGTCGCAGGCCAAGACGCTCGCCGAAGACGCTCTGTTGCAAGCCGAGCGCGCCAACCGCGCCAAGAGCACGTTCATCGCTTCGATGAGCCACGAGCTGCGCACGCCGCTCAACGCCATCCTTGGTTTCGCTCAAATTCTCCGGCGCGAAGAATCACTCTCGCCCAAGGCCCGTTCGCAACTCGACGTCATCGACCGCAACGGCCAGCACTTGCTCGGCATGATCAA
>Ga0207868_1001895_pt1 | contig 13484 bp, 15 predicted proteins | sample Passage237B_FD_187370 | JGI IMG/M metagenome (GOLD analysis project Ga0207868, IMG submission 187370) | Cellulose adapted compost microbial communities from Newby Island Compost Facility, Milpitas, CA, USA - Passage2 37B (SPAdes) (version 3) ... | reverse complement strand
GATATACTGATTGATTTGCAGCAGGCACAGGACAGGGGTATGTTGGCCGACAATCTCTGTCAACGGCATTTAGCTCCGTCCTATCTAGCCATCGGCATGAAGGTCCTGCAAGAGAACGAACAACTGTTCAACCGGATCAAGCGGGAAAACGACAGAGAAACCGTAGACCGCTACAGTCAGTATTTCGCGGAACAAGAAAAACGCATAGGAGATTTCGTTCAAGACCAGTTCGTGCGGGTCCGTGAAGAAGTCAGGAAATACTTACAGCGGTAGCCCGGCAGCGGTAGCCCCATCTAATAACCCGCCGTAGAGGTTGGTCCTCACGAAGAGGTAATATGTTTATCAACGGAAAAATTCAAGCTGTAAATGCTAGCGGCGTACAGCTGCGGCCTCAGCAGTCTAATAAATATGTATCCCGAGGACTGGGCGCCATTGATCTTGGCGGCGCAGGGAAACTGGAAGCTAGTGTCGCGGGGTCCTCCGGACCGGGGGTATCTGTAGTAGGCCAGTGGGCATCCGAATACCAGTATATGATGAGCGGAATTCTGCCCGCTGATCCACTGGTTACTGACTACTCTTCCTTGCGTCCGTTCTACAGGGACATGTACTTGCTGGACGCAACGGCGGGCTCCGCAGTTGATATACAGTCTACGTTCCCGTTCTCTGATTTTCAGGTTAAGGGATTGAAAACCGCAGAACTCCGCCCCTTCGAGGAGGCGCTGGAGCGGCTGAACATCCGACGTATGATGCCAGAGATCAGCGTAGCCTACTTGGTGGACGGGTTTTTCTGCGGCACCCTTGTGTTTGATCCCCGCACCAAGCAGTTTATGGACACCATGATTCATGATGCCATGCAGTGTACGGTACTGGATCATCCGTTCTATAACGTGGACCCGGAAATTCAAGTGCGGGTAAGTGGGAACTTGCAGAGGTTTCTGGATTCAGGCAGCCCATACGCCCAGCGGTATATCAAGACCCTACCCAAAGTCTTTTTGAACCTGTTGAAGGCGGGGCAGTTTACCCTCGATCCCATTGCCACACTTTTTGTTCCCCGAAAGGGCCTAACAGACCGAGCTCACATATCGTACCTACACCGGCTTCTTCCGTTTTATCTGCTGGAGAAGACGCTGTTCCGTGGAACCCTTACAGAGGCCCACAAGCGCCAGCGCGCGCTGACCCATATCACTGCGGGAGACGACAATTGGACTCCGAGTGGGGAAGAGTTGTTCCAGCTGGTGCAAATGTTCCAGGAGGCGGAGCAGGATCCACTGGGAGGATGGATCACCACCAGGAACGCAGTACAGGCCACGGATGTACGAATGGCGGGGGACATATGGAAATGGTATGAGGTTCTGGATGCCCTTACTCCATATAAACTCCGGGCCCTCCAGATATCTGAATCTTTCCTAACGGGGGATGCGTCCTACGCCGCAGCGGAGTCCGCGTACCAAACATTTCTGGAGCAAATGGATTCTTACAGAGGGCATTTGACCTCTGCCGTGTTTTACCAGAAGATCTTTCCTCTGATCGCCCTAGTAAATGGGCTGTACAAGCAAGGGTACGAGAAGAAGAAGGATGTGGATGTCCTGGACTTCCTGTCAAATAGTAATAGCCGTGCTCAATTGCGTATCCCCGAGTTGGTGTGGAAGAAGCAGCTCGAATCGAAGGATGACGCGGGTGTCATGGAAGCCCTGGAGAAGTTGGATGAAAAAGGGATTCCGATTCCACTGAAAGCTTGGGTGGCAGCCGCAGGCCAGGACTTCGATTCCCTCATTACAGACTTGGATGAAGACCCGGAAATCCGAAAAATCCTTTCCAAACATACTGAAGGACAGTCGGAACCTGATCCCGACGGGGAATATGCTTCCTACTACGCAGGGCCCGGCGGGGCTCCTTCCATTTCGGTTAATAGTAAGTACCGTCGAAGGGTTCCTCTGCTGGCCCGAGAATGGGGAGATGGTCTGGTGTCCGTCCCCAACCGCAGTGGCAGTGGCAGGAAGCATATTATTAACCAGAAAGCAGCGCGTACCAAATTCAACAACAATCTGTACAAGGCAATGAAGGCTGCCCGTACGGAGGAACAACGACGCAATATCATCCTGAGAAAGCGCTACGAGCGGATCAAAAACCAAAGCTAAGGACAAACCATGTACAGTTTCCTAATTCATTCTGCTGTGAAGGGTGAAGAGAACTATGAGTTCTTCACCTACAAGGGTAAGACCCCTGTGGTCCTCCAATACCGAGGCAAGCCCGTGGAAGTCACCAAGGGTATGAGGTTCGGGGTTCGCCAGTCGGTCAATAAGAAGGATATCCGGTTGATCTTTCCTGGACAACCTACGAAGGTCCTGACCCTTACCTTGAAGCAGGCGCAAGCTCTCGCGGATGGGGTGGGGAGACAACGATGATCCTCGGACTTGCCTGGGATAAGATGACCCCGGGCGTACAAGCACAAGTCATTCGGGATATCTTGGCGGTAAACGGAGAACTGCGTGGCGTCTACTGGACTGGCGTAGAACTAGACGCCACCATGAGGGTACTGCGTGTTCGCCGCTGTACCGACATCGACAAGGTAACGGTGTGGCGTACCTACCAAGTTCAAGAGCAGAGGGTGATTCCTCCTACCCCCGTAGACGACATCCCGTGTGTCCTGTACAGGGAAACGCAAGCCCTACACCTACACCGAAACAGGAAGGTTCGGCGGCCCACTGAGCAAGGAAGACCAAATACCTTCAACCCTTACGACGTTCCTATGCCGGACCCAAATGGCAGGGCAATGGACCCGCGGGTCCACTGGGTCTGGACGTAGGACATCAACTTCGCTGTACATCAACTTCGCTGTACATCAATTTCATTTAAGAGCAGCAGGAAGGTGGGTGTCCGGTGACTGCTCATTCTTCTATTTGGTGACGCTCGTACCGCTATGCTGCTGCGTAAATTAAGCGTCACTTTTTTAAGGAACGGTCATGAACACTTTTGCTACACGAATCCTCGCTGCGCCAGCAGGGCTAGAGGAAGTTATCAAAGCTCTAGACGGGGACGAGAGGGACGTCCGCGAAATCCAGGGGGAGCTCGGTGGTAACGCAGTTCGGGAATTCAATCGAACGTTCTCTCAGATGTCTCCTCTGAGTCAGGGGAACTTTATTACGATGCTCCAACGGTACTTGGACGGTGAGCGAGTAGAGCGAGCGTTCCGAAATATGTGTGAAGATCAAGGTATTGACTGGCGAGTAGTCAAAGCCTTTGACGATACATTCTAAACAAAAGAATTGCAATATTAGCCCAGGGGCCGCAAGGGCCGTGAGGTTTGGTTCACGTCTAACGCCGCTATGTCCTATAGCGGTTGCGGCCACCAAGAACAAGCAGGTGGCTCATGTCCTTACTAGCAGATACACTTGGAAAGGCGAAGCAGGGGGTAATCGACACCGGCGCTCGCCTTTCCGATAAGGTTCAACGCACTGCCAAAGACGCAGTGGAAAACGTTCGGGCGATACCGGAGCGGGCAATAGAAGTTGGAACCCAGGGGTTGCAACAGGCTGCGGACGCCGGACTCGGTGCAGCACGTGGTGCTGTGTCCGATCTACTCCGAGGTGATACGTCAGCGGCTGCCGCTCGTTTCAGTGGTCTTGGTGGATCGCTGCAAGATATTGGCCGGGGTACCCTTGATCGTGTTGCCGGCCTTCCTGGGCAAGCAATTGACAACGCCCTGATGGGCCTCAATGTGTCGTCCCTACGGGGTCCCGGTATCCCTGAAGGCATATCCGTAAGCTCCTACAACAATGGGGGTGTTCAGCCTGGTAACGCCCTAGCAGGTGCACTAGCTCGTGCAGATCCGCTGATGTCGTTCTTGTGGTACTGCCAACCCCCTACTCTAATAGGAGATGGGGTTGCCTCCAACCTGCCGTGGTTTTACGTGGAGGAAGCCAGCCTGCCGTTCAGGACATACGAGACCAGACAAATCTACCGAGAAGGCCGTCCCCGAACGTACGCGGGGAAATACTCGGTGTCTGATCTGCAACTTACGTTTTACCTAGATGTAGGCGGGGTTGCAATGTCCTACCTGACTGCATGGGATAACCTGATTGTTGCGCCGTTCAACGTGACGGATAAGGTCGAACAAGGAGGGAGATTCCGTATGCCCTCTGTGTATTTGAAGGATATCCCAATCTATATTCTCAACGTAAATAAACAGGAACTGGTGCAAATAGTCTATACAGAGTGTTGGCCTACTAATTTAGCCTCCTTGTCCCTGCAGTCACAAGCGTCCGAGCGACTGGTTGCTCAGGTATCGTTTAGTGTAGGGGATGTGTTTGTGTCTACACAAACCTTAGGAGATCAGCAGATGTCTTCTGTACTCGAGTCGATGACCCGGGTGTCAGAAGGTGTACCGAGTTCGGGCGTCACCACCTACGAGCCCGCACAAACTTTCCCCGTAAACCTGTAGAGGAATAAAATGGAACAAGACACCTCGTTCATGGGCTTCCCTAATACCGGAAAAGCTCCGTCCCTATCCGAATTCGTGGATCAGGTATCCCGCCCGAAGGGCCCCCCGCCCGTGGGGGCTACTCCTGAGCAAGTAAGGGCTCATTATTCTGGAACGGGGGCTTACCCCGGGCATCAAGCCAATCAAGGCACGAGCGCCCCTGTAAACGGTCTGCCAACAACCGCGGTAGAGCTCCCGCGTGCCCACACGGATATGCGTACTGGGCAACGCTATACCGGAGTCGGTGTGACATCCGCTGAGCACCAGAACTCTGCACCCCCTTCCTTTTCCTCCGAAGACACGGGGGTGGCGGTTGAGCTCCCATCCAAGTTCGTGTTCTACGATTTCAAGGAGCTTTACGTCCACCCGTTTCGCGGCAAACACTTGGCGAAGTTGGCCCGCGCCAGCAAGGAAAAGAACGCCCGCCTGCTCGCAGAGGTAATGTCGTCCGTCCTTAGCGTGCCGGGTAAGAACATCCCCGGGATTGCTTTCCAATTAACCCTCCCGGACTGGTACTGGCTGCTGTACTTCCAGCGACGCTCGTGCTACACCAAAGTATCGTTTACCCATAAGTGGCGGTGCCGAAACCCCAAGCACATTCAGGAATGTTTGGAAGGCCAGAAAGACCCGGAAACTCTGGTGCAGCAGTCGCTGATCGACACGTCTGTTCTGGAAGTACGGGATTTCCAGCCTTTCGAGATCCCCGAGTCCATTGCCGACCTGCAAGTCCATTGTCCCACCCAAGGCGACGTTGTTCTGTCAGTAGAGGATCCGCGATTCGGTAACGATCCCGAGTACGAATGGACTGCCCAGCTGGCGTGCCTGATCTACCCGGGCCTCCCGTGGAACGAGCGACTAGCCGCGGTGGATAATCTGGAAGCTCATCAAATCGAAGCCCTAAAGGACTACGAGGATAGAGTTCTGGATTTTGGGGTTACTGAGAAAGCCAACGTTACTTGCAGAGGTTGTGGCGCGTCTACGGAGACCAAGCTCTCTGTTGACGCGTCCTCGTTTCTTCCCTCTGCAGGATCTTAAGGACATAATGGAGCGCAAGGCTCTGATAATGACAGAGTTCGGTACGAGGTACGAGGATAACGACCCCGTGCTAGAACTTATGTACTTTTCGGAGTTAGCGGCCGCCCGCAGAGAAGAGCGACGGAAGGCCTACAAGAACGGAAACAAGTACGTGTGAGTCCTTGCAATTGGTCTCTTACGTTACCTGTCCCTTATGGGTAGGCCAATTGTAGTAGTGATCCGTGGCGGATACCGAGGAACAACGATGCCTAACTTTAGAACACTGTACGAGCAGAAGAAGTGGAATGAAATATCAGGCATGGAAAAACAGGCCCTTGCTCGACTCGGTTCGGGCGAGGGCACTGTTGACGATGTTAAGGCCGTACAGAATCTTATAGTCCAGTACCAATCCTTAGTATCCTCCACTTTCCGGTCTGGACTTCGGGCCCTCGCTGCTACCGCAGAACAGCGGGTGCAGAAGATAATGGATCATCGGGCGGCCTGGGGCAAGCCTGATCTATCGGAGGAGCAATTCTCCTCCCTCATGCAACTAGCGGTTACCAAAACCTGGATCGAACAGGGGCCGCAGATAGCGCAGTTGGTGGAAGCTGGGTTAAAAACAGCCAACACGGAGCAGAACAAGGAGTTTGAAAGTCTTCTAGACCGTAAGCTCAGTGAGTACAGGCCGCAGCAGGAACCTGACGATGAACGCTTGCGAGAAATCGGGAACCGGGTAGCGGAGGCAGAGCAGGAACCTCCCAGTGTCATGGATCAAGCGTTTGATCGCTCCCGAGAGGAAGGGGACGAAGTAAATATACCGCTTTCCGATCAATTGATAAAGCAGGCCAATGAGAGTGCCAATGTTACCCGTGATCTAGGAGAGCAGCTTAAGGACCTCACTAATGAGGATAAGCAAGAAGAACGAGAGGACAACAAAATAAAGAGATGGTGGAGGGCGTTCAAATCTAAGATGCCCAATCTGAAGGGCAAGTCCAGATCGTTAGCCGCCGGACTGGCAATACTTGTTGGCAAGCTTCTGGTTTCCGAATTAATGGGCGGCAAGCTGTGGTCGCGGATCGAACAATACTTTACTTGGGATAACGTAAAGAAAATAAGCTCGGAGTTAGCGGACATGGCTAACGGGTTCATGACGGAAAGTTGGAAGACCCTAAGCAAGTACTTATCCTTTGAGGAGATTAGTAGGCTGTTCAACCAGGCTCTTTCTTGGGGGCTAGACGCCCTCGGCCCAGTGGGAAAGTCTATCAAGAGTTTCCTTGGGTTTGATGATAAACCCCCAGTTCCGGATAAAGCTACAGTACCGGGGCCGGGAGCAGTTTCAGAAGCCCTTACTGCCCCAGTAGAATACGATTCTGCTGTACCCGTTGTAGGGCCGGACGGAGTTGTAGAGCCCACGGTGGCCGAACGTAAGGCTGCTGCCGCGGCTCAGAGTGGCGGGTCAGTAGGAACGGGCGGATCAGTAGGAACGGGCGGGACGTCTCAAGTGGACGACACCGCTACTGTCCCAGGCCCCGGAAGTACTAGCACTTCCGTCGTAGCTCCAACGCCTCCCGAACAGCCCGACCCTAATCCTGCCTCTGACTCCAAGTTGGTAGAAGACCCTCTGTCTACCAAGGGGGCCAACAGTATTGCCGAAGCGGTCACTAACGTGGATAACAAGGTAGTTACCCTTGGGGATCAAAAGCAGAATGAAGTGGAAGAGCAGAAGCCCCAGGAGCAACAGCAACCAGGGGGTCAACCAATGACTTCCGCTAAAGGGGGAGTTCAATCCACGATGGCCGGATTCTCCCGAGGGGTAAGCGTTGACGGCACCCTTACCGTTTTGAACTTCGGGATGCTCACCAACTAGAGGTTATAACCATGTCGTACCTAGCAGACAAACTGGAGACACACAAGTGGCTAGGCGATTACGTTATGGCCAATCACATAGGAGCGGATAAATCCAGTCAGGCTGATATGCGTATGGCTGCGCTAGAAATCCTAGTGGAAGAGGCCTACGAGGAAACAACGGCGCATACTGTCCTATCACAAAGTCTACGCGAAGCGGAAGAGCAGGAATTCGAGCGTGTGATGGACGAGGACAGCGGAACTAAGACCGCTCTCGGTACCTTACTGGGCCGGGCCATCTGGTCGTTCTCCAAGAAACTAGCGGGAATGGCTTGGCGGTTCGGGGTCGGGGCGTTCCGGTTCCTCGGGAGGTTCTTCCTACGATTCCTTATTCGCGGGCTGCTAATGCCGGTGGCCGGGGCAGTGGTTTCGGTCCTTGGCCTTCCAGTAACAATAGGCTTAGGTATAGGGGCCATAGGGACTTATTTGGTCTACAAGATGTGGGGATCAGATAAGGCCGTAGAGAATGATATCCGACAGCGGTATAATAAGTTCATGAGCGTTACCCCTCAGGCTCCTACGGCGGGCCAGCGGGCCACAGGTGGGTACATGGGGCCAACGGATCAGCAATTGACCACCACTACAGCGCAGCAGAGGATTGCCGTTAGTAGGGCTCCTTCTGGTGGGACCGCTCCTACTCCACACGGAAACGGTATCCCGGAGTTCATTGCTAGCATAGACCCACAGCTTATAGAAATAGGACGGGCCAACGTATTCCTAGCTGACGCTGGGGTCGATATCATTGGTATGAACCAAGACTTCATGACCATCTTCTACGGGATGGTAGGAGACTTTGTTCAACAGGGCGGCGGGAAGGTTCGCATTAACTCTGGGTATCGTGATATTGCTAAGCAGAAACGACTGTACGACGCCTGGATTGCTCGGGGCAAGACCGGGGGAGCTGTTGCCCGTCCCGGACGTTCGAGGCACCAACGAGGATTGGCCCTTGATATCGCTTCGGTATCTGCCAATGCCATGAGCCGTATGGGGCTGCTGACGAAGTATAAGTTTATTCGCCCTGTACGTGGTGAGCCGTGGCACTTGGAGAACCTACTGTTCGGCTCCGGGGTGGCGACCCAAAAAGCAGTCGAGGAGGCCAAAGCCGCTAAGGCTGTTGCGGATACCCCGACGAAGGTTGCGGCGGCCCAGACTACTTGGCTGGATAAAATGAAGGCCAACCCAGACGCAATAGCAGAGAACGATTGGCCCGACGAGGCGCGTAAACACCCTGACGTCTACAGGGACGAGAAGGGCAGACCACGTACCTACAAGGAAATCTACGAGCGGTCTAGCTTGCAAATGAATGAGAAGAAAGTTGACTCGTCCCCGAAAGAGGTTCAGCCTCCGCCGAAGCCAAAGACAGAGGATGTGGTGCCCAACGAGCAACCCCCAGAAGGTAGTGTGGGGGAAGAGTCTAAAGAAGAGCAATGGATACGAAAGGGCGGTGCCCTAATTAGGAGTTAAGAACAAATGGCCTACAACCCTGCTTACACAGTTACGATTTATTCTGTGAAGGATAGTCCGAACAAGCCTCCGGTTCTGGTACAGGCTCCAATGCCGGAGTCCTTCATGTACGATGCTGCTGTGATGTACGAGGCCCCGTTTACTCAAGGGCTTACTGGAAATGCGGCCATTGACACGATCATGAAAGTAGGGTTTGCCTCGAAGCTGGTCATGCACTCTATGACCGCGCAGATATGGCAGGGGTCTACAGAAACCGACTTGGGACTAGAGCTGGAATTCCATGCAGAACGGGACCCCATCTCCGAAGTCAGAGACCCTATTGTAAATCTCCTGCGCCTGTGTACTCCATCGGTCAACGCTGCGGGGATGTTGGAGTCCCCCGGCCCTAAACTAGAGGGCCAGATTCTACGAGACTTAGTGTTTGCGGTGCAGAATCTAGATAAGAATGTACCAGATGGAACGCAAGGCCAGGTGTCACAAGGCCAGCTGAGAGACCCCGCGCAAACATCTATACAAGGGTCCGGGAATTCTGCGCAGAATAGTAACGGTCGATCCACTACCATCGGAACTACTGACTACTTCAAGTCCCGTATTCAGGACCAGATCAGTATACAGATAGGTAAGTACGCCTTCTTCGATTCCGTGGTGATTACAAACGTACAGAAGACTTATGAATCTCAGTTTGACGAGCGGACGGGTCTCCCGTTTTACGCGAAGGTAGCCGTCCGATTCAAGCCGTTCTTTATGGTTACTCAAGAAGACCTGAACAAAATCTTCGGCATTAACAGTGGCGGGACCCCAACCACGATTGGTAGCGCTCCCACCAGCGTTGGCACTGCCCCGCTGACTCCTGCAGCTACCCCCGCCTTCAGCGCTACTCCCGCCCCCGTCAGTGCAGCTCGCGTTCCTGTGCAGGCCAGTAAGCCCCCCGCTACAAGTAATTCCGGGGGCAGTTCCTGGAACGGGCCCAGCCCGTCTATTAGATCCAGAATTGATGCTGGTGGTTATCCTAAGAAGGTAGATTGATAATGGCAGCTAACAACTATCATCAGGACTACTCGTGGTCTCAATTTTCTCCTCCTGATAGCTCGGGAACGCAGAGATCGATCTTCAAATCGGCCTATAAGAATCTACGGTTTATCTTGGAGCTTCAAGAGATCAAGACCCTAAGTGAAGCCCAGGCCTCTAACCTGCCAGGACTCAGTTTTGAATACTATGGGGTTACCGACTTCTGGAGAATCCTATTGTCCTATAACGGCCTACAGGACCCAATACAGGACGTGTACGCAGGGCAGACATTCAATATCCCTACTAGGAATTCCATTATACGGTGGCTGACCCAGCAACAGGATAACGAAGTCCGCACCCTATTGATTTGATACCCGCTGGTATACATTTTTTAGTACAGCGCTATGTCCTATACTGTTGATAATCGCCTGGAACTGAGTGTGTTCTTTGAGGGTATTGAATTTCCCTTGGAACACTCCAACACAATAGATGCTCTCATAGTAGAGTGCATGATCGGTACAATCCTCCCTACGTTCTTCCTCAAGGTTACAGACGCCATGGACTTACTGCAGTCCAGGAACCTTGTAAGGGATGGCTCCATGGTCAGTATAGTAGTACGTGGCCCGGGGGAATCTCGTCCTAGGATCATGAATTTCCGGGTATTCAAGAGCAAGTGTCAGACCACGCAATTAGGGTCGCAGTGGATGATTGACGGGTATCTGGACAAGGTTAAGTATTGGCTGCAGACCACCAACACTGGGGTTAGGTGTACTTCATCCCAGCTCCTTACAGACATTGCGAACAAGTGCAGTTTGAAGCCCGCAGTAGAAAACACTGCTGACTCTCAATTATGGATGCCTCAAAATAAAACGTGGGGAGAATGGGTAAGGTCCCTAGTTGTGAACGGCTACGCTAGTGATACGTCGTTGATGCTGCAGGGGGTTGACCTTGAGGGTAAACTGCATTACAGAGACTTTAATAGGAAGACCAGCCCTACCAGAACTCTTGTGTATGGGAAGTACGAACAAGGGCAGGTGCCCGTAATGGACTACGCGCCTTCCGTTCAATCCGGACTGACCAACAGGATAACGGGCTACAACACTGTGATGCGCTCCCAGTCTACGGTTAGGCCATCTCAAGAGCACAAGGAACTGACGTTCTCCCCGGATTCTAGGGACCCCCTGCTAAACCCTGACCTAAAGACGGCGGGCCAGCGAGGGTACCAGCAGTTTGGCCCCCTAGATTTTGGCAACACCCACGAGGCGTCAGAGAGGGCGTTCTACCAGAATAGGCGATACGCCAATCTCTACAACCTGTCCGTGGAATTTATGACCACTATGGCTACGGGGATCAGCCTGTTCGACGTAATCAACTTCATCCCGAAGTCAGGGGCGTCCGAAGACGATACCAGTTATGGCGGCACCTACAAAGTAAGTGCCTATCAAATGCGCATACAGGCTATGTCCTACACTGAGTACATATGTGGGGAGCGCCACGGTCTGAACGCCCCAAGGCGCTAAAGCAATGTACGGGAGCAGTAATGAGTGTACAAAAACTAAATGACACAATGACCGCTGCTCAGAACTATGACGGCAAGCGGTTCAAAGGAACGGTAGTAGCCAGCAATGACCCTACTGGGCAGGGCCGGGTTAAGGTTCATGTGCCGGGCCTGTACGAACAGGGAGAGTTACCCTGGGTTGGTACTGTGAAGGCCAGTCCTTTTGGCTACGGCCCTGGCTACGGGGTGTACGGTGATCCTACAGTGGGATCGGTAATTGAAATCCAGTTGCAAGAAGGATCGGCCAACCACCCTATTAGTGAGGGATTCTTGGCGGATACTTCTACTACTCGTGACCCGGAGTTCGACGTTCCCGGCGCATGGGGATACAAAGACCCCTCGGGCAACAAGTTAGTTGTAGACCAAACGAACGGGTCCTACAAGTTTACCCACTCCTCCGGTACAACCTACAGCCTGGATAGTGAAGGAAATTTAACAGTAGAGGGGTTGGGAACTGCCACCATGAAGTTCCCGAAGATCGTGCTGGACGGGGATGTGGACATTACAGGGCAGCTATCCGTTCAGAAGATAGCAGAATTCCTAGCCGGGTTCATCGCCCGTGCGCGGGCAGGTGGAGGGGCCTCGATCATGCAGGGCGATGTCAACCACGAGAATGGGACCTTCCGGTCCAATGGGGTTACCATCCACCTGCACATCCACCAAGGGGAACACGGCCCTACCTCGCCCCCAGAGCCTAATACGTAAAGCGGAGGCCAATATGTTGAAGTTAAAGAAGTCAGAGCTGTTGGACCTTCGTGGCCTTCGTCGTCTGTGCCGGCTCCGCACTTACGATGTCCTGGAAGTTCATGGCCGCAAAGTTGTACTGAACTGTGTTCACCACTCTACGTGGGAGGACACGCAACTACGGGTGATCGCTGGGTCGGCGGAATGTCCCGCCTGCGGTAAGACCCGTCCGCATGGTATATGGTCATTCTCCGCAGCGGATTGGTCGGCTACACTGAAGGATATCCAGCCGCACATAAAGTATATAGATAAGCGCCTGGTTGTAGAAGGGCGTACTCTGTATAAGCACAAGTGCCGTAAATGCAAGGCCATTCTACGCCATAGCATAAGCGCGCTGCTGCATAAAGGGTTCAAGTGCCCAGAGTGCAAATACACCATGTCCGAGCAGCAAATTAAGTCCTCCAACAAGGCGCGGGCTAATCTCAAGGCTACACGTAAAGCAGTTACCCGTGCTCGGGACAAGCAGTATTATTTATTTGACCTGTCCCAGGCATATTCGGTCTTGAAAGACATGGGGGTTGTCAAGTACCCGCCCCAGATTGATGTGAGGATCCCAGAGGCTGACTTGACCCTGAAGACAAGGCCCCCTGCCAAGTCGGAGGTCATGACCCACAAGGACAAGACCTCGATAAAGGGGGTTGAAGTCCCGGACATTGAGGATAGTGTGGTACGTACTCTCAAGGTACAAGTAGATGTCACTACCCCACTGGAGTTTGCGGATGACCCGGAGGAAGAGCCTACAGAGATCGAGCTGTCGGACGATCCAATTCCGCTGACGGAAGAGGATAATTCCTCCCGGGTGGTAGCTGTGTACGCCAGCAGGAATGGACAGCCTCCGGTAAGTGGATCTCCGGTAATGACCAAGAAAGAGATAGCTAATTACTACGGAGTGTAATGATGGCCCAAGTGAATCTGCTGTCAGCTACATGGATTGACGTAAATACAAATGTCACAAGGAACCGTTTGCCCGATAGGCTGCCGGACGAACAGGCCATCATCCTAAGTAGCTTGTACAATCTTCTCGGGTGCGGGATAGGCGAACGGTCTAGAACGTTCCAGCCCACCTACGGGACAGTATTATACAGGATGATCCACGAGCCTATCGACCAGCAGTCTGCGGATGCCCTACGAGTAGGGTTGATACAGGCTATAAACAAATGGGAGCCTAGGATTGCCCTAGACTACTCACAAACCGGAGTAACCCCCGACTTTGATCTACCGGGCTTCCGCATTCGCCTAACGTTCTCCCTTATACTGACAGGGAATGTGTACTCACAAGAGTTCACCATCAGGAAGTAACAACTAGGAAGT
>Ga0207868_1001893_pt1 | contig 13485 bp, 10 predicted proteins | sample Passage237B_FD_187370 | JGI IMG/M metagenome (GOLD analysis project Ga0207868, IMG submission 187370) | Cellulose adapted compost microbial communities from Newby Island Compost Facility, Milpitas, CA, USA - Passage2 37B (SPAdes) (version 3) ... | reverse complement strand
CGAGCCGTATTTGAGCCAATCCATGCGGCGGTTTACCTGGTAGCCCGGCTCAGAGAAGGGCATGCGAGAGATCATAATGTCGCGACGAACTTCCTCAGGGTCTCGTTGTTGTCCAAAGAGTGGTTTTGGAGCATCCGCACTCCACTTGAATGCGGCAGCGTTCAATCCATTCACCGCGGTGTTTGCGTTGAAGATGGAACGGGGTACAGCTGCATCAATGCGGGCGGTGTCGATATTAGGTTGTACACTGGGAACACGAACAGGTTCGTCTGTTCCTCCAGAGCGACTCGGATCAACGTTTGTGACAGGACGAGGAGGTGCGACAAGACCAGTCTTGCGAGCCACATTCTTGATGACATTTTGAACGACTGCCGAATTAGCGAATTTTGCTGTCGAGGGGTTGGCCGCGAGCTTGGCGTGTATGCGGTTGGAAATAAAAGCAAGTCCCTTCTCTATAGCGTTCTGACCCTGGTCGGAATGGGCGATGCGACGTCCAATACTCAAAGTCTTTGCTAGAAAAGAGTTTGGGGAACGACTCTTTTTAGTTCCCCACCCCATCCTAGCAGCGAGCAGCAGGAGATGGAATTGGTGGATTTAAATGACATTTATTTCTATTAAACGTTGTTTGATCTCTTGTCGTCTTTTCGGCAGGATGGGTTCTGTGCCGGAAGCTGTTGGAACGCGTCGCTTGCCGACTGCGCTCAACTTTTCACCCGCGGATGTTGCCACGGTTCAGGTGCGTGAGCGTACTTACATTACGCCCACAGGTGGCAATGAGTTCACCATTGGTGTGAACACGGCGGCGGCCTCTACCTTCCTTCAGCTGGACCTTCCGCGCGATTGCTACATGGATAGCAACACGGTTGCGCTTTCTTTTGACCTTGAAGTAGGTGGATTTACGGCGTTCGACCCCGCAGCACCGACCACGACGACTTGCTGTCGCTTCCAACATGCTGCCACGGACATTTTTTCGCGCCTGCGTCTTCTCCAAGGCTCCGAGGAGCTCATGGATTTGGAGAATTACAACGTTTGGAAGGCGCTCGAGGCGCAGTGGGTTGTCCCCATCACGCAGCAAAAGATTTCGGGTGCTGTTTGTGAGGGAAATGCGCCTATTTCTTGGGCTGCCTCTGTTACGACTGACCCGAATCTTCCCTCGCGTCCTCTTGCGGTTGGTGGTGCTATGACGGGCACGACCAACTTTTTCCCCTTCCCGGGCGAGAAGAAGGAGTTCAACGTTCTTTTCACGGAGGGTCTTTTCAGCGTGTATCGCTTCCTCCCGCTGAAGCGTATGCAGCAGTTGTCGATTAAGATCAACTTTGAGTCGCTCGCGCGTGCCTTTGTGTGGAACAAGGCGTTCGGTGGCACGGAGTACTACAAGATCTCCAACGTTCGCCTGTGGTTCGACAAGGTCATTCTGCCGGACGAGGTTGATCAGGCTGTCTCCGAGGCCATTCTGCAGAGTGCTATTTCCATCCACCACCCCTCTTGGCGCTCTCAGACTCAGGCGATTTCGAACCAGAATGAGTCGCCCAAGTTTACGGAGCGTGTGGCCTCGCTCAAGAGCATCTTTATCGTGGGCGTTCAGACTTCGCAGCTCAATGACCCTGTCAAGTGGAAGTTTGGCAATTTTTCGGGCATGGACTGGGTGGATCACCAGTTCCGTATTGACGGTGTGCAGTACCCACCGAACAAGATTCAGCAGATTTCCCAAGTGCATCGTTGGGCCGAGCGTGCATTTGGTATCTATCATGTTCCGTGGCAGCCCGGAAAGCCGGTACTCGCACCGGTGACTTCTGCAAACTTTATCTCGATGGACAACCATCTGCGTTACCAGGAAGAGCCGTACTTGAGTTCGTTCACGAACAATGCGGCAATCAACACCTACACCGCTCTGACCAACCCAGAGAACACGTACACCTTTTACCACTCGAACATGGCGCGCAACAAGTGGGTTTTGGCGTATGATTTTGACCTCGAGGATGATCCGCACGCGATTTGTGGTTTGAACACGGCGAACCGCCAGGCCGACATTGAGTTGGTTCTTTCGCGCTCTTCTAGCACACCGCACCAGCTTTATGGCTTCATCCTTCACGATGTGACGCTCCTCATTGCACCGCAAGGCAAGGCGGCAATTGCGCGCTAGATGGTATTGGTGGGATGAGAAGAAAATTATTGTGATGGGCACGAGGAAAGCAATGAAGATCTGATTTGTTTCCAAACATTCTTGTCTCAACCTTTGCCATCCATCATGGACTACAAGGGCACCCTTTCGTCCGACTGCCGCACGACCAAGCAGGATCAGTATGAGAAGGCGCAATTTATTTCCATCCTTTCCCAGAAGGAGTACTTTTATGTTCTCCAGAATTGGGGGCCTGACAAGGAGACGATTTGGTTTCATCCTAAGACGTGTCAATGCTTCCTTCAACAACGTGCACTGAGCTGGTTTCAGGAGTGGTGTATCTCTCAGCCTGACGAAGTGCTGGACGAGTATCCCGGCTTTCTTGCCGAACCCGAGCCCTGCGCTACTTCTTCGAATATGCGCAAGCGTGTATTCAAGCTGCCTATCAAGGCTTTGAATCCGAAGAAGAAGACCAAGACCCAAGATGAGGGTAGCCCGGACGAAGACTCTGTACTCAAATAATTTAAACAAATCAAACGCGTTTAATCTCGTTTGGCTTGATCCATGGAGGGTTCTTTAAAGCGAGCTCGTTTTGGTGGGAGTTCGGGAGACGAGTATAGGGATGCCATAGCAAGGCAATTAGTAAAGGAAGAGCGGAGTCATGCCGACAGCACGTTCGACAGTAAATTACTTATTCTGACGAGTAATGTCGGGTGTGAGGTGGATGGAGACAACAATCATCCTGTTTGGAAGCTGCAGAATCCTTTGCGCATTAAGACGATCGCCTTTAACCAGGCCATTTTGCCCATTTCCATCGTCACGGTCGCCGAATACGTCACTTGTAGGATCGAAGTTGTCAACCCATCACCTCCTCCTCTTTTCTTTCGTCAATGGGCGATTCCTCCAGGCTTTTGGAATACGGACCTGATCGTCAACAATTTTAGCGAGAACTTGGACCAGCTTTTTACGGAGTATTCAGGAGATACCTGGGGACCGGGCTTGGAATATCGCGTTGTTGCCAATGTTTCGCGTACTGGGTGGTTCACTCGCATTTCTCCTGGAACGAGTGGCCCACCCTATACTTATACGATCCCCACATGGCGAGTTACCATTACGTGCCCAGACCCGGATGCACTTTACAATTATTTGGTGATTGGTGGTCTTGTTCCGGACGACTCGATCATCACCCCCGGGTTCCCTCCCTACACACCTCGTTCGAGCACGATGATTTCGTTCGAGATTCGGAATTCGGGCAATACAACAGATAACAATGTTGCTCTTCTCATCATGCCCAAGGCATACGATGCCAATCCCGAGTGGATTGATCTTTGTAGTGATTCCCTTCATCTTGCGCCTGGTGTAGTGCAGACGGGTACAGCACGGAACATCATTACTCGCGTTCCATGGACGGCGCTCATTAACCAGGGTGGTACCATTAACAACCGTAGTGCGGCACCCATGCTTTCTGTACAATCACCAGACATGACCTATATCAGGTCCACGACCGAATCGGTGCAGCGGCGCATTGACTTTTATTGGACCGACGATCAGGGTCAGGTAATCGATTGGGCGGGTCGGGCGTGGTCTGTGACTATGGTTGTTGAGGCTTCGACAGAGTAGTATTTGATGTACGTGTCCCACAATCTATTACCCATAATTCTAAGAACTATCCACCCACCCAAGAATCAGGGGTGACTTTGGTAAGATTGTTTGTTTGAAATAACCAAGACGACCGTTGGTACTTGACGATGAATCGTGCCGAGCTTGAACGCTTGTTCGCTCGGTACCGAACCCTCACCCTCTCTTTACGACCCGACCTCAACGAGAATGACCGTGGTTTTGTCATTATGGAGCGCAATGTCGAGCGTGCGCGCCAGCACGCTACTTTACGTCAAGAGTTGATTCGAGCCATTGATCAAATGGCGGAGCAAATGCGCCAGCGAGAGCGTGCGCTTATTCAACGCCTTCGTAATCAAATTCGCGAGGTACGTCGCAATGCGCGTGGTGGTGATGTTGTTCTGGATGGAGCCACGGTTGGACGCTGGCTCCCCAACATGGAACGTCGTTACGTTGCGAATGTGACCGCCGATATGTTGGACGAAGTGATGAACGTCCGCTCCATGGCTTTTCAACTTAACGCCAATGCTCTTGACATGCCCGAGTTTTCAGTGGCGCGGTTGTTGTTTTTGGTGCTCACACAGCCCAACACGCTCCGTTATATGATCTATGAGCTTACTCAAGAGCTTGGGTTTGCTAATCCCAATCCTCAAGCACTTCGTCGTGTAGCGCGCATCGCCGAATTGGGTGAACAGCCGGAAGGAGCATTAGCCCCGCCAGTACCACCTGCAGCTATTGAGCTTATTCGTCAATTATCGGCAACTCAGCAGGCATTAGGGATTGAGCGTGGTGAAAGCTGGTTCTTTGTTTATCGCCAAGAAGGCATGCAGGGACTACTCCGTCGTCAAGCCGAGTTTGAGCGTCTTCGCCTTCTTCAACAAGCACGGGAGCGCCAGCGTCCTGGTGGTGGAGGAGGAGCTGCTGCAGCCGTCGCTTTTCCTCCCGTGTTGGGTGCTCGCTTCAACATGAACTTTAATGGGAGTAATGCGAGCGTGCAGATTGTGCGTACAACCTCGCTTGAGGTGAACGTGAGCAATCCTCGCTTTCGTGACGGAAATCTCTTTATGGACCGGGGTCGCGTTGCTCATCTTAACTTTTTGGAGAACCCGCTGCGCTTTACGGTGAACAGCCCTTACTTTGCGCAGATGTTTCGTTCTTCATTGGAGGCGCTCTTTCGTTTTGCTTCGGAGCGTGCACGCGCAAACAACATGGATCCTCAGCGCATTATGGTGCAAGAGATGCATGTGGAAGTGAGTGGCTATGATGCTGTTCAGAGTGTGCGTGATGGAGCAGAGGGAGACATTCTCTACTTTGTGCGTCGTCATACGCTTGCACCTCGTATTACTCGAGGACGTGTTGTGGAACAGGGGAATCCTGTCAACATCGCCCTCCGCTTGAACGCACGGAACTTTGAGCGCATCGTGCAAATATGGATGGAGGCGACGGCCCAGCGTGTTATGGCAACGCCGAGTGTTGCCGCTTTCTATCTTCACCAAATCACCATTCACATGCTTACGAGCCACCCCATGCCTCGCCTGCCTCATATGCCTGCTCAGGGTTACGGATGTATTGGGCTTCGCGCGGCTCGCCAAGGTTTTATTCGAAACGGTATTCTTGCTGTCTCTGCCAATAGCAAGAACAACAATTGTTTCTTTGCTTGCATGAGCAAGCATTACGGTGGCTTTTGGTCGCAGGATGCGCGTATTTTACGCCGCTCATTCGGCTTGCTGACGGGCACTCCGATCTCCTTGGAGGATGTAGAGCGCATTTATAGTGGTTACCCTCTACAGATCTTTGATGAGCAGGGTGAGCTCCTTTGTGACTTGTCGCATGGGTTTCCTCATCCAGCACGTCTCTTGGCCCATGAAGGGCATTTCTGGATGATTCAGGAGATGGACTCGACGATGCGACGCTGTGAAGCGTGTGGACGTCAATATCGTCGAACTCATTCTTGCAATCCTGAGCGCAGCAAGTACTACAGCCATGTCTTTGCGCAAAGTGATGCACGCGTCAAGAGCCAAGATCCTCGCAAGAAGGTTTACGACCCCACGATTGACATTCTCTTCTTTGACATTGAGTCTTTCCCATTGGGCGATACGGCCGAGCATCAGGTCTACGCCGTGGGCTTTCAAAAACTGAATGACCAAGAGGTGCAGTGCACGTATGGTCGTTCGGCTTTTGATGAGTTTATGGAGGAGCATGTTATGACGGTTGACAAGACCACAACGCTGCTGGCTTTTTGGGGATCGCGTTTTGACTTTCACTTTGTGATGCGATGGCTCTTGGAGCATAACAAGCCCATCAATGAGGTTGTCATGTCGGGCACGCGTATTCTTCGACTCGAGTTTATTGCCGATTCGGGCAAAGTGGTGACGACTTGGGACTTGGGTCTTTTCGTGCAGAGTAGCCTTGCGAACGCTTGTGAAGACTTTAAGATCCCTTTCCGCAAGTCGGTTTTCCCTCATAGCTTCTTGGATAGTTGGGACAAGATTGAGCTACCGCAGGCGTGGCCCGAGCCTCACCATTGGGAGTGTCGACCAGAAGATCGTGTGTTGATTCCCGAGCCGCGAGCGGTGTGGAATACGCGAGAGATGGTACTACCGTACTTGATTCTGGACGTGCAGTGCATGGCCTCTCTCTTCAAGACGTTCAGTGATGTCATGCGAGAGCAATTTGCAGATGTAGACGTGCGTCTGTTTCTCACGCTCCCTCATCTCTCCATGCATCTTTGGCAGCGCACGCTCGGCAACACTATTATCCATCGTCCTGCAGAAGCAGAAAGCTATGATTTTATTCGAGAGGCGCTGTACGGTGGGCGTGTTGTTGTGTCTCGTCTCTATTATCACTCTCCTTTGGGCGAGGCCGCTTGGACACTGCCTTTTGATCAAGTCGACCGGTTCGGGCTCGTTTTGGACGTCAACGGACTCTATGCTTTCTGCATGCTTGTGAATGAGTTCCCGGTGGGCCCCGAGCGCTGGGTGTCTCGCGACATTATCGATGTGATCAATGCCGAGTTGTGTGAAGGAGATCACACATCGTGGCCGACAATCTGCCCACCCTATGGTTTTATGGAGATTTCTTACATCCCTCCACCTTATCTACTCCATCCTCTCCTCGGTCGGCGCATCAACAACGTACTCTCATGGGATCTTTATCCGAACACGGGCGTCTATCCTCTGCCAGAGGTGAAACTCGCTCATGAGATTGGGTACAAGATTGTGGTAAAGCGCATGCTCGCATGGTATGAAGGTGCGCCGGTCTTCCACGAGTATATCTCCATGTGCAATGAGATCAAGGAGCGCGGCGCCGCCAAGGATGCGAATGGCAATGAGGCCAACCCTTCTTTGAAGCAGATTGGCAAGTTGGCGAGCAACTCTGTCTACGGTAAACAGGTGCAACGCGTCTTTCAAGGGGAGCACTGTGTCTGCAGCAACCACGAGGAGATTCTCGAATTCGCTGAAACACATGAGATCACCAATATGATGACCTTTGGTGATTCCGTTTATATTGCAGGGAACAAGCCGCGTTCTCTTGCTATTCGCCAGAACGCCAAACCCATTCAGCTAGGTGCTTATATTACCTCTTATGCGCGCACTTACATGTACAAGCTTTTCATGCGTGTGATACCTGACATGGTGGAGGCAGCGCAAGACGCCACATCGTGGGAGCGATTGGGAGCACGCGTGTTAAATGATAACTTTTATTACACGGATACCGACTCCATCCATGGAGACGAACGCTTGCTGGAGCGGCTCGGCGATGTGCTTGGAGATGGACCTGGCCAACTCAAGAATGAATATCACAAGGCGGGTGATGGCAAGGTTATTGAGGGAATCTTTGTTTCCCCTAAACTCTATAGCGAGCGAGTGCGTGGATTCCGTAAGGAACGATCAACACACAACCACGCAAAAGGTATTCCAAAGGACAAGATCCCAGCCAACTTTTTCGAGCGCATACGCGAGGACGAAAACTATGGAGAGGTGATTGAGATTCCGACGATTAAGCAAACGCTGGATCATCAAAAAGGAGAAGGAAGTGCTGCAGCTTTTTCTCTTACTGCTGATGTGATTAAGCGGACGATTGGCAAGATCAAGAAACATGGTCGCATTATTCGACCCGACGGAAATACGGTGCCCAAGGGATGGGGCGGTGAGTGGGAAGAGGAAGAACAAGTTGAAGAGCTGACGGAGGAAGAGTTGCAAACAGTCGAGATCTTGGAGCGCATGCCTTTGCATCAAACTACTGACGAAGATGCTGACATAGTAGAGGGTTTTGAAGAATGAAGAAATAAATTTGTTTTAGCTTGTTTGTTTTCTGTCTCTCATTCATCCGCCTTGAGAAACATGGGCAAAGTTCCAGGGGTGTGTGGTAAGAAGGGGCCAAATTGTCGTTGTGGACCAGCAGTAAGGAACCCCGATCTTACTACTCCCACATTTTCCATCTTTTTCTCCCGGATCTACAAGCAGGGGCGTGTGCAAAAGAAGAAGAAGCATTGTACTTCCCGCAAGAATAAGAAGAGTAGGAAGTAGAGCAACTCAAATATATTTCTCACTCGAACAACAAGCAACCAACAAGAAATAACCAACAAATTAATTTGTCTTCTGCCTGCGAGGACGAAGATTCATGCCCATGGTGGCCGTACTAACAGCCCTAGCAGCTTCTTTCGCAGCCGAAGGTGCCGTCTGGCTAGGTGAGCATGCCATCTGCGCGGCACGAGTAAAGATCTGCTTGCGCGTCTCCTTGTCCAATGACTGCCCACTCTTGCGAGCAATCCCATAGAGATGCTTCACGGCCTCTGTGAAGCGTTGCCCATAGTCCGAACCACAACCAGCATTCTTTTTGCGATTCTGGTTGCGCTTCCTAGCCGCCGCGACCTTCTTGGCCACTTTTTCCTGGCACTCACTTGTCGTGCACTTGCGACAGAAGAATGCGTCACCTTTACGCTGGGTCCAAAATGACCTCCTTGCCATCTTTGTGGTGGAGAAGAGAGAGAGTACTAAATAATCAAATAAAATGTTTGATTTGTTTAGTCTCCTCTTCCATCGTCGTCATCGTCGACAATGTCATTGCTACGGCAGAGAATCCTGCATTCTGTGGGAGAGGGAGCCAAGACTTTGGGTAGCATGGTCGCAGATGCCACTTGGCGAGCGGGCAGATACACAGGAGATCAACTCAAGCAGATGGCTACACATGTGGCCTATGGAGGAAATGATCCAAATCAACTCGAGCAGATAGCTAAAAATCTGCCCGGATCTCTGCCAGACGAATGGTGGGACGAAGGGCAAACAACTGCCCTTCCGGCTCCTCCACCTGTCTCATCAGCCGATCTGCGTAAGGCTATTACCTCTCCTGACGTTTGGGGTAGTGCTTCTGCGACGACGGATGTTGCCGATTCGCTCGCTCTACAGGCTGCTTCTTCTTCTCAGGCGAACAAATTGGACGAGGAAGCGGAAATTTATGAGGACGCAAAAGACTGGGGATGGGGACATGATGCCAGCCTGAAGAATGGGCGGGAAACCATACAGGAAGCAGAGAGGCGAATCATAGGAATGTATGATCGCTCACGCATGGAGCCTGGCTTTTACGAGCAAGTGTATCTACCCATGAAGTCTGGGGAGATTCCATTCCAGTTCTTCCCCAAGTGGATTCCACCGCAAAGGCTCTCCGACGCACGAGCCATTAGGAATGCGATGGAAACGGCGATTGATAAATCTATCGTCGGGCATCGCGCTCTTCTTGATCCCAAAGATTATGTCGATGACGGGCCAAATGACTATGACAATAGGGTGTATGAGTTTTGGAAGAAGAAAATCCACCCGCCGGAGGAGAGAGCACCTAAGAAAAAGCAAGCTCCACCCAAGAAGAAGGAGGAGAAGGTTGCTACTCCTCTCAAGAAACCTCGCGCTACCAAGGCCATTTCGACCAAGAAATCATCTGCTCCATCCAAGGCTTCACCACCCAAGGCTTCATCATCATCATCATCTTCAAGCAAGAGGGCAACTGCCCCAAAATCGAGTAAGAGGTTCTCGAGTAAAGACTGCGTTAGTGGGTGGGAGAGTCAGGTCCAAGCCCTCTATCAGTCCATGCTCAAGAAGGATACCTCCAAAAATAAGAACAAGTATTATTGGATCAAGAAGGAGGCAAAAGAGGTGGCGTGTCGCGGTGGCAGGGCATGAGAAAATTTTTTTTTTTCAGAAAATATATTAGAACTTAGATTTGGATAAAAGAGTGCATAGAAGCACGAAAACGCAAATCGGGATTGGCAGAGCGGGTAACATGAAGAAAGCCATGAGGCTCTTTCACCGCCTCTCGATATACTTTGAAAAACTCTTTTCGAGTGAGTGTGCCTCGTAACTCTTGAGCAACCGCATCCAACTCTCCACCCATGGGATTATCATAGAGTGCAAAATCGGTTGCGTTCACTCGAAGCTCACGTGCCACTTCACGGAAACGTTGCGAAGAAATAATCAAACTGGTATTTGCCCACCGCGCCTTTGTAGCAAACTCTCGTAGCATCTTGTCATCACCAATACCCTGGCCCACAATATCATCAAAAACAAAAAGATATCGTGGCATATCCTTGGGTTCGATCTCGCCATTGCGCAAAAGCTCCATTCGACGCGTTTGGTCGGCGAGTGCCTTGCATAGAACGAATTGAGCCTCTTCATCCCACTGAGAGAACATGGCGCCGCGCGAAACTTCGACCTTGTTCCACAGCGGGTCAATGTTGACCGTTGGAGAGACAATGAAAATCGCATCGAAAATACCACGATAAGCATCACGTCGAGTGAGAAGATTGAGAATGAGTGTGGTCTTGCCAGAAAACGTGGGAGCGAGAATAAAAAGAGAAAATGTTGGGCGTGGGAGCATGGGATTAATGCGCTCCAGAATGGGGTCATTACGAAGAGCGGAAATAGCAGCGGCAGCACGATCTTCTGGAATGGGAACGACTCGAAAACCCGGAACATTCAAGGTTGTGGGGGCATTTGGGGTCGACGGAGAAGAAATAGAAGCAACTTGCTCAAGAATATGACGATGAAAGGGATTCTCAAGCAAAGGAGAGGAAGAGGGAGTCTCAATAAGGCGCATATCGCGCAGGCTGTGTGTGTCGGAAGTGAGCAACGCGCCCGCCTGTGATGTGGAGGAGGAGGGGGTTGGGCGGCGGAGGCGGAGGGTCGGGCTGCTTCTCGGTCTCATTTTCGATGGAGACGGCTCCATTTTCTTCCAAGTCCTCACGCGCCTCTTCTGTCTCTCGCGCCTCAAGTTGAGCACCACGCGGAGGTAGACGGCGCGCCGAACTCACAGGCCTAGCTTGTTGAAGCGACGAAACCACACTCCAAACCTCGTCGAGCTTCTTACGATACTCCTGGTCTCGCTCCTCCTGAATACGCTCGAGACGCCTGCGCTCCTCGGCCAAAAGCTGTTCTTGGTACTTGCGAGCCTCCTTCTGCCGTTTGTATTGCACGTACTGCTTCAACAAGCGAGTCTCCTCTGGCGTCAGAGCGTCTGGGTCCTCGATATAAGGTGGTTCAGGAGAGAGCGTAGACGAACGACCACGCGAAACCTTTGGCATGTCCTGTTCACTTTCCTCTTGTTCTTCCCCTTCTTCTTCCTCTGCGATGGTCTCAAGCGGTTCTTTCAAACTCGCTTTTGACCGTTGACGCGAAGAAGAAGAAGAAGAAGAAGACGAAGCGACAGCAGCTAAACGCGCGGCCTTGGCTTTACGAAGAGCCTCGTGGTAAGGCCCAATAGACCGGTAAAATGCGTCGCGCTTCCGCTTTGTTGGAAAATTCCCAAGATCCTCTTCCGGTGGCGTTGACGCCGTGGTCAATGAAGGCTGGCGACGCGAGCGATCACTCATTGAATAAACATCATTTGATTTTCTTTGAATAGATTTAATTTCGCCTTGAGACCGCGACCCAACCATGGTGGTAAGGAGGGCAATTAAAGCTGTGCGTAAAGTGCGCAAAGCAGTAGGTGGTACCAGTAGTACCCCTCGGCGACCAAACAAGAGAGCTTATACAGCTTTGAGAGCACCCTCTCCACCACCCATTCGCAAGCCTCATACTGTTCCTGACTCTCCAACTTCTATCGCTTCCCCAGCACGCTCTCATGCCGCTCGATCAAGATCATCCTCGAGATCCTCCACCGAATCCTTTTATTCTGCTAATAGTTCTCCACGCTCCAGTATTGACACGAATACCGGATGGGTTGACGAACCTGATGGAGATTGGCTTGATGCAGCAGGGCCTTCAAACAATCCAATCGCCAGTAGTAGTCGAGTGGATTTTGCAGGAAGGATTTCCACCCCACCTCGACCAGCTGGAAACCGAGGCAAGCATCAAGCTTTTGTCCCTCGCACCCCAAAAACGCCTGCCTCTCCTGCCTCTCCATCTCGCAGGACCCCTCTCATGACCCCAACTACCCCCTCTCGAGTAACTTTACAGGACGTGAGCCCTCTCGTAAACACCGTGAGATCCCCATCAAGCGCAACCCCTCTTATTAGAAAAGGCGCTCGAAGGCTTCTTCATGCTGTGAATGTGCCAAGCCCACTTGCGAGCATAGGCGCTGATGCTGTCGGTGCGGCCGCTCATCGCGTGGGCCTTTCCAGGATGCTCAGCAACAAAACAAGAGCAATGAGAGACGCTTACAAAGCATGGACTACAAGGAATCCAAAATCCGCAAAGGCCATCAAGTACGGCAAGAAAGCACTAGGGGCTGGTGTTGCTTTGGGTGGAGCCGGACTCGGCGTATACACCATCTTGGACACATTTGGAGTCGTAGGAGATGGAAATCAAGGACCTGAGGGGCCACCCGGACCTCCCGGACCTCCTGGTGAAATGGGACCCCCTGGACCCGCTGGACCGGTTGGAGCTACAGGTCAAGTAGGAGGAGCGGGTCCTCAAGGAGATATGGGTCCGACGGGTCCTATGGGTCCTATGGGTCCTCCAGGCACGCCAGGCGACATGGGTCCCATGGGCCCAATGGGTATTCAAGGAATGATTGGAGAAAAGGGACCCACTGGAATCTCTTTCTTAGAGAGACGCCCATATGACCCACTTTTTGATGAAGATGACTTTGCCCCATCACCTAAACTTCAACGACCCCTGGCAAAAATGAAAGCGTCTCTCCGCGCCTCCACTCGCAAGACAAGACCCAATCCTCTCTTTGAACATGGTGCTTACAAGCCCAAGAATGCAAGCGAATCTGCACGCTTGCAGAAAAAGATTGATCTTTTGTATAATGACTTGTAAAGATAGACGGGGACAATATATTGTCGAAAGTTCTCTCAGCCTCAAGTCTACTTCATGGCCGCACGCTGAGCCTCAGAGATCTTGGCGAGAGAGCGAGGCTTGTAGATCTTGAACAGCTTGCAACGCGAAGGGTCGTTCGGCGGCTTGGGGCAGCCCATGAAAATCTTGTTCAGGTGCTTGCCCTCCTTGAGCACAAGGTTATAACGCGCGAAAAGACCACACTTGCAACGCTCCGCGTCAACGCGAACCGACTCGGCACGCTCATTCATAATGTCAACCTCCTGCTTGAGAAGCTGCTGCAGTTCGGTCAATTTGACCTCCTCTTCAAACTCCGGCGGCTCCACCATGAGTTGAACAATCATTGCCTTGGTAAGAGCAAAACGGTTTGCTGTTTCTTCCACGGTGGCCGGTGTGGCATGCTTCTTGGCAGACGTCTTGCGAGGAGCTTGAGGCGTTGAGACCTTGGGACGCTTGCTCGGCGTTCGCGGGGCGGAA
>Ga0207868_1001890_pt1 | contig 13505 bp, 12 predicted proteins | sample Passage237B_FD_187370 | JGI IMG/M metagenome (GOLD analysis project Ga0207868, IMG submission 187370) | Cellulose adapted compost microbial communities from Newby Island Compost Facility, Milpitas, CA, USA - Passage2 37B (SPAdes) (version 3) ... | reverse complement strand
GGAACGGAGCCTCGCCGCTTACAGTTGCGGGGGCAGCCAGGGAATCGGCCTTGGAGCGACCTCACCCTGTTCCCTCTTGCCTCCGGAAACGCCTTTGGGGCGCCCCCGGAACCATCGAGTGGCGCGCATCATAAGGAGGCGGGGGGCTGTGTCAAATGGCGGTATCAGGCCTTGGCGCTGGGTCGGGCGGAGACGGCACCATGCCAGCGAAGCAGATTCGCATGTTCCGGCTTCGGCTCATGCTTCACCCATTTCGCGAAATCAACACAGACAAGCGCCGTAATGTCGGCAAGCGAGAAGCGGTCGATGGCGATGAAATCCCGACCGGCAAGGCGGGCATCGAGCATGTCGAAGAAACGCGTCAGGCGGACGGAGCCGCGCTCGGCGAGGGCAGGAATCTGCTCGAAATTGACCGGCCCCGGCAGGGCGCGGCCAACCATGCCTTTTGACGTGTTGCGGAGTATTTCGGCGACCGGCATGAAGCCCTCAAACTCGATCCGCGCATTCCAGCCGAGAACAAGGCCCTTCTCCTCGGGTGTAGAGCCGAGCAGGGCAGGCTCCGGCTTCACGGCATCCGCCCAGGCAGCAATGCCGATATTCTCGGTAAGCACAACGCCGCTATCGAGCTTCAGGGCAGGCACCGTGCAGGCCGGGTTGATGGCACGGTAGGCATCGCCAAGCTGTTCACCCTTTGCCAGATCCACCTGCACCGTTTCATGCGCGATTCCCTTTTCAGCCAGCAGAATGCGCGCGCGGCGCGGGCTGGGAGCGGCGGTGAAATCATAAAGAACCGGGGCCATGCTGTGTTCCTCCACTGAAAAGGGTGGCGCATGGTAGCGAAAAGGGACGGTGCCTGTCTTGCTGTGAAGGCCGCTATTTCCGCAAGGACGGGCTTGAAATGAAGAAGGCTCCCGCGCCGTGACGCGCCGGGAGCCTTTCATTCTCGAAGCTGGTCGGAGTGGCAGGATTCGAACCTGCGACCCCCTCGTCCCGAACGAGGTGCGCTACCAGACTGCGCCACACTCCGCCTCCGCTTCGAGGCGGCGTTATAGCCGCCAAAATCGGGGCCTGCAAGCGCGATCCGGCATAAAGGAGAGGGGGGAGAAAGCTTTATATGCGGTCCATGCCGGTTGCACCGCTATTTCTATGCCGGTATGTTCCGCCGCATTTCGTGGCTCCCCGTCCGGGGCCTGCCTGCTGGGGCGTAGCCAAGTGGTAAGGCAGCGGATTTTGATTCCGCCATTCGGAGGTTCGAGTCCTCCCGCCCCAGCCAAGAAGACCTCCCGAAATCGGAAATCGCTGTTCGCAACCGGATTGGGCTGGCGGGCGGTCGCTCTTATCGGGTGAACAACCGCCCGGTTCTGCCTTGTCCGGACAATTTGCTGCGGAGCGTCAGTTCCGCCATTGTCCGGTGCTGTGCTTCGGTGTGACGCGAGCGGCAACGAACTACCACGTCAGAAGCTGCAGCGGTGATAGCCCGCACCGTCCTCGACTGTCAGCAGCGCGCTATAGCGATCCTTTGCGCCGCGGTTCACTTCCGTGACGGAGACGACCGCCTCGCCTTCGGGTCCGATTTCATAATCGCCGCCCTGTGACACGCTGGACGTGCCCGCGGGGCCGGATTTCTCAAGCGAGAAGGAATAGCTGCCGAAGGTGCCGGGGGCGCCATAGACGACGCTTTCAAGCATCAGACCCGCAGCCGTGTTGCTCGCCCGTATCTCGCAAGCAGGGGGAGAGGAGGGCAGGGCCGTGGCCGCGACACAGCCGAAAACAAGGGGCACGCAAACCAGTGATGTCCATTTGATGAGTTTCATCATATTGCTCCCGGTTTGGAGGGCGCATGGGAGGCGACACCACGCCGCCTCCCCATGATTTCGCTTAGTAGCCGCCCTGAATGACGACGCTCGTATTGCCGTGGCCGGTCTGCACCGTGTTCGCCTTCTGACCATTGCCAACCTGAATGGTGGCGGCGGTGTTGTTCGAACCCAGCTGGTCGGTCGTCGCCTTGTGGTTGTTGCCGATCTGCGCGATGCCGGAGGTGTTGTTACGGCCCGTCTGGATCGTCGCCGCAGAGTTGTTGCGGCCTTCCTGGCCCGTCACGGCGTAGTTGTTGCGACCATACTGATCGGTCAGGGCGGTGTTCCGGTTGCCGAGCTGCTGCTGGTAGAGATAGTTCCACTCACCATGCTGCACGGCCGTGGAGTGATTGCTGCGTCCATCTGTGTGGATCGCACCCTTGTTGTAGTAGCCGTTCTGCGTATAGACACCGGTATTGTACTTGCCGCTCTGATAGACAGAGGCCGAGTTGCCTGCATTCGCGCCGGTGATGCCGGCCGCGAGAAGAGCTGCGATTGCGCTCGTCGTGAGAATGAACTTCTTCATGGTGCATCTCCTGTTGGTGGACCGGCCATCGTGGCGCGTCCTGTTGACGATGCCTTTTTAGCGAGGCGCGTCTGAGTGCCACCTGAAGCGCTCATTCATTTTTCGTTCACCCGCATATTTTTTTTCAATTCTTGAAAATGCGTGTGCGTCGCGTGTGTCTCGTCGCGCCTGGTTCATGCAGACTGAATGGTTCCTGAACGGAAACTTCACGCGGCAATCAGTTCTCCTTCCTTAAAGAGAAGATCACGAACACCGGCAGAAGCGCCGGAAAGAGCAGGAGAGAGAAATGAAGAAGATCTTGATTGCGGCGAATGCCTTTCTGCTTGTCTTTCTGCTTGCATCGCCCGCTGCCTGGGCGGGGAGTGCTGCAAGGATCGAACAGACAGGTAACGGAGCCTTTACCGTCCTTAATCAGGGCAAGGCCGTCACCTACAAGAACATGCCCCAGCAAAAGATCGACAAGCTCGTTCCGTTCATCACGCGTGATCGCGTCCCGACAACGGGAAAGATGGGCGGCAGGGGCTGCGCGCCGGGTTTCATGCAGGGCGGCGTGAACAATGCCGCGACCTATCAGTCGGGTTTCGGAAACACCGCGACAATCAAGCAGACAGGCACAGGAAATCAGGCCGTTGCCGTTCAGGATGGCAACAACAACAAGTCCTATATCGTGCAGCGGGGTAACGGAAATCTCGCCGAGACCGTGCAGGCCGGTAACAACAATACGGCGGTTATCCTGCAGCGGTGCTGATCGGGCGGTTTATGCCCTGTCCTTTGTATCCTGCACCTGAAGCTCATAGAGCGTCTTGTAAAGCCCTCCGGCGGCGATGAGTTCCTGATGCGTGCCGATCTCGCGCACTTCGCCGCCGGAAAGAACCACGATGCGGTTCGCCTCACGGATTGTTTGCAGCCTGTGCGCAATGATGATTGAGGTCCGCCCCGCCGTGACACGGGCAAGCGCATCCTGAATGATGAGTTCGGTTTCCGTGTCGATGCTCGCCGTCGCCTCATCAAGAATGAGAATGTCGGGGTTCATCGCGAGCACACGCGCGAAGGCAAGCAATTGCCGCTGCCCGTGGCTGAGATTGCGTCCCCGTTCCGTCAGCACCGTGTCATAGCCTTGCGGCAGCATGCGGATGAAAGGATCCGCATGAACAAGGCGTGCCGCTTCCCGCGCGGCCTCGCGCGTGATGGCCGGATTGCCCAGCATGATGTTGTCGTAAACACTTCCGGAAAAAATGTGAAAGTCTTGCAGCACCACGCCAATGCGCTGGCGAATATCAGCCGGCGCTGCATCCATGATGTCCACGCCATCAATCAGAATCGAATTGCGTGGCACATCATAGAAGCGGCAGAGCAGGCGGATAAGGCTCGTCTTGCCTGAGCCCGTGGGGCCGACAATCGCTACTTTTTCGCCGGGGCGAATGTCGAAACTCACATCTTTCAGTATGGTCGTGCCGGGCGAATAGCCGAAAGTCAGATGGTTGAAGACGACATGGCCCGCGCCATGCCGGGGCAGCGGCGTTGGTTCGGCTGGCACATCGAGCTTCTCGTCCCAGTCCAGCGCCTGAAAGATGCGCTCGCAACTCGCCATCGCCCGGAAAACGACGTTCCATTGTTCGCCCATTGCGACGATGGGGCGGAACATCATGTCGGCAAATTGCGCAAAGAGAATCACGCTGCCAAGCGTCGCAGCTCCGTCAAAGACATGTTGCCCGCCAAACCAGACAATCGCGGCCATCGCCAGAAAGGCCATGCTGTCCATCGCGGGACCGTAATAGCTTTCGATGCGGACCGCGCTGTTCTCTTCCTTGCGGTTTTCCTCGTTGATCTCGGTGTAACGCTCATAATTGATCTGCTCGCGCCCATAGAGCTGCACCACCTCTATGCCGGAGAGATTTTCCTGCAGGTTTTCGTTCAGCCGCGAGAGGGATGAGCGGATATTGCGATAGACCTGCCGCGAGACGATGCGGAAAATCCATGTCGCAAGCGCGGCGACCGGCAACAGCACCATAAGCTCAAGGGTCAATGCCGGATTGAGTGTGAACATGACGCTGACAGCCACAAAGAAGGGAACAAATTCCCCGAGCAGAACGCCAAATCCCGCCAGAAGCTCGAACAGCGTTTCAATGTCATTGGTGAGGCGCGTCATCACGCGACCGACAGCCACGCGGTCATAGAAGCTCGACGGCAATCGCTCCAGATGGGCGAAGAGATCGCGCCTCAGATCGCGCAGGCCGTTCAGCACCGTGCGCGCCAGCATGATGCGAAAGCCATGTCCGAATGCCGCGCAGAGTATCGTCCAGAGCGCAAAGAGAAGGCAGGCAGCAAAGATCGGATGTGTATCGAGCAGTGTCGCCAGATGGGCTGTGAGTGCCTTCTGGCCGAAATCAGGTGCTGCCTCGCCCGACGCAGGGAGAAGAATGCCGTCCACCACCACGCGGCTCACAACGACAGGGGCAAGCACCGCCGCACTTGCCGCGAGGATCACGAAAAGGATCGCGAGCCAGCCCTCCCGTCGATAGGGCGCCATCCAGCGAAAGAGGCGGCCGAGAAGACGAAAGTCGAAGCCGCGTGTTTCGATCTCATCCTCGAATACGGAGTGATTGCGCGCCTTGTTGCCGCCGCTGCTCATGCGCCGCCTCCCGTATCCTTTCCAAGCGCCTGAACAAGCTCGTCACGCCGCCCCTGCTGGCGCTCAAGCATGGCGTAAAGGCCGCCGCGGGCGAGCAGTTCCTCATGTGTGCCGATTTCGGCAATGCGTCCCTCGTCCAGAACCACAATGCGGTTTGCATGTCGCGCCGTGGATACGCGATGCGAGACCATCAGCGTCGTGCGGCCCCGGCGCAATTCCTTCAGACGCGAGAGAATGAACTCTTCCGTTTCCGTATCAACGGAGGAGAAGCAGTCATCCAGCAGCAGAACGGGCGTCTCGCGGATGAGGCCGCGGGCAAGGCTTGCGCGTTGCTTCTGCCCGCCGGAAAGCGTCACGCCCCGTTCACCCACCAGCGTTTCCAGCCGGTCGGGCAGGCGGCGGATGGTTGTTTCAAGGTCCGCGCTCTCCGCCGCTCGCCAGACTTCATCCGTGGCACGCTCGGGATTGTCGTAGGAAATATTCTGCGCGATATGCGTAGCAAAGAGGAACGGGTCTTGCGGCACCATGGCGATCTGCCCCCGCACCTGTGCCAGCGGCAACATACGAATGTCGCGCCCGTCGAGATAGATGGTGCCGGGTGGCGGATCAATAAGGCGCACCATGAGCCGCAGCAATGTGGACTTGCCGGAGCCGACACGGCCAAGCAGCGCAATCATCTCGCCCTGTTCGATGTCGAGCGACACATCCTTGAGAGCGGGAAAGCCTTCGCCCTTTTTCGCCGGATGCGTATAGGAGAGGTGGCGAATGGTGATCGCCCCGCCCACGGCATCAAGCGGCGCGGCATCCGGCGCGTCGCGTATTTCCGGCGGGTGATCGAGTATCTCGAAAATGCGGGCCGCCGCCGATCCGCCGCGCTGGAAAAGCGTCACCATGATGCCGCCTTCGCGGATCGGCGCGAGCATCATGCTGAGATAGAAGATGAAGGCGGTAAAGGTGCCGAGCGTCATCGCCCCGTCAATCACCTGCATCCCGCCATAGCCAACCACCATGAGCGTGGTGAAGCCCGTCGCGATCAGCATGGCGGAGGTGAGGCCGGAGTTCAGCGACATCAGCCTGTAATAATCATCCGCATAGCGGCCCGATGCCGCTTCAAAGCGTGCCGTCTCCCGCTCTTCCTGCGAATGGGTCTGGATGGTGCGGATGCCGTTCAGGTTTTCCTGCACCTGTTCGGAAAGGGAAGAGAAGCCCTCCTGAACAAGCATGGACTGATCGAAGATCCGCTTCGCAATGATCCAGCCGATAACCGCAAAGACGGGCAGGGCAGGCAGCAGCAGAAGCGTCAGTCCGGGCGACTGATAGAACATGAAGATGAAGGCGATGAGGCCGGAAAAGCCGAGCACGAAAAGAAGCCGCGTGCCGAGGCCGATAAGCTGGCGGATCAGCGCGATGTCGTTGATGGCGCGCGCCATCAGGTCGCCCGTGGTGAAGCGGGAGAAGAAGCCCGGGCCTTGCTGCTCCAGATGCCAGTAGAGCCGTTGGCGCAGTTCAAAGGCCGCATCTACCCCCACCTCGCGCACAAAGCGGCGACCTGCATTGAAGGCGGCGTAGCGCAGCACCATGAGCCCCAGAATGGCGAGCGTCGGCAGGACGAGCCGCATGTCGCCAACGGCAATCCGGTCGATACCCATTTTGAGGAAGAGCGGCATGAAGGCTTCGAGCAGCCGCCCCGCATTGATAAGCGACATGCCACCCCAGAAGCGCCATTTATGTTTCTGGATGAGCGGCAGAAGCCGCCAGAGCGGATGGGTGCCACGCTCGCCATCTTGCGGCGTGCTGTCCCCCTGAACGGGTTCGTCCTCCGGGCGCTCCATCGACCTGCGCGGGCTCACGGTAGAAATCCGCTATTTGGCGGGGCCGCAAGGCCGCGCTGCGATTATGCCGGTGCTTCCACCATCCGCCTGCGAGGTTGCCCCGGCGACGGAAAGAATGAAGCTGTGCTTCCTGGGAAGTTTTCTCCTCGCACCGACTATACGCCGCCCGATCTGATTCGGAAGGGAGCTTTGCGACGCCGCCACGCCGTTTTGTGTGCGTGGCGGCGCTGCCGGTCGATCAGAAGAAGGCCTGAATACCCGTCTGTTCGCGGCCAAGGATCAGCGCATGAACATCATGCGTGCCCTCATAGGTATTCACCGCCTCAAGGTTCATCACATGGCGGATGACGTGATACTCATCCGACACACCATTGCCGCCATGCATGTCGCGGGCGACGCGGGCAATATCGAGCGCCTTGCCGCAATTGTTGCGCTTCATGAGTGATATGGCGGCAGGAGCCGCCTTGTCCTCGTCGAACAGGCGCCCGAGCTGCAGGCAGCCCTGCAGACCAAGCGCGATTTCGGTCTGCATGTCGGCGAGCTTTTTCTGGATGAGCTGGTTCGCGGCAAGCGGGCGGCCAAACTGTGTGCGGTCGAGCGTATATTGCCGCGCCGCATGCCAGCAGAACTCCGCCGCACCCATCGCGCCCCAGGCGATGCCATAGCGTGCGCGGTTGAGGCAGCCAAAGGGACCGGCAAGGCCGCGCACATTGGGCAGCAGGTTTTCATCCGGCACGAACACATCCTGAAGCGAGATTTCGCCGGTGATGGAAGCGCGCAGCGAGAACTTGCCTTCAATCTTCGGTGTCTCGAACCCCTTGAAGCCCCGCTCCACCACAAAGCCGCGGATCGTGCCGTCATCCGTCTTCGCCCAGACCACAGCAAGATCGGCGATCGGGGCATTGGTGATCCACATCTTGGCGCCGTTCAGTACATAGCCGCCATCCACCTTGGTGGCGCGCGTCTTCATGGAGCCGGGGTCGGAGCCATGGTCAGGCTCGGTCAGGCCGAAACAGCCAACCCATTCGCCGGTGGCAAGTTTCGGCAGATATTTTTCGCGCTGTGCTTCCGTGCCATAGGCATAGATCGGATGCATGACGAGCGAGGACTGCACGCTCATCGCCGAGCGATAGCCGCTATCGACGCGCTCCACCTCGCGCGCAGCAAGGCCGTAACAGACATAGGACAGACCCGCGCAGCCATATTTCTCCGGCAGGGTGAGGCCAAGCATGCCCTGCGCACCCATCTCGTTCATGATCTCGCGATGGAAGATTTCGTGCCGGTTCGCTTCCTTCACGCGCGGAAAGAGCTTTTCCTCGCAATAAGCGCGGGTGCTGTCGCGGACCATGCGCTCTTCTTCTGTGAGTTGCTCATCGAGCAGCAGCGGATCTTGCCAGTTGAAAGGCGCGAGCTTGGGGTTGGGCTTCTCCCCGGAAGGGGCGGAAGACTTGGCTGCCTCAGACATGGATGTTCCTCGAACCTAGGGTAGAGCACGGGATTTTCAGCCTGTCATATAGCAGGCAGAACGCCGCCCCGCACCCGCTTATCCCGCCCGCCGTCCTCGCATCGGAGAAGGCACGCCGCGGGCATAGGCGGTCATCTCCTCCGCCAGATGGTCGAACATGAGGCGCATTCGCCGGCTGGTCTTCAGGTCTTCATGCATGACTATCCAGATATCGAGTTCAAACTCATGGATGCCGGGCATGACGGCAACGAGGTCGGGATAGTGCTGTGCGAGCGGATACTGGCAATAGCCAAAACCGAAACCGGCCTTGAGCGCGGCAAACTGCCCGACATCACTGTCGCAACGATAGGCGAAAAGGTCGCGACTGATCGGCATGCCGAAATCCTTCAGCATCCTCCGGGCCGAGGGCTCGCGGTCAAAGCCGATAAAGGGAAAACTGCGTGCTTCCTGAAGCGAGGAGGGCGCGCCCATCTTCTCGATCAGTTTCCTGTGGCCATGAACACCGATCTTCACCGAGCCGGACTTACGGGCGACGAGAGAGGATTGTGTCGGCCGGACCATCCGGATCGCGATATCCGCATCGCGGCGGATGAGATCATCCGTGCGGTTGGACAGCACGATTTCGACGGCGATGCGCGGATGCTTCTCGCGGAAGCGGGTAAGGATCATGGGCAGCACCTCCGTGCCGATGATCTCGCTCGCCGTAATGCGGATAGTGCCCCGTTCCTCCGCCGCCTCGCCTGAGGCGGTGCGCTTCAGCGCCTCTGCCGCCATGGACATGGCCTCGGCATGGGGGATGAGGGCAAGCGCGAGTTCCGTTGGTGCAAGCCCGCCTTGCGAGCGGGTGAAAAGCACGGTGCCCAGTGCCTCTTCCAGCGCATCCACATGGCGGCCGATCGTGGGCTGCGTCAGGCCGAGCTGACGCGCGGCACCTGAAAGGCTCCCCTCACGGATAACCGCAAGAAAGGAGCGATAGAGTTCCCAGCCGGGTGAGGTATCAGTCATACGAAATCGTATAGTATGGAAACACAATTAGGCAATTCATGTTTATCTCGGCCTGGTCCACTTTCTCCTCGTCGAAACAACAAACCCGAGACAGGAGACAAAAAAGATGGCTTCCACCGCCCTTATCCTTGGTGCCACCGGCGGCTTTGGCTGCGAGATGGCGCTGGCCTTGCACAATCATGGCTGGCAGGTCCGCGCCATGCACCGCCGCCCAGGGGCTGCAGCGCGCGACCTTGCGGACCTCCCTTTCATTGACTGGGTGAAGGGCGACGCGATGAGCGCGGGAGACCTCCGCTCTGCGGCGGAAGGGGCAGACCTCATCGTCCATGCGGTGAACCCGCCCGGCTATCGCAACTGGGCAGGCACCGTGCTTCCCATGATCGATAACACCATTGCAGCGGCAAAGGCTGTCGGCGCCCGCATTCTTCTGCCTGGCACCGTCTATAATTTCGGGCCGGATGCCTTTCCGCTTGTCAGTGAGACCTCGCCGCAAAATCCGAAAACGCGAAAGGGAAAAATCCGCGTTGAACTGGAGCGCCGCCTGCATGCGGCGTCGAAAGCGGGCGTGCCGGTTCTGATCCTCCGTGCGGGTGACTTCTTCGGTGGACGACAAGGCGGCAATAACTGGTTTGCACAAGGGCTGGTGAAACCGGGAAAGGCGCTCCGCTCCATCACCTATCCGGGTGCGGAACATCTCGGCCATGCCTGGGCCTATCTGCCGGATATGGCGGAGACGGCGGCCCGGCTTCTCGAACGTGCAGATGAACTCGACCGCTTTGCCGTCTTCCACTTTGGCGGTCACTGTCTCGGTCAGGGTGTGGAAATGGTCGATGCCATCCGCTATGCCGCGCGCAATCCTGATCTTAAGGTAAAGCGCCTGCCCTGGTTCGCGCTGACGCTGCTCTCGCCTTTCGTCGAGACGTTCCGCGAAATGCGCGAGATGCGCTATCTCTGGCAGCACCCCCTGCGCCTCGACAATTCACGGCTTCTCGCTTTTCTCGGCCACGAGCCGCACACGCCGCTCGATGTGGCTGTGGCGACGGCGCTCGGTCGTCTCGGCTGTCTGCCGTCGGAAGCAATGAAATTGCAGCCGCTCCCCGCCTGATGCCCCGGAGGAACACATCATGTCGCTCAAAAGCCGTATCGAGCGTGTTCTCGTTGTTGTTGCCAGTTCCGCGCTCACCCTCCACGCCGTCGAGTTTTTTCATGTGACAGCACAGAACTATCTCTGAGGCGCGAAAAGAAAAGCGGCAGGATCGCTCCCGCCGCTTTCGCTTCTCTCGAAAGATAAAAGGGCTTATTCCGCCGCCGCCTTCAGGGCACTCAGCGCTTCGGCCGGCATGCGCTCTGCAAATTCGCGGCAGGCCTGCACATATTCCCGCTTCATGCGTTCAATAAGTTCGGCAACAGGCGGGGCATCCTTGATCTGGCCGATGCCCTGACCGGAACCCCAGATGTCCTTCCACGCCTTCTGCTTCATGTTGCCGCCCGAGCCGAAATTCATCTTCGACTTGTCGGCCTCGGGCAGATTGTTCGGGTCGAGCCCCGCCGCCGCAACGGAGGGCGCGAGATAGTTGCCATGCACGCCCGTGAAGAGATTCGTATAGACGATGTCATCGGCGGCATATTCGATCAGGTTCTGCTTGTACGCCGGATCGGCATTGGCTTCTTCCGTAGCGATGAAGCGCGTGCCGAGATAGGCAAGATCGGCACCCATGGCGAGCGCGCCTGCAATGCTCCAGCCATCGGACATGGCGCCGGAGAGGATGACCGTGCCGTTGAACCACTGCTTCACCTCGCGCACCAGCGCGAAAGGCGAGAGAGTGCCCGCATGGCCGCCTGCGCCCGCGCAGACAAGGATAAGACCATCGACACCCTGTTCCGCCGCTTTCTTCGCATGCTTCACATTGATGACATCGTGGAAGACTTTGCCGCCATAGGAGTGGGCTGCTTCGACAACTTCCGCCGGCGGACGGAGTGAGGTGATGATGATTGGCACTTCCAGCTTGGTGCAGACTTCAATGTCTTGCGCCAGCCGGTCATTCGAGGAGTGGCAGATCTGGTTCACCGCAAAGGGCGCAACCTTCTTTTCCGGGTGCTTCGCCTGATATTCGCCAAGCTCTCCCTGAATGCGCTTGATCCATTCTTCCAGCACATGCGCCGGGCGCGCATTGAGGGCGGGAAAAGAACCGACAATGCCAGCCTTGCACTGGGCGATGACGAGTTCGGGGCCGGAAACAATGAACAGCGGCGAACCGATCACCGGCAGTTCGAGCCGGTTCTTCAGAATGTCGGGTAGAGCCATTTGCGAAATCCTCCTGTTGTTGCGGAAGATAATGGCCCTAATGCCCCGCCGCCGGAACGTTCAAACCTGAACATCGGGGTGTTCTTTGCCGATCAGATGCTGACGCTGCGTCCTGCTAGCCTGTCGCGGTCAGTCTTTGCCTTCTCACCGAGAAAATCGATCACGGCCCGCACCGGTGCTGTGTCGCGGAGATCGGGATGGGCAAGAAGCCACATCTCCGTCCCGTTGGCGAGCTTTTGCGGGGCAATCCGCACCAGGTCGGAATAGTGTTCGCCGGTAATGCAGACAAGCGTGGAAATGCCGACGCCCGCGCGCACCGCCTGCACCAGATCAGCATCCGAAAAGCACCGCAGCGCAACGCGCGCGCCCTGCGTCACATGGGCAAGCCAGTCTGCGAGTTCGACCTCTGCCGCAAGCCCGCCAAAGCCGACAATGCGATGGTCGCGCCACTCCTCACGCCGCGAGGGCAGGCCAAATTTTTCCGCGTAGCTGCGCGCGGCATAAAAGCCGACGCCGATGCGGCCGATCTTTCGGCCGACGACATTTTCGCGCCCCGGCCCGTAAGGGCGGATCACGATATCGGCATCGCGGCGTTTCACCGAAACCTGCGTTACCTCGTTCACGATCTCGATTTCGATACCGGGATGGCGCTGCTCGAACTCCGCGAGATAGGGCATGAACCAGTAGGAAGCGAGGCTGTGGGGCATGGCGACGCGGACAAGGCCCTGCGCTTCTCCATCGGCGCTCAGTGCGGCATGAAGCGCGCGCTCGGCTGCGAGCGCCATTGGCTCCACCTCCGCGCGCAACCTTTCGCCTGCGCCGGTCAGTGCATAGCCGGTCGGCTCGCGCACAAAGAGCTTCGCACCGAGCCGCTTTTCCAGCGTCGCGATATGGCGGCCCACCGTTGCATGGCTGAGCTTCAGCCTGCGCCCCGCCCCCGAAAGGCTTTGCGTGTCCACCACGGCAAGAAAGATGCGATAGGCATCCCAGTTGGAATCATTGTTCATGGCTGAACATTCACATGTTTGATCCTGAAGAGCGAGATTGCGCCGGATCGCTCATCGTTTCAAGCATGGGGGAGTTGGGTGCCACGCCTTGGAATACGCTGCGGCAAGGCGTTTTCGCCGGAGAGAAGCCGATTCCCTTCGTGCAAAGCGTGGAATCCTTCTGCTAAAACAGCCTCATTCGGAATTGCGCGAGGCTTGGCCGTCTTCTGAGCCGGGCCTCCGTCGAGGGAGAGGAAAATTGATCAAAACAAGATTCACCGAACTGTTCGGGGTCGAGCACCCCATCGTGCAGGGTGGCATGCAGTGGGTTGGCCGTGCGGAGCTTGTCTCGGCTGTGGCCAATGCGGGCGCCCTCGGCTTCATCACCGCGCTGACGCAGCCCACGCCTGAAGATCTCGCCAAGGAGATTGCACGCTGCAAGGGCATGACCGACAAGCCCTTCGGTGTGAACCTCACTATTCTGCCTGCGCTGAAGCCGCCGCCCTATGCCGAATATCGCGCCGCGATCATCGAGTCGGGCGTGAAGATCGTCGAAACGGCTGGCTACAAGCCACAGGAACATGTCGAGGATTTCAAGAAGCACGGCATCAAGGTCATCCACAAGTGCACGGCTGTCCGCCACGCGCTTTCGGCGGAACGCATGGGCGTCGATGCCATCTCGATCGACGGCTTCGAATGCGCGGGCCATCCCGGTGAAGATGACATCCCGGGCCTGATCCTCATTCCGGCTGCGGCCGACAAGGTGAAGATCCCGATGATCGCGTCAGGCGGCTTTGGCGATGCCCGTGGCCTCGTTGCCGCGCTCGCGCTGGGCGCCGAAGGCGTGAACATGGGCACACGCTTCATGTGCACCAAGGAAAGCCCCATTCACCAGAAG
>Ga0207868_1001885_pt1 | contig 13535 bp, 7 predicted proteins | sample Passage237B_FD_187370 | JGI IMG/M metagenome (GOLD analysis project Ga0207868, IMG submission 187370) | Cellulose adapted compost microbial communities from Newby Island Compost Facility, Milpitas, CA, USA - Passage2 37B (SPAdes) (version 3) ... | reverse complement strand
CCGATGCGGACCCTCGTCAGGTCGAAGCTAAGCTAACGGGTTTCCTATACAATTACATGGACAGGGACGAAAGCTTCCACACGGAACTGGCGCTGCAGCGCTACACCGAAAAATATTTGCATTCGACCTTCAGGAATGGCTATATCGATGGTGGCCGTATCGAATATGTGCGGCTGTTCAGCTGGGTAGCCGCATTCATTTTACTGATTGCCTGCATCAACTTCATGAATCTCGCCACAGCACGTTCGGTCAAGCGGGCCAAGGAAGTCGGGTTGCGCAAAACCATCGGTGCTTCAAGGAGTTCGCTGATCCGGCAGTTTTATCTGGAGGCATTTCTACTCGCTGCCTGTGCACTGGTTATCGGTCTTGTGCTCACCTGGTCTTTCCTCCCGGTTTTCAATCAATTCACCGGGAAAACGCTTTCGCTACCGTTGCTGACGGCTAAGTTTTGGTGGTATGTATCGGTGCTCCTCACCGCTGTTGGCTTGGTCGCCGGAAGTTATCCAGCGTTGTTCCTTTCCTCGATGAAGCCTATCCACATCCTCAGGAACCATTTCCAACTGGGAAGCGTAATCACCTTGCGGAAAGGCCTGGTGGTGTTCCAGTTTACGCTTTCGATCCTGTTGATCCTCGGCATGGCAGTAATCTACCGCCAATTGGACTATATCCAGACCTCCCATATCGGTTATGACCGCCACAACCTGGTGTACATCCCGATAGCAGGTGATTTGACAAAAAACTATCAAGCGTTCAAACTACAGGCTGAAAGCCGGCCTGAGATTCTCTCCGTCTCCAAGATGCGCAATTCGCCCACCCTCATCGCCCACCACACCAACAGCATCAACTGGCGGGGCAAAGATCCCAACCAGATGGTATCTTTTGCTGACGCCGTTGTGGGTTATGACTTCGTGGAAACCATGCAACTCCAAATGAAGGAAGGGCGTGATTTTTCAAGGGATTTCGGCGCGGATTCCGCAGCCTATCTGCTGAATGAGACCGCAGCTGCACGCATGGGCTTCCAATCAGCTGTAGGACAAACAGTGGATTGGGGAAACCGGCCGGGAACGATTATCGGCGTCATCCGCGATTTCCATTTCGATTCGTTCCATCAGGCCATCGAACCGCTGATTGTCCGGCTGGATGAGCACTGGTCTTGGGGCACCATCCTTGTGCGGACCAAAGCTGGCAGCACAAGGGAAGCCATTGCCACACTTGAGCGCTTGTGCAAAACATTAAACCCCAAATTTCCCTTTACCTACCAATTTTCGGATCTGGAATTCTCCAATCTGTATAAAAGCGAGGAAGTCGTCGGTAAGCTATCCTATTGCTTTGCCTTGCTGGCCATCATCATTTCCTGCTTGGGCTTGTTCGGCCTGGCGGCATTCACCGCCGAGCAACGCACCAAGGAAATCGGCATCCGCAAGGTGTTAGGCGCGTCCGTGGCCGGAATCGTATCCTTGCTTTCAGGGGATTTTATAAAGCTTGTTCTGTGGGCCATTGTCATCGCCTGCCCGATTGCGTGGTGGGCGATGGACAATTGGCTGACCGATTTTGCCTACCGGATAAGCGTCGAGTGGTGGATGTTTGCCGGGGCGGGGATGGCTGCTGTGGTCATTGCGTTGGCTACGGTAAGTTTCCAAGCTATCCGGGCGGCATCGGCGAATCCCGTGGAGTCGCTACGCGACGAGTGACCGGTACGCAATGAATGATTGATAACGACGGCAGGTCACCGAACACTGTTCACTGACCACCGAACACTCAAATGCAATGATCAAGAACTATTTCAAAACCGCGTGGCGGAATCTGATCCGGAACAAGCGGTTCTCGGCCATCAATATCCTTGGGCTCGCTATCGGGCTGGCCACCTGCCTGATCATCATGCTTTTTGTAAGCAATGAATTGAACTATGACAGGTTCCACAAAAAAGCAGCGCGGATAGCACGGGTTTACTTCGAGGGCGATGTGCAGGGCGAAAAAATGAAGGAACCGGTCGTGATGGCACCGGTAGCCCAAACGATGAAAAGCGATTTTCCCGAAGTGGAAGATGCCACAAGGCTCCGGAGCCACGACTGGGCACCGCAACTTATCGTGGGCGACCAAGTGTTCAGGTATGACATACTGGCTTATGCGGATGCCAATTTTTTTGATGTATTCACCCTCCCGTTCATAAGAGGGGATAACAAAACTGCACTGGCAGAACCCAATACTGTTGTACTCACCAAGGATATCGCCGAAAAATATTTTGGCGACGAGGACCCGCTGGGCAAAACGCTCCGTTTTAAGACGGAGGACAAAGCGCCCATGAAAGTAACCGGTGTGATTGAAAATATTCCAATCAACAGTCATTTCCAGTTTGGATTGCTGGCTTCCATGAGAAGCCTCGACGATGCGAAGCAACAGAACTGGATGAATTCAAACTATTATACCTATGTAGTATTAAAGGACAAAAAAGATTTCGACAAGCTGGAAGCAAAGGTACCGGTGATGGTTGACAACTATATCGGGCCGCAGATGAAAGAGGCTACCGGTCAGACGCTTTCAGCATTCAGGAAAACTGGAAGCAACATTACCTTTCACTTACAGCGGCTTACGGATATTCACTTATACTCCGATTTCCACTATGACCTCAGCAAACCCGGTGATGTGAGGAATGTGTACATATTCGGTGCCATTGCGCTGTTCATGCTGTTGATTGCCTGCATTAATTTCATGAACCTCTCTACCGCGGCGGCCTCCAAACGTTCACGCGAGGTCGGTGTCCGCAAGGTGCTGGGCTCCATGAAGCGTGAACTGGTCACCCAATTCCTGGTGGAATCAACCCTCATTGCGGCTATTGCATTTTTGCTTTCACTGGCATTGGTCTGGCTGGCGCTGCCACTCTTCAATGACCTTTCAGGGCAGCAATTGACGTTCAGCTTTGCCGAAAAACCATTGATGATACCGACGTTAATGGGCGTGGTATTATTCACGGGATTGGCTGCAGGCAGCTACCCAGCATTTTATCTTTCTTCTTTTAGACCCGTGTCTGTATTAAAGGGAAAATGGAACCCGGCAAAGCACGGACTGAGTTTCAGGAGCGCTTTGGTGGTCTTTCAGTTTTTTATCGCTGTCATGCTCATCGTAAGCACCACGGTTGTTTACAAACAACTTGCTTACATACGTCATAAGGATGTCGGGTATAACAAGGAGAAGGTGATGGTCATCTCCAACATATGGGCATTGGGAAACAACATGGAAGTTTTCAGGCAGCAATTGCAAAACGACCCTGCGGTAGCCGGCGTAAGTGCTTCGCGGTATCTGCCCGCGGGCGGTAGCGGCAACAACAACTTTTTTGTTGCTGCAGCAAACGACCCCGACAGGCTTGTAAAAACATTGCGCTATGAAATCGATGAACAGTACATTCCGACTCTTGGGATACAATTGAAAGCGGGAAGGAATTTCTCGCTGCAATACGGCATGGATTCCTCGAAAGTAATCTTGAACGAAGCTGCCGTAAACGCACTGGGATGGAAGGAGAATGCATTGGGCCAAACCATAACCAGAACGCTTAAAGGTGGCGAAGAAAGCTATCAGGTAATCGGTGTGGTCAAAGATTTTCACTTCCGGTCATTGCATGAGCGCATCTCACCGCTGGTCATGGTACTGGCACCTGACCCCGGGAACCTGGTCGTGAAAATCAAAACCGCTGACATTCCCGGTTTTACGGCAAAGTTGCAACAGCGGTTTGCAGCATATGGCGCCGAAGACCCGATGGATTATTCCTTCCTCGACGAACGATACTACCATACCTATCATGCTGAGCAAAAAATCGGCATCATATTAGGCATTTTTGCGGCGCTCACCATTTTTGTTGCCTGCCTGGGCTTGTTTGGCCTCGCCAAATTTACGGCAGAGCAGCGCACCAAGGAAATAGGCATCCGCAAAGTGTTAGGCGCCACTGCCATGCAGTTATCAGCTATGCTTTCGAAGGATTTTTTAAAGCTGGTCATGATTGCCTGTGTCATTGCTTTTCCGTTTGCTTGGTGGGTAATGCAGCAATGGTTACAGGATTTTGCCTACCGAACCGATATATCCTGGTGGGTATTTGCCGCAACGGGCCTGCTGGCGGCGGGGATTGCATTGGGAACAATCTGCTTCCAAGCCATCAAGGCTGCCGTGGCGAATCCGGTGGATAGTTTGAGGAATGAATGATTTTGACGGCACCGGTCTTGCCAATCCACCCTTCCATCTCCGCAATCCGGCGGTTGCACAACTCGCCGGCTATTTTCAACAGCGCAGATGCGCGATAGTAGAGCGTCCATGCTTCCTCTTCCTTCACTGCAAAGCCCGCTGCGTACCGACTGTCGTTGTAGCTATCCTTGAGCAAATTGAAAAGCGCCTTGTCCCGCGGATTATCACGGGGGAAAATAGCCGCAATCTCCGGTGCAAGCGTGTTGCATAGCTTGAGCATCCATGTCAGGTTATGTGTACTCGGGCGCATATACAGCATGACCTTGAGCATGGCCTTGGCAGCTTGCTCCACCGTTTGGTGGATCATAAACACCGCCATACCAAAGTGGCGTTCCGCAAGGCAATACGCCGCACAATCCATGAACTGGCAGCTGTTATTGAACCATCGCTGCCAGCCCTCGCGTGTCTTTTGCAAAAGCGTTTCATGGCAGACAAATCCCTGCCGCATAGGCAAAGCGTTCGCCCGGCTGTACAACAGGGCACCATGCTGGAATACCTTGCATACGAAAGCATCGCCAGCAGCCAAGCGTTGCATGGCTTCGGTATAACGCAAAACCACGGCGGTATACTGGTGTTCCTGGTCATTCAAATCATTGGCCAGGTGCTGGATATCAACTGCGCACCGCTGTTCCTCATCGCTGTACACCAATAGCATATCCGCCTTGAACCATCGCTTACCGATTTTCTGCGTGAAGCAATGCGCATGTTTCAACTCGTGTCGCTGCAAGGCGAAACAGAAGATAAATGCAGTAGCTATCCGTTTGGTGAGCACTTGGGTTACTTGGCGTAGCGCAGCCTGCTGCGCCACGCTGAGTTCGCTGGGGTCGATGTCCATATTTCTTCCTGTTGGGGGGTTAAACGGCATACGCTAACTGGCCATCCCTGAGCTGTTGCATGCGCTTACGGCAATGCCGATCGGCAGTTTCTATGATAGCGGAAACGCACTCCATCAGTCTAACGGCATCGTCCGCATTCACATCAAAATCCGTGCTGTACCGGGCATCGCTGTAACCTTTTAATAGGATAGCCACAAGACGGGCCTCTTCGGGGGTCTGTTGCGGCAATGCGATGGAAGAATTGAACCCGGCAACATCGATAAGCCGGAGCAGCCTGCCTAGTCCATGGCTATTGGTGCGGTAACCTGTCATCACCCGGAGTACACCGGCATAACAGTGTTGCAGGGCCTGGTGAAGCATATATACGGCAAGATGGGGCCGATTTGCACCATGGTAGAAGGCTGCACCTTGGAGGAATCCCCGAGCGAGGTCGTACCACTTTTCCCAAAATTGCTCCCGTTTGGCAATCCGATTGACGATAGGCTTGCCCTCGCCCAATGCTGCAAAAGGCATTTCGTTCCGGTCATGGATGAGGGTTCCTTTTCTATAGATGGCAGAAAAGAAGGTGCTCCCGCCTTGCAGCGCCGCGTTCACTTCATCCATGGAATGGACGATGGCGGTAACCTCAGCGATGGACCTGGCCGCTTCCTCCGCCCGTTGCTGGATAATGGGCCCATGAAAGTCGTTCCCGATGGAAGGGATAATCAACAGCAAATGCTTGCTTTTTTCCGGCCAATCGGCGTGACCTGCCTCAGCAAAACAACTTTTCCGCCATACTTGATGAACGGTGCTGCCGAAGCAGATGATTTTCTCCACGGGTACCGCGTCTGCGATTGCCGTGGCCAGGCACCGTAATTCTTCGCCAAGGCAGGCTGGTGCGGTGTTTGTCAATGTGTTGTGTGTTTCCATGGTATTTCGATTAATTTTATCTTGCAGCTAAAAGTCGATTCCTATTGTTTTTGTAACTTGCGCTCAGGAATAAGCAGATTCTCTGATTGATATAACAAAGATAATATCATTAGATATCAAAAACAACAATAAACCGCGCCAACATGCAAGACTTTTTAGAACACATTGATTTACAATCAGAAAAAATTGGACCCCGCCTGAAAGAAATCCGTAATACACTCGGAATGACCGTAGAGGAGTTCTATAAGCCGTTGATGAAAAGCTTCAATAATGGTTCATCCATCGAAAACAATAAGCGGAAATTAGGAAAGCGGCTGGCAAAAGATATTATCAATCACCATCAAATCAACCCAGTCTATCTCGCCACCGGCAACGGCAAAAAGCTGCTTGGTCCAAGTGGCGATAATATCTTGGCGAAAAGTGGCACCAATCAACACGGCCTTGAAGAAAGCGTACCGTATTATGATGTGAACCTAGCCGACTTGCAATGGAAATCACCAGACCTTTTCGGCGAACATGCCGCGGAATACTATGTCAACTATCGCCCCTTCAACGATTGCACGGCTTATCTTCCCGTTTTCGGCGACAGCATGTATCCGCGTTTTTCCAATGGCGAAATCATTGCCGTGAAGGAAGTAACCAATCACGGAATCATCCTTTGGGGAGAAGCCTACCTCGTGGTGACGGACGAACGCGCCAACAGCATGGTAACCGTAAAATTGCTGTACGAGCACGATGATGCCACCAAAATTGTCCTCCGATCCTGCAACCCGGCCTATAAAGGCGACACCGTCATCGACAAAAAATCCATTGCAAAACTGTTTATTATTAAGGGCAAAATCACCCGAAACCAATTATAAGGAGCAACAAAATGCATACTCTGCCAAAAAAGTGCAAAAAAAAGCAAGAGTTGCTTGTAAGTTGAAAAGTTTGGCATCTTTTTGGCTAGGATATGGATAGGTTTAGGTTGATAGCCCCTAACCCCATTGGGGCGGCCGTTCCGATGCATATCGGAACGGTTTTTTTACGCCTCAATTCCGCTAATCCCATGCGAGTTGGGCCGGATTTTCCTTAACTTAGGCCCATGCATTCCAATCCATTTTAGCATTAACTAATTGCATGTCATGAAGAAAATCCTTACACTCGTTGCGGGGTTGTGCAGCATGTTGCTTGCGGCAGCTCAAGAAGAAGCCCGATTACTGCGCTTTCCGGCGGTCTCCGGCAATCAGGTGGTCTTTACTTATGCCGGCGACCTCTACACCGCATCCACCAATGGCGGGATAGCCCGCCGCATCACTAGCCATCCCGGCTACGAATTATTCGCCCGCTTCAGCCACGATGGCAAGTATATTGCCTTTACCGGCCAATACGATGGCAATACCGAGGTCTTTGTCATCCCATCCAATGGCGGCGAACCGAAACGAATTACCTATACCCCTACACTCAGCCGCGATGACGTAGCCGACCGGATGGGACCAAACAATATCGTGATGGGCTGGACACCGGACAACCAGCATGTAATCTATCGCGGCCGTGGCACGTCGTTCAACGCCTTCAAAGGCAAACTCTATCTCGCTCCCCTCAATGGCGACCTTAGCCAAGAGCTTCCCTTTTCCGTGGCCTCCTGGGCTTCCTACAACGCCGATGGCTCAAAATTGGCAATGAACCGGGTGTTCCGCGAGTTCAGGACCTGGAAATATTATCGTGGGGGCATGGCTGATGACATCTGGCTCGTGGACCCTAAAACTGGACAGACGGAGAACATCACCAACCATCCGGCACAAGATGTGTTTCCCATGTATTATAAGGATAAAATCTATTTCGTAAGTGACCGCGACCGGACGGCTAATCTTTTCGTATATGATACGCAGTCGAAGCAAACGCAGAAAGTAACGAATTTCACGGAATACGACGTTAAATTCCCTTCGTTGGGTGGTGATGCCATCGTCTTCGAAAACGGGGGCTATATCTACCATCACAACCTGCTCAACGGCCAGACCCAGCAACTGCACATCACCATCGCCGAGGATTTCGCTTCGGGGCGTACCAAGCACGTGGATGCTGCCAAGTTCATTTACAGTGCTGACCTGTCTCCCGACGGCAAGCGGGTGGTATTCGGTGCGCGGGGTGATGTGTTTACGGTACCCGCAAAAACCGGTGTAACCCGCAATTTGACGCAAAGCAGTGGCGCACACGACCGGAGCGTGGGCTGGAGCCCCGATGGACAGTGGGTAAGCTACATCTCGGACCGGACCGGCGAAGATGAGCTGTACATCCAGAAACAGGACGGCACGGAACCCGCCAAGCAACTGACCAAGGGCGGTGGGTCTTATAAATTCAACCCGGTGTGGAGCCCGGATAGCAAATACCTACTTTACGGCGACCGCAATCAGGAGCTGTATGCGGTTGCTATCCAATCGGGAGCCAAGACATTGGTCGTACACGCCGACGAAGGGGCCGTAGGCTCCTATACGTTCGCGCCCGATAGCAGATGGATTGCCTATACCTTACCCGGCAGGGCACGTGAGTTTACGGTCATCAACCTGTACGACATGGATACCAAGAAAACCATTGCCGTGACCGATACATGGTACAACAGCGGACAGCCCGAGTTCAGCCCAGACGGCAAGTTCCTCTATTTCGTATCGCAACGCGATTTCAATCCCACTTACGGTAGTACGGAATGGAATCATGTGTATAACGACATGAGTCGCCCTTACTTTGTCCGGCTGAGTGCTGCCACCAAATCCCCCTTTGAGGCGGAAAGTGACGAAGTAACGGTAAAGCCAGCGACCGACGATGCAAAAAAAGGCGAGAACAAGAAAGCCGATGACACTTCCAAGCAAGGGGTAACCGTGACGGTAGATGCAGATGGATTGGCCGACCGGATCGAAAGCCTACCCGTTACGCCCGGCTCCTATTTCGGACTGATGGCTACGGAAGACGGCCTCTATTATTCCAGCAGCAACCGTGAGGGCAGGGGGCTTAGGTTTTTCAGCCTTGGCGACAAAAAGGAAACAGAAATCGGGAATTTCAGCAGCTATGCCGTGAGCTCCGACAAAAAGAACATACTCATCCGTAGCGGAGACGGGTTTTTTATAGAGACACTTGGCAAATCCAAGATCACGCCTTCCAACAAAGTGGATTTAGCCGGGATGAAAGTCACGGTAGACCTGAAAGCGGAATGGAAGCAGGTATACGACGAAAGCTGGCGGCAGATGCGCGATTACTTCTACGACCCCAGCATGCATGGGGTGGACTGGAAGACCATGCACGACAAATATGCGCCGCTTCTCCCCTACGTAAACCATCGCGACGACCTCACCTACTTGATAGGCGAATTAATTGCCGAACTCAACGTGGGCCACGCTTATGTGAACAGCGGAGACCGACCCGTGGTCGAACGTATCCCCATGGGACTATTGGGAGCCGTCGTCAGCCGCGACAAAAGCGGCTACTACCGCATTGACAGCATCCTGTCGGGACAAAGCTGGAACAAATCGCTCATATCCCCGCTAAAAGCCCCCAACGTCGCTGCAAAAGCCGGGGATTACATCATCGCCATCAACGGTACGTCCATGAAAGACGTAGACAACCTTTATCAAACACTGATAGGCAAAGCTAATCAGCTGGTGGAAGTCAAGATCAACGAATCGCCGATGGACCAGGGCGCCCGTAACGTATTGGTCAAGCCCATAGCGGATGAATCATCGCTGTATTACCATGAATGGGTACAGCAGAATATCGCCAAGGTCGATGCCGCCAGTGGCGGGCGTGTCGGCTATGTACATATCCCCGACATGGGGCCGGAGGGCCTTAACCAATTCGCTCGCTACTTTTATCCGCAGCTGGATAAGGACGCTTTGATCATCGACGACCGCGGCAATGGCGGTGGCAATGTGTCGCCAATGATCATCGAACGGCTGTTGCGCAAGCCCGGTCTTGGCACCATGCGGCGAAACAGCAAGACGGCCGCCATCAAACCCGACGCCCATGTGGGGCCCAAGGTGTGTTTAATCGACCAGTATTCAGCTTCCGATGGCGATCTCTTCCCCTGGCAGTTCAAACACTATGGCATCGGGCCGCTTATCGGGCAACGTACATGGGGTGGCGTCGTGGGCATCAGCGGGACTTTGCCCTTCATCGACGGCGGCGATATGCGCAAACCCGAATTTGCCCATTTTGCGGCAGATGGCTCGTCATTCATTATCGAAGGCGAAGGGGTGCATCCGGATATCGAGGTCATAAACGACCCCTCTGAGGAGTACCGGGGCACTGACGACCAATTGGCCCGCGGTATAGCCGTGCTGCTTGAGAAACTGGCGGAAGGTGGTGCAACAGGTGTGCCGAAAATACCAGCATTCCCCAATAAATCGAAATAGTTCAACTGACTCAAGAAAAATGGGCGCTCAAAAGGCGCCCATTTTTCTTGACATGCTATATTCTTGCCAACAATACCATTAAAAAAGCAACAACCTCATATTACTCCTTAAAAAACTACAAATAACCAATTTAATCCTAATCAATATACATACATCAATAAGATATTATATTTATTTTTCAATAAAAATCAAATTTTATACTAACTAATTCAAAAATTACATATATTTATTGAAATAATAGCAAAATATCATGGACACGTCAATCATTCGTCCTTACTTCAAATCCATACACCCATGAAATCCGTGAATTTTTTAAAGGATTACACATGTAAGCCGGAAAATTGGGATGAAATGTACGATTCAAAGGCTGTCAGGCAGCAATATACTTCGGTATTTTCCAATCTCCAGCAGTTGGATACCGACAGCTTGAGCAGCAAGCACAATATTGCCAGCGAACTGTTCATGAACCAGGGAATCACCTTTACCGTATACGATAACGAAGAAGGAATCGAACGCATTTTTCCATTCGACATTATCCCTCGCATCATCACCGGGGCCGAATGGGAACAAATCGAACGGGGCATAGCCCAACGCCTTAAGGCGCTCAACTTATTCCTAAAGGACGTGTACAATGAACAGCAAATCATCCGGGAGGGTATAGTACCTGCCCACCTGATTGCCTCATGCCCGCATTACAAAAGAGAAGTCTTCGGTATCCAAGTCTCTTATGACATCTATGTACACATCTCAGGCATCGACCTTATCCGGGGCAGCGATGGCAAATTCTATGTCTTGGAAGACAATCTCCGTACGCCATCCGGTGTGAGCTACATGCTTGAAAACCGGGAGGTAACAAAGCGTATTTTCCCTGACATGCTTGCCTCAAACAATGTGCGCCGAATCAGTCATTACCCGGTGCTTCTGCACGAAATATTACTCGAACTGGCTTCCACGCAGATATCCAATCCACGTGTGGTCCTGCTTACTCCGGGTATCTACAACTCGGCTTACTATGAGCATTCCTTTCTTGCCCGTCAAATGGGGATTGACCTCGTCGAAGGCCGGGACCTAATCGTAGATAACCACAAAGTGTACATGAAAACAACCAAGGGATTGGAGCAAGTGCATGTCATCTACCGGCGCTTGGACGACGAGTACCTTGACCCCTTGGTGTTCATGAAAAACAGCGCATTGGGTGTACCCGGTCTCATCGGAGCTTATCGAAAAGGGAACGTCTCCATCGTCAACGCGGTAGGCAATGGTGTTGCCGACGACAAAGCCGTATACGCTTATGTACCTGCCATGATCGACTATTACCTCAACGAAGCACCCATCCTGCAGAATGTTCCCACTTATCAGCTGAGCGATCCCGAGGCCATGCATTACGTAATGGCAAACTACCAAAACATGGTCATCAAAAACACCAACCAATCGGGTGGCTATGGCATGGTAATGGGCAATGCCATCAGCGAAAAAGAATGGTTGCGGGCAAAGGTTATCATCGAAAACAATCCGCGCAACTATATTGCACAACCCATCATGCAGCTATCCACCGTCCCTTGCTTCATCAACGGCAAAATTGCGCCGCGGCATGTAGACCTCAGGCCGTACGCGCTTTATGGACCCAAGGGAATCAAATTGGTGCCCGGAGGCCTCACACGGGTTGCGCTTAAAGAAGGTTCCTTGGTGGTCAATTCATCTCAAGGGGGCGGCAGCAAGGACACGTGGATAGTGGACGAATGAACTTACTTTTCGATAGCTTATTGATATGCTTAGCAGGATAGCAGACTCACTTTTCTGGTTAAACCGGTACATGGAGCGTACGCAGAGCGTACTCCGCGTGGTACGCAGCCACTACATCATCTCATTGGACAACGACGCCATCGGAAATACAACGTGGAAGCCGATCCTGGAAATATTTGCCCAATTGCCCGAGGCTGAAATCGCACAGATCGAAAAACAGACCAATGCGGTATTGAAAAAAATCCTTACGGACACTAACAATCCCAACTCCATTAAAACCATCGTTGCAAGGGCCAGGGAAAACGCCCGCGGCGTGCAGAACCACATCACCAAGGAACTGTGGGAGGCAGTCAATTCGATGTACCACCTGACCAACAAATCACACCTCAGCCAGAAATTAGCTGGTCCCGAAACGTTGGAAGCGGTGGACGAACTCATGCGCCAAAGCGTATTGTACGCCGGCGTCGCAGACATCACTATGCAACGCGGAATAGGATGGGACTTCATGAAGCTGGGAAAATACCTTGAACGAAGTATGGAAACGATTGTCGTGACCGATAAACAGTGCCAGCTTTTCGGCTATGATATGCATCAAGAACGCGATATCACCCAATGGCGTTTCCTGCTGATGTCGCTTGCGGGCTACGAGGTATACCTCAAAACCTACCGGACATTCAAGCACAACAACAATATCCTGCACCAGATGTTGCTCAATGCCGACTACCCACATTCGGTCATCTTTTCCCTCACCCGGATAAGCCGATACCTGCGGGATGTAATCAAGGATAATGAATCGAGCGAAAAATTGGCATTAATGCGTACATTTGGCCGGTTGTACAGCAAAGTCAAGTATATGGAGCCAGACCGTTTAGAGACCATTGATTTACAGCTGTTTTTCAGGGAGTTGCGCAATGAATTGTTGATTTTTCATAACCAGTTGGAGAAAGTCTTTTTCGCTTACTAGCTCAATGCTTGAAAAAATTGGCAAATGGCAATATTCAAAATCCATCATATAACTCGCTATGAATATGACAGTCCCGTGGTGGACAGTGTCAATGAAATCCGTATCTTTCCATATGCCTGTGCCGAACAGGAACTGCTGCAGCTAGAACTGAACATCTCGCATGCACCTGATGTCCATATCTTCCACGACTACTGGGGGAATAAGTGCGGTCAATTTTCGGTGATTTCCCCACATCGTGCGCTGTCCATCGAAAGCAAGGCCGTCATCCGTACCACCCGCTCCAGCCAATTGCAAATCGATTTCCATAGCGGGTTCGACCAATTACGGACGGAAGTGGGGAATAGCCTCACGCTTATCGAGTTGACCTATCCGGATACGATTGCCAATCAAAATGACATCGACGATATCGTAGGCCAACTTACGGAAACGGCCGGAAGCGTGGCCGCTGTGGTGGAGCAATGCGCCGAATAC
>Ga0207868_1001879_pt1 | contig 13575 bp, 12 predicted proteins | sample Passage237B_FD_187370 | JGI IMG/M metagenome (GOLD analysis project Ga0207868, IMG submission 187370) | Cellulose adapted compost microbial communities from Newby Island Compost Facility, Milpitas, CA, USA - Passage2 37B (SPAdes) (version 3) ... | reverse complement strand
AAATCCATCTGTTTTACTCCGTCTTCCTCCTTTACCCCTGGCTGGATCACTACGTAGCGTTCGTAGTAGATGATCTGGTCCAGTTTCTTGGTGGACAGACCCAGAAGATATCCGATTTTGTTGGGAAGGCTTCTGAAGTACCAGATATGAGCTACCGGAACCACGAGCTCGATGTGACCCATCCGTTCCCGGCGAACTTTCTTCTCAGTTACCTCAACCCCGCAACGGTCGCATATGATTCCTTTATAACGAATACGCTTGTATTTTCCACAGTGACATTCCCAGTCCTTCACCGGTCCAAATATCCGCTCACAGAACAAACCGCCCATTTCGGGTTTGTACGTACGGTAGTTGATGGTTTCGGGCTGAGTTACCTCGCCATAAGAACTCTCCAGAATAGATTCCGGCGAAGCCAGACTAATAGTGATACTGGAAAAATCACTATTTAGCTTTTTATTCTTTTTAAAAGACATAACCTTTTGAATTATTACGAAAGAATATTTTCCCCTTTTGCCACTCCAGGTATCCGAACAGCCCGATCAAAGCCGGTTATTTGGTTAACTCTGTCGAAAAGTATGTTTGGACACATTTTTCTGCAACGGCAAAATTTTAAATCAGACTCGGCAGGATTCCCTTCTCTTTCACAAACATTTATCTGCGACTTTCCGGTGTCCTGAGACGTTGACGGGAGGAGGAAGGAACCTGCCCGACCTCCTCCTGTCGAGCCATTGAATATTCAATTCAGACATAGCCGGGTTATGACACCCGGCGTTCCGTTATTCGAGCGTTATTTCAAGAGCCAAACCTCTCAGTTCGTGAACCAATACGTTGAATGATTCGGGGATACTTGGTTTTGGCAGGTTTTCACCTTTTACAATCGCCTCGTATGCTTTCGCTCTACCCACCACGTCATCTGATTTAACCGTCAGGATTTCCTGGAGAATATGGGAAGCACCGAAGGCTTCGAGAGCCCACACCTCCATCTCTCCGAAACGCTGACCCCCAAACTGGGCTTTACCCCCGAGTGGTTGCTGGGTAATCAGTGAATATGGTCCGATCGAACGGGCGTGCATTTTATCGTCAACCAGGTGACCCAGTTTGAGCATGTAAATCACACCCACGGTTACCGGCTGATCGAACAGTTCTCCGGTCAGACCGTTATAGAGCGGCGTACGACCCAGTTTTGGCAGGCCGGCCTCTCTTAGTTCCGCATCCACGTCTTCTTCGGTAGCACCGTCGAAAATCGGAGTAGAGTAACGACGACCGAGTTTCAAACCTGCCCATCCCAAAATGGTTTCGTAAATCTGTCCGATGTTCATCCGTGAAGGTACCCCCAGAGGGTTCAGTACGATGTCAACCGGAGTTCCATCTTCGAGGAAAGGCATGTCTTCATCGCGAACAATCTTGGCTACAACCCCTTTGTTACCGTGGCGACCCGCCATTTTATCACCCACTTTCAGCTTACGTTTCTTGGCAATGTAAACCTTGGCGAGTTTCACGATGCCGGCAGGAAGCTCATCTCCCACTTCCAGAGCGAATCTTTCTCTCTTGAAGCGTCCCATGAGCTCACTTCTTCTGGCCAGATAGTTACGTACCAGTTCAGAAACCAGGCTGTTGGTGTGCGCATCCGCAGTCCAGTTGTCGGACAGGATATCGCCCAGCAGGTTCACCTCTTCAGGTACGGCATACTGACTTTCGTCGCGGTATGGGTTCTCACTTGGGAAGATAGCCTCGGTAATATTCTTGCGGGAGAATTTAACTCCTTTAGGCAGAATTTCATTACCGAATTTGTGTTTAACACCCTGGCTGGTAACACCGTCGAGCAGCTTGGTCAGCTTCTCGATCATTACCTCGCGAAGGGCGGTAAGATCCTGGCTGTATTTCTTCAGGAGAAGCTTAAGCTCTTCCTTGTGTTTCGAACGTTCTTCCTTGGTCGGACGGGAGAACAGCTTGGTGTCGATCACCACACCCTTCATCGAAGGCGGTGCTTTTTTGGAAGCATCCTTCACATCACCCGCCTTGTCACCAAAGATGGCACGGAGCAGTTTTTCTTCCGGAGTAGGATCAGACTCACCTTTAGGCGTAATCTTACCGATCAGGATATCTCCTTCCTTCACTTCGGTACCTACTCTTACGATACCGTTCTCGTCAAGGTTCTTAACAGTTTCCTCACTTACGTTAGGAATCTCAGCGGTAAGTTCTTCCTCCCCGCGCTTGGTGTCCCGTACTTCGAGTTCGAATTCTTCGATGTGAATGGAAGTGAAGATATCTTCACGAACCACACGTTCGGAAATAACAATCGCATCCTCGAAGTTGTAACCCTGCCAAGGCATGAAGGCAACAAGGAGGTTTCTTCCGAGGGCGAGCTCACCGCCCTGAGTAGCATAACCTTCGCACAATACCTGTCCTTTGGTTACTTTCTGACCTTTCAGTACCACGGGCTGCAGGTTGATGCAGGTATCCTGGTTGGTCCGGCGGAATTTCACCAGGTTATAAGTCTTGACGCTGTCGTTAAACGAAACGAGTTCTTCTTCGTCGGTGCGTTCGTAGCGAACCACGATTTTGGTTGCATCCACGAAGTCGATTACTCCGTCTCCTTCGGCTACCACCAGCGCTCTTGAGTCCATGGCTACGGTTTTCTCAAGACCGGTACCCACGATAGGTGCTTCAGGCCGCAGCAAAGGCACTGCCTGACGTTGCATGTTCGATCCCATCAGGGCCCGGTTAGCATCATCGTGCTCCAGGAATGGAATCAGCGATGCCGCCACCGATACGATCTGGTTGGGCGCAATATCCATGTAGGATACCTGTCCTACTTCCACCACAGGGAAGTCACCTTCAAAACGGGCTTTTACCTTGTCGGATTTGAATCCGCCGGTCTCGTCAACGTTGGCATCGGCCTGAGCGATGTATTTGCCATCCTCTTCTTCGGCGGTCATGTAGACGATATCGTCGGAAATCGCGCCATTTTCCCTCACAACCCGGTAAGGGGTTTCGATGAAGCCCATGGCGTTTACTTTGGCGTATACGCAGAGGGATGAAATCAGACCGATGTTCGGACCTTCCGGAGTTTCAATCGTACAAAGGCGTCCGTAGTGGGTGTAGTGAACGTCACGAACCTCGAAACCTGCCCTTTCTCTGGAAAGACCTCCAGGTCCAAGAGCCGACATACGACGTTTGTGCGTAATCTCAGCCAGCGGGTTGGTCTGGTCCATGAACTGCGACAGCTGGTTGGTTCCGAAGAACGAGTTGATCACCGAAGACAGGGTCCGGGCGTTGATCAGGTCAACCGGTTTGAAGTCTTCGTTGTCACGTACGTTCATACGTTCCTTGATGGTTCTCGCCATACGGGCAAGACCTACGCCGAACTGCGCATAAAGCTGCTCGCCCACGGTACGAACCCTTCTGTTGGAAAGGTGATCGATATCGTCGACTACGGCTTTGGCGTTGATCAGTCCGATCAGGTATTTAACGATCGAAACGATGTCTTCTGTAGTCAGAACGCGTACATCAAGGGATGTATCGCTTCCGAGTTTTTTGTTGATCCGATAGCGGCCCACGTCCCCGAGGTCATAGCGTTTGTCGCTGAAGAAAAGGCTTTGGATAACCTCTCTGGCGGTTTGCTCGTCGGGAGCCTCGGCGTTACGCAGCTGGCGGTAGATTTGTTCAACCGCTTCTTTTTCCGAGTTGGAGCTATCTTTCTGAAGTGTATTGTAGATGATATTATAATCGGCCACGTTCATGTCCTCTTTGTGGAGGATGATTGATTTGTGGCCCGATTCCAGAATCAGGCTGATATCTTCTTCGGTAATTTCAGAATCGCGTTCCATCAGCACTTCGTTACGCTGGATGGAAACTACCTCACCGGTATCCTCGTCTACGAAGTCTTCAGTCCAGGTGCGGAGTACCCTTGCAGCCAGACGGCGGCCAACCGCTTTCTTGAGGTTGGTTTTGTTCGCTTCGATTTCTTCCGAGAGGCCGAAGAGGTCGAGAATATCTTTATCGGAACCAAAACCGATTGCTCTCAGCAGCGTGGTTACCGGGAATTTCTTTTTCCGGTCGATGTAGGCATACATCACGTTGTTCACGTCGGTCGAGAACTCGATCCAGGATCCTTTGAAGGGGATAATCCGGGCGGAATAGAGCTTGGTACCGTTGGTATGCTTGCTCATGGAGAAGAACACACCGGGTGAGCGGTGCAGCTGTGAAACGATCACACGTTCTGCTCCGTTGATGACGAAAGAACCTTTCTCAGTCATGTAGGGGATGTTCCCGAGGAACACCTCCTGCTCGATGGTTTCAAAATCTTCGTTGTCCGCATCGTTGTTAATGAGCCTTAATTTGGCTTTCAACGGTACGGCGTAGGTCAGACCCCGGTCGATACATTCGTCAACGGTATACTTGGGTGGTTCCAGTACGTAGTCAACGAATTCGAGTACGAAGTTTTCGCGGGAGTCTGCGATGGGGAAGTTTTCAGCAAATACTTTGTAAAGTCCTTCTCCTGTGCGGTTTTCTGCCGATGTATCCAGGCTGAAGAAGTCGCGGAATGACTGAACTTGAACGGCTAAAAAATCAGGATAATCGATGACCGGCGTGATCCGGGCAAAACTCTTTCTGGGAATTGTTTTAGTAGCCAAGGCCAAAATGTTTTTGGTTAATAAAATAATTCAGGCTGCAAGAAGCGCTGAAACCGGCGTCATTCTATGCCACGCCTAAACCTAAATTTTGCCTCGTAGTAGATTCAGTGACCGCCCCTTTACTAGACTTTACTACGAACAAAGCAGTGTTTCGGACGATCCTGAAGGATGGGGTTGTGTTTTCTGGGTTGGGATGCCCCGGGGGGAGCTTCCAAAAGAAACTGTTTTTAGTCGAAAACACAAATAGGAATAGGCCCAAAAGAGGACCTATTCCCTAAAAACAGTGTATACGTGTCAATTACTTGATCTCAACTTCAGCGCCAGCTTCTTCAAGTTGTTTTTTCAGAGCTTCAGCTTCGTCTTTAGCAACACCTTCTTTCAATGGTTTTGGAGCTCCGTCAACGAGTTCTTTCGCCTCTTTCAGTCCAAGACCAGTCAGGTCTTTCACCAGTTTAACAACGGCCAGCTTGCTAGCTCCACCTGATTTCAGGATTACGTCGAAAGAAGTTTGCTCCGCAGCAGCAGCAGGAGCGTCGCCACCTGCAGCACCACCAGCAACTGCAACAACACCAGCAGCGGCAGGCTCGATGCCATACTCATCTTTAAGGATATTAGCCAGTTCGTTTACCTCTTTAACAGTAAGATTAACAAGCTGCTCTGCAAAAGCTTTTAAATCTGCCATTTTTATTTTTTGATTTAATTGATTACGAAATAAATTTAATTGAAATAGAAATTATTCTCCTTTTTCGGATAAAGTCTTGAGGATTCCGGCCAGTTTGCCGCCACCGCTTTGCAATGCAGAAATAACATTGCGAGCAGGAGACTGCAACAGTCCGATAACTTCCCCGATGAGCTCTTGTTTGGATTTGAGAGCCACCAGTGCATCGAGTTGGTCAGCGCCTACGAAAACGGCTGATTCGATGGAAGCACCTTTCAGGTTGAATTTCTCAGGAGTTACCTTATTACGGAATTCCTTAATTACTTTAGCAGGAACTTTGCCCGATTCAGGATGGAACATGATCCCTGAAAACCCTTTCAGAACTCCGTTATCAAATGGAGTATAGTCTGCTTCGAGTGTATCGAGGGCTTTTTTAATGAGCGTATTTTTGACGACCTTATATTCGATCCCGTTATCGAAGCACAGTTTACGAAGCTGGTTGGTTTCAGCTACGGACATGCCGTTGGCGGTAACGATATAAAAATAAGGCGTACTTGCGAGTTTCGCACTCAGCTCCTCTACGATAGCTACTTTATCTTCTCTTGTCATAATTAAATTCCTGGAATCGTTGTCTTATCGATTGATACACTCGGACTCATCGTGCTTGACAAGTGAATCGAACCCAAATAAGTACCTTTAGCTGCAGCTGGTTTGAGTCTTACCAGAGTATTGATTACTTCCTGCGCGTTTTTAGCCAGTTTTTCAGGTTCAAATGATACCTTTCCAATGCTCGCATGGATGATGCCGGTTTTATCAACTTTAAAGTCAATCTTTCCAGCTTTCACTTCCTGCACTGCTTTACCCACTTCTGTGGTAACAGTTCCGGACTTGGGGTTAGGCATAAGTCCGCGTGGACCTAAGATTTTACCCAGACGACCTACCTTAGCCATAACGCTAGGCATTGTGATGATCACATCTACGTCTGTCCAGCCTTGTTCGATTTTCTGAATATATTCATCCAGACCTACATGATCAGCTCCTGCTGCTTTGGCTTCCTCTTCTTTATCGGGAGTACAGAGCACCAGTACGCGTACGTCTTTTCCGGTACCATAAGGCAAGGTAACAACGCCACGAACCATTTGATCGGCTTTACGTGGATCGACACCCAGGCGGACGTCGATATCAACAGAAGCATCAAACTTGGTATAGCTGATACTCTTGATTACCGCCGCAGCTTCCTCGAGAGAATACTGTTTGCCCGGTTCAAGTTTCGAGAGCGCCTCTTTCCTTTTTTTGGTTAATTTTCCCATTTCTTTCCTACTTGCAGGGTTAAGCACCCAAGATTAGTTTACTTCCCAGGGAGCAGTCCCTGTTACCGTTATACCCATACTACGTGCAGTACCTGCAACCATTCTCATTCCGGCTTCAACAGTGAAGCAGTTCAGATCCGGTAGTTTGGTTTCGGCGATTTGACGTATTTGCTCCCACGACACGCTACCTACCTTGTTACGGTTAGGCTGGGCAGAACCACCTTTTACTTTTGCTGCATCCAGCAGAAGATTGGCCGCCGGAGGAGTTTTGATTACAAAGTCAAATGATTTGTCTTTGTAATACGTGATCAGCACAGGCAACACCTGACCCATTTTATCTTGGGTACGGCCATTGAACTGTTTGCAGAACTCCATAATGTTCAACCCTTTCGAACCCAATGCGGGACCGATGGGTGGTGATGGGTTCGCCTGACCACCTTTCACTTGTAGTTTCAGGTATCCTGCTATCTCTTTTGCCATTGTCTTAATTAAAATGTGGTCAATTGTCCGAAAAGCGTTAACAAGCAGTGGAAGCACCTGCCGCTTTTAAGATCAACTATCCTTTTCTACTTGTGCGTAACTTAGCTCCACGGGCTGACTGCGCCCAAATATTTTTACTACTACCTTTAGTTTCTTTCTCTCGTCGTACACATTTTCCACGACACCCACGAATGAGCTGAAAGGACCATCGACAATCTTGACGGTCTCCCCTTCGTAGAAACTGATAGACGGGGCTGCGATTTCTTCAGAAGCCTCGTCGACCTTACCCAGGATACGGTTGACTTCCGACTGACGCAATGGAATGGGTGTCTTTGAAGTACCGTCCGAACTGCCCAGAAAACCGATTACTCCCGGAATACTGGTGATGATGTGAAATACTTCCCCTTGAGACAGATCGGCTGAAATAATGATATAGCCAGGAAAAAAGTTTTTCTCCCGGACCCTTTTCTTACCATTCCTCATTTCGAAAACCTTCTCAGAGGGTATCAGGATCTGGGGTACATAATCTCCTAGCTTCTGGCGGGCGATTTCGTTCTCTATGTAGGACTTGATTTTTTTCTCCTGTCCAGAGACCGCTCTTAAAACATACCAGTTTAACCCGCTGCCCGTTTCCGCCATGTTTACCTCAATTTAGCTAAAACTCCTAAAATGACCGGTAGAACAGATTCAGTCCATTTTCAAAAACCAGGTCCATCAAACCCACCATCAGAGCGAAGATCAGCGAACCGATCAGCACCAGGGTAGTATTGGCCTGAAGCTCCTTGTAACTTGGCCAGGTGACGTTCTGGGTGAATTCTTCCCAGGATGCTTTGAAAAATGAAGTTACTTTGTCCATTCCAGTCTTTGATAATCTGCACGGGCAGAGAGATTCGAACTCCCATCAACGGTTTTGGAGACCGCTATTCTACCCTTGAACTATGCCCGTTTGCTTGTGCCTTTTACCGTTCGGGCTGCAAAGATAGTGATATTATTTTACACTTAGAACAGTGCACTCCTAAAAATGCACTGTTCTTTGAGCCTAAACTTTATTTCCTATTCAAGGATTTCTGTTACCTGACCGGCACCTACCGTACGTCCACCTTCACGGATCGCGAAACGGAGACCTTTTTCCATCGCAACAGAGTTGATCAGTGTTACTTCGATAGTGATGTTATCACCTGGCATAACCATTTCTACGCCATCTGGAAGTTTGATCTCTCCGGTTACGTCAGTTGTACGGAAGTAGAACTGAGGACGGTATTTGTTGAAGAATGGTGTGTGACGACCTCCTTCTTCTTTCGACAGAACGTAAACCTCAGCTTTGAATTTGCTGTGTGGTTTTACAGAACCTGGCTTACAGATAACCATACCGCGGCGGATATCAGTTTTGTCGATACCACGGAGGAGCAGACCTACGTTGTCACCAGCTTCACCTCTGTCGAGGATCTTACGGAACATTTCCACTCCGGTTACTGTTGACTTAAGGTTTTCAGCACCCATACCAAGGATATCTACAGGATCACCGGTGTTGATAACACCACGCTCGATACGGCCTGTTGCTACAGTACCACGACCTGTGATAGAGAACACGTCTTCTACAGGCATCAGGAATGGAAGATCTGTCATACGTGGAGGAATTGGAATCCACGCATCTACAGCAGCCATCAGTTCTTCGATTTTCTCAACCCATTTAGGTTCGCCGTTAAGACCACCCAATGCAGAACCCTGAATTACAGGAATGTTGTCACCGTCGAATTCATAGAAGTTCAACAGGTCACGGATTTCCATTTCAACGAGTTCAAGAAGCTCAGGGTCGTCCACAAGGTCAACCTTGTTCATGAATACTACCAGCTGAGGTACACCTACCTGACGAGCCAGAAGGATGTGCTCGCGGGTTTGTGGCATAGGACCGTCAGTAGCCGCAACCACGAGGATCGCACCGTCCATCTGAGCAGCACCAGTAACCATGTTTTTCACATAGTCGGCGTGACCTGGACAGTCAACGTGAGCATAGTGACGGTTGTCAGTCTGATATTCTACGTGTGAGGTATTAATAGTAATACCACGCTCTTTTTCTTCCGGTGCGTTATCAATCGACGAAAAATCACGTTTTTGTGCCATCCCTTTGTTCGCCAATACGGTAGTAATAGCGGCTGTCAGGGTAGTTTTTCCGTGGTCAACGTGCCCGATTGTACCAATATTTACGTGGGGTTTCGAGCGGTCAAACGTCTCTTTTGCCATTTTGATTTATTCTTAATTAATGAATTGATAAACTTGATTGGTATTTGTCTCCTGCTGACTCTACTACATCACTCAGATATGAGAGCCTTTGAGGGGATTTGAACCCCTGACCTCTTCCTTACCAAGGAAGTGCTCTGCCCCTGAGCTACAAAGGCGTTATACTCCGCACGCCGCTTCAACCCTGTTGGTTGACCTAATACTCTCCATAAACCCCAAAAAGCAAACCCTATCCCAATTCTGCCAGGGTTTGCTCTTCTTTAGGTGGAGCGGAAGACGGGGTTCGAACCCGCGACCTATAGCTTGGAAGGCTATCGCTCTACCAACTGAGCTACTTCCGCTTCTCGGTATTCAAAACGCACCTGAGGCCATTCTGAACTGTGGGGGCGGATGGATTCGAACCACCGAAGACATACGTCAGCAGATTTACAGTCTGCCCCATTTGGCCACTCTGGTACACCCCCTTTTGCTTACAACCTCAACCGTTTAGCAAAACCTCCAATTGATTTTGGAGTCGCAAAATTATCCCCAATTTTGATTAGTGCAAATACTTTTCGAAAAAAATTTTTAAAAATCTTTTTGCCCCTCCATAAAAAAGGGACCTGCCGGCCCCTTAGTAGTTTAGCAAAGATACTGATAACCAGTATTTTTTGTATACAGCAGGAAAAATGACTCCCGCGCGATTTTTTTTGCCCTTCATTTAGATCCGGATCCCGAAACTCAGCATCCGTACCTGAGGTCCTTTCCCGGCTTCAAAGAAATTGTTCAGATCGTAGTTCATGAACAGGTCGGGGAAGCAACGGATGCCTACTTCGAGGGCCAGACCGTAATGAAGATCCTGCATGTAAAAATCACTGGCCACTCTCGACTTCCTGCCGTGATAGGCTTCCGTCTTTCGATACCCGCCTATACGATACCCACCGTATACCCCCGCACTCACATGGGAGATGACCGGGTTACGGAATACTACGGTCGGCATTACGCTGATATTGATGTGGGGTGAGACGATTTTATTCTTCTTTAGCCTTACCTCCTCTCCCTGTTCGTTGGTCTGCGCCGAAAACAGCAGTCCGTTACTTTCCTTACGGATTACCTGGTTCCCTTCAAACATAAGGTTGAACCAGGAGACATCCATTCCCAGGTCCATAAAGAATCCCGACTGTTTTCCCCGTACCACCGGGATACTCTTGACCAGTCCCAGACTCACATAACGGGAACCTCCTGTACGAAGGTTAAAATTTTCCGGATCGTAACCCTCCCAATCTTTTTTTCCGTAGGTATTAAAGCCCAGTTTAACCTCAATTCCCTGTCTCGGACTTCTTCTCACGAAATGGCGTACCTGCCGAACCCTGACGGTATCGGTTTCAAACGTATCTTCTTCGGATCCGAACTTGGAAGTCACCTTGATGACCGTGGAATTGTCCGATGATTTGGGGGGTACACTTTCCCGGTCACGGCTTTTACCGGTTCCTTCGGGTTTCTCAGCCGGCAACTCATTCTGCCGCAGATAAAGGGCCCCATCCATCCAGTCACGGTTAACACCGTTCGAATCGGGAACCGTATTCAGTTTATGCAATACATCCCGGATCAAGCGGTTAAAATCGTACTGCGTTAATTTCTCAATCTCTTTCCGGTCGGTCCCGTAGATAATGATACGAGTCTGTTCATTAAATGATATCACGACCGAATCTTTCAGCGTTGCCTGTGCACTCGCTGCGGACATTCCCATCGCACCGAACAGGATTCCTCCGATGATATTTCTGATTTTCATTTCCTGGCTGTTTGCGATCCGAAATTAATCTTCTGTATGTTCTACGTTCGCGAAAAGTTTCTGCGGGCTAATCCCAAGTTCTTGCCATTCGATCTTCTCCCCTGTCTTGGCATTCTTCAACTGCCTGAACAAACGGCTCAGTCCTTTCTTACTTTTTCTGGCCTGCGGGTTTTCCGCAATGTCCTGATCCGGTTTTGCCAGCTCCCCGGCGATGAACCGTTCCTCATCTACGGGGAGCTCTTCCTGCACGGAGGCCATTCTATACGCTTCGGGTTCGATTACGTAAAGGACCAGCGTTCGGGTGCCTTCCGGTTCAGCCGGCTGCTCGCTGTTGACAGCGACTGGTTCGGAAGGGGGTGTCGACACGGGAATCGGAACGGGCTCGGCCGGAGTTGACACGGTTTCCACCGGCTGCGAAAACTCATTGGGCCGGCTCGCCAATTCCTCTGAAGAAATCACCCCCTCTCCTGCCGGCAGTTCAGCAAGCTCTGTGTATTCGGTCACGGTCGTTTCCCCTTTATCGGACTGGTGGAGGGCTGCCTGATCCCCAGATATCGGATCCGTACGAAGTACTGTCCACACCCCGCCCGAAAGAATCAGTCCGCCGATCACCGCTGCTGCCCAGTAATAGTAGGCCGGGTAACGGGCTTTCCGTTTCTGCACCTTCTGGATGCGGTTCCATAACTCAGGCCTGACAGGCATCTCAAAGCCGTCCAGTTTCTTCCGGAATAGTGCATCCGGTTGCTCTATTGGTTTTCTGCTATCCATGATCAGAAAAGTTCGTTCTGCTGTAATCGTCCCTCAAGCGTTCTTCTTTTTCCCATTGCTTGAGCATCTGCTGGAGGCAGGCTCTTGCCCGGTGAAGCTGCGACTTGGAAGTACTTTCGGATATGCCCAGCATCTCACTAATCTCCTGATGGGAAAAACCCTCGATGGCATAAAGGTTAAATACCGTCCTGTAGCCGATCGGCAGCTTTTCGATCATCAGGTGAATACGCTCTGCATCGATGTGCTGATCGGCATAGGCGTAGTCGGCTACCCCGTGCGCTTCTTCAATGGAAACTCTTTCGAAAAGGCGCCGCTGCTGTCTCAGGTATCCGAGCGCTTCGTTTACCATGATCCGGCGGACCCACCCCTCGAAACTTCCCTCTTCCCTGAATTGCCGAATGGAATCGAATATTTTGAGGAAGCCCTGTACAAGGATGTCTTCTGCAACCATCCTGTCATCGACGTAGCGCATACAGACGGCCATCATCTTCCCTGAATACTTTTCAAACAACCAGCGCTGAGCTTTGGGGTCATTCGAACGAAGGGCCTGAATCAGGTGTGCGTCATGGCTGAAGAGCTGCAAAATTTTACCCATCGGTTAGTAAAGAGTTTCGGACATAAGATGCATCTTCGCAGTCAACAAGTTGCATGAACGAGAAAAAATATATGGCTGACGCTAGCTCACCCATCGGAATCTTTGACAGTGGTATCGGCGGTATGACCGTGGCCAAGGCTCTGGCAGAAATTCTTCCGGAGGAAAATATGATCTACTTCGGTGACACCGCACACCTGCCCTACGGTGATAAATCAACGGCTGCGATTCAGGCGTATTGCATCAAAATATGCAACATGCTGCTGCAGCAGAACTGTAAGCTCATCCTGATCGCCTGTAATTCCGCTTCGGCAGCTGCCTTCGATCTGGTTAAGGAATATGTGGGCACACGGGCGAAGGCGATGAATGTAATCGACCCGGTGATCGACTATATCAAGGAACCCTATGCTGAAAAAACGATAGGGCTGATCGGTACCAGACAGACCGTCCAGTCGAATGTCTACAAAAAGAAAATTGATTTACTGGAAAAGGGCATTACGTTGAAATCACTGGCAACGCCACTGCTGGCGCCCATGATTGAAGAAGGCTTTTTCGATCATTCCATCAGTACCAGCATACTCGGCCAGTATCTGTCGGACCCACAGTTGGAAGGAATTGAGGCACTCATCCTGGGATGTACCCATTATCCTTTGCTCAAACCCGAAATCGAAAATTTCTATCAGGGTAAAGTAGAGATTCTCGACAGCTCGCAGATCGTCGCTCAATCGGTGAAGGCCTGGCTGGAACAGCACTACCTGCTCAACCCTGCCGGAGACGGCTCGAGGGAGTTTTACGTTTCGGACTATACTGCATCCTTTGAATCCTCAACCCGGATATTCTTCGGCTCCAAGATAGCCCTGCGGCATTATCCGCTCTGGGATTAGTTTCCCTTTTTCAGGGCATCCTGCACGCGGGCCTGTATCATCTGTCTCTCCAGCATATTTTTTTTGCTGTTTTTATACCAGAAATAGGCCACCACGGCAAAGCAGATATAGGGAATCACAAACAGATACATAATCCCGACGTTGATCCCGATCCCTACGTTATTACGTCCATTTCCGAGGGTACTCTGTACAGAACCACGACACATGGCACACTGGGCCCACAGGTCGGCTGTACTC
>Ga0207868_1001878_pt1 | contig 13581 bp, 7 predicted proteins | sample Passage237B_FD_187370 | JGI IMG/M metagenome (GOLD analysis project Ga0207868, IMG submission 187370) | Cellulose adapted compost microbial communities from Newby Island Compost Facility, Milpitas, CA, USA - Passage2 37B (SPAdes) (version 3) ... | reverse complement strand
TGCAGGACGGCGCACACATCATCCCGGAGCCGATAGCGCTGGATAGTTTGATGAATAATCAGCGGTCGCTGTAATCCGGACATTACGCATGCTTGTTTAATCATTCCGTACGCTCACCCGTTCCGGGTGCAGGGGCGGATAGCTAATCGCCTTTTTGATGTTAAAGAAATTTATCGAACGACCGGTGTTATCTACGGTCATCTCCATCTTGTTGATTTTACTTGGCGCGATTTCAGCGCTTACCTTGCCCATCTCGCAATTCCCGGATATCGCGCCGCCAACGGTGGTCGTGACGGCGTCATACCCCGGGGCCAATGCCGAGGCGGTAGCCCGCTCCGTGGCAACGCCCATCGAAGAGGCGGTGAACGGGGTGGAAAACATGACGTACATGACTTCCAACTCGAGCAACGACGGAAGCTTGACGCTGACCGTGTTTTTCAAGCAGGGCACGGATCCGGATATCGCAGCCGTGAACGTACAGAACCGCGTATCCAAAGCCAGCAGCAAAATCCCGCAGGAGGTCATCCAGGCGGGGATATCCACACAGAAGCAGCAAAACAGCTTCCTGATGTTCGTGGCGCTCACCAGCAGGGACAGCCTGTACGACGAGGCATTCATCCAGAATTACATCAAGATCAACCTCATCCCGCAGATGCAGCGGATACCGGGTGTAGCGGAGGTGCAGCCCTTCGGCGGGCGGGAATACGCCATGCGCATCTGGCTGAAGCCGGACCGCCTGGTGGCGTACGACCTGTCCCCGCAGGACGTGCTGCAGGCCATCAGGGACCAAAGCCTCGAAGCGTCGCCCGGAAGGCTGGGCCAAAGCAGCCGGGAAATGTTCGAATACGTGGTGAAATACAAAGGGAAGCTCAACAGGAACGAAGAGTACGAAAACATCATCGTGAAGGCGACGAACGATGGTCGGGTCATCCGGCTGAAAGATGTCGCCGGGGTGTCCTTCGGATCGTTTTCATATGCCGCCAACAGCCGGCTCAACGGAGGCGCCACATCGGGCATCGCCCTGCTGCAGACCGCCGGATCCAACGCCAACGAAATCCTGATTGAAGCCGAGCGGCAGCTCGATGAATTCGCAAAAACGCTACCCACGGGCATCGAACCAATCGTCATGTTCAATGCGAAGGACTTCCTCGACGAATCCATCAGCCAGGTAAACCAGACGCTCATCGAGGCTTTCCTGTTGGTCTTCCTGGTGGTCTTCGTCTTCCTGCAGAATTTCCGCGCGACGCTGATTCCCGCCATTGCGGTGCCCGTGGCCATCGTCGGCACGTTCTTTTTCATGCAGCTCTTCGGGTTCAGCATCAACCTGCTCACGCTGTTTGCCCTCGTATTGGCCATCGGCATCGTGGTCGACGATGCCATCGTGGTGGTGGAGGCGGTCCATTCCAAAATGGAACGGACGGGTCTGCCCGCGGGGGCGGCCACCATGGAGTCGATGAAAGAAATATCCGGGGCCATCGTGTCCATCACGCTGGTGATGGTGGCCGTATTCGTGCCGGTGACCTTCATGCAGGGGCCTGCGGGGGTGTTCTATAGGCAGTTTGCCTTCACGTTGGCCGTAGCCATCTTGATTTCGGCCCTCAACGCGCTGACACTGAGCCCGGCACTGTGTGCGCTGTTCTTAAAAGACAGCCATGCCGATGGGCATGAAGCCAGCGGTAAGCGCGGTTTTTTGAAGCGCTTCTTCGCAGCGTTCAACGTGGCGTTCACGGCCATCACCGATAAGTACGTCAGGTCCCTCCAAGTGCTGTTGCGCCGGAAGTGGGTGGCACTGTCGGGCCTCGCACTGGTGACGGCCGTGACGGCATGGATGATCAAGCAAACGCCGACCGGCTTCATCCCCACCGAAGACCAGGGCTTCGTGCTCTATGCCGTAAACACGCCGCCGGGCAGTTCCCTTGCCCGTACGGAGCGGGCGATGAAGCAAATCGAGGAAATCGTGGCCAAGGAACCGTTTACGCTGAACCACTACCAAGTGGATGGCCTCAATTTCATCTCAAATGCCAACGCGGCCCCTTATGGTGCGGGTTTCATCCGCACAAAGCCCAAGGACCAGCGCGGCCCCATCAAGGATTACGAGGCCATCGCGACAAGCCTCACCCAGAAGGTGGCGGCAGAAGTAAAGGGCGCAGAAGCCGTGTTCTTCACCTTCCCCACGGTATCGGGCTTCGGCAACGTGGACGGCTTCGAATTCATGTTGCAGGACCGCGGCAACGGACCGCTCGAAAAACTGGATGCCACGGCAAAGGAGTTTATCGCCGCGCTCATGCAGCGGGATGAAATTGCCTTTGCCTTCACCACTTTTGCGGCCAACAATCCGCAGTACGAGCTGGTGATTGATGATGAAAAAGCCAAGCAATTGGGGGTCAATGTCAGTGAGCTGCTGCAAACGATACAGGTCTATTTCGGCAGCAGCTTCGTCTCCGACTTCAACCGCTTCGGTAAATTCTACCGGGTAATCGCCCAGGCCGATATCGACTACCGGACCAGCGCGTCGTCCCTCAATGAAATCTACGTGAAAAACGCCGACGGCGAAATGGTAGCGGCCAATGCGATGGCCTCGCTGCATCGCGTATACGGCCCCGAGACGGTAACGCGCAACAACCTCTACAATGCCGTGACCATCAACGGCAAACCGAATGCCGGGTACAGCACCGGCGATGCCATCATCGCCATCGAGGAAACGGCCCGCGAGGTGCTGCCGCGCAACTTTGCCTACGAATGGACAGGCATGACCCGCGAGGAGAAAAACGCAGGCTCACAACTCACGGTCATCTTCATCATGAGCCTAGTGTTCGTCTTCTTCCTGCTGGCGGCGCAGTACGAAAGCTACATCCTCCCGCTGGCGGTGGTGCTCACCATCCCCTTAGGGGTCTTCGGTGTCATGCTGTTCATCAACCTGATGGGCATCGAAAACAACATCTATGTGCAGGTGGCACTGATCATGCTGATCGGATTGCTGGCAAAAAACGCCATCCTCATCGTGGAGTATGCCGTGCAGCGGCGACGGGCCGGCATGGGGCTGGTGGAGTCGGCGCTGGAGGCATCCCGACTACGGCTTCGCCCAATACTGATGACGTCGTTTGCCTTCATCGTAGGGATGATCCCTTTGCTGCGCGCGAGCGGCGGATCGGCCCTGGGCAACCATTCCATCGGTGCCGGCGCAGTGGGTGGCATGCTTACCGGAGTGGTGCTGGGCATATTCGTCATCCCGGTACTCTTCGTCATCTTCCAATACCTCCAAGAGCGGATAGGTGCCAAGCACGAAGGCCGGCTGACGGCATACCCTGCAGCCCTCCTGCTGGCGATAGCCATCTTGGTGTCCTCCTGCGGTGCGAGCAAGGAAAACGTGCGACCGGTCTCCGATGTGCCGGCCACCTTCCGGCTGGCAGACGCCCTCCCCGCCGATACACCCGACGATGGCTCCAGCAGCATCGCCCGGCTGGAATGGAAGCAGTTTTTTACCGATACGGCGCTGCAGGCCATCGTCGACAGCGTGCTGTCCCGCAACCTCGATATGCAGGTAGCCTTGAATAACATCAACCTAAACGAGGCATACCTGAAACAAGCCAAGGCGGCGTGGCTACCCACGGTGCAGGCCGACGTCGCGGCCAATACGTCGCGGCCCTCGCAAAACAGCCTGAACGGGCTGAGCCTCGGCAGTTTCATCGGCACCAACCACATCGAGGATTACACGGCTGCGCTGGGCGTAAGCTGGGAGGCCGATATCTGGGGCAAAATCCGGCAACAGAAAGAAGCCGCGCTGGCCGCATACCTGCAAAGCGCGGAAGCGGTGAAATCGCTTCAAACCCGCCTGATCGCCGCATCGGCCTCCGCCTATTACAACCTGTTGATGCTGCGCGAACAGTTGGGCATAGCCCGCCGCAACCTCTCGCTCAGCGATAGCACCCTGCACATCATCCGCTTCCAGTATGAGGCGGGGCAGGTATCCATCCTCGCCGTGCAGCAGGCCGAGGTGCAGCGGGAAAACACGGAAGCGTGGATACCCAAGCTTGAACAGGCCCTGCTCATCCAAGAAAATGCACTGAGCATATTGATGGCCAGCGAGCCACGGCACATCGCGACCGGGAGCGGGTTGCACGGCTTTGCCGTGCCCGATCGGTTTGCCGTAGGGATACCGGCGGCGATGGTGGGCCGCCGCCCGGATGTCAGGGAAAGTGAGTATGCGCTCCGGATAGCGGATGCACAGGTAGGGATTGCGCAGGCCAACCGGTACCCTGCACTGCGCATCACGGCTGCCGGCGGACTGAATACGTTTCAGGCAAGCAATTGGTTCGTCACGCCGGCTTCGTTGTTCGGCAACCTCGCGGGAAACGTGATGCAGCCCATCTTGAACAACCGTAAGCTGAAAACGCAGTTTGAAGCGGCCAAAATACAACGAGAAAATGCGGTCATCGATTTCAGGCGCACCGTGCTGAAGGCGGTGGGCGAAGTGTCGGATGCGCTGGCGCAGCTCGACAAGCTGAAAGCGCAGATCGAGCTTTCCCGCTCGCAGAAGGATAAACTTGAAAAGGCCATCCCCAATGCACAGCTGCTGTTCAACAGCGGCATGGCGACCTACCTGGAGGTCATCGCCGCGCAACAGAACGCGCTGCAAAATGAATTGGAACTGGCTGATCTGAAACGCCAGCAAATCGATGCCTACGTGTCGCTGTACCGGAGTCTGGGAGGCGGTGTAAACTAAGACAGATGCTTGCCGGTTGCGCTGGCACTGCCGTATTTATGAGAAGGCCTTGATACGTGTGGCTTCCCGCCTACTAGCCAAAGAGATAACCCATCTTCCTTGCTCCCCACCCCGCAATCAATGCCCTGAGAAATTTGTTCATAATCGTAGTAGCGTTTCGGACTAAAACAACGATATGGCTATAAAGTTTTGACATGGTATCTCCGACTGCCGCACTAAATTCGACCAACAAAAAGCTAGCTGGAAAGGTGGCGCTGGTAGCCGACGCCACCTGCGGTGCGGGCAGGGGCATCGCCCTGGAATTGGGCATGGCCGGAGCCACCGTATACGTCACCGGCCGCACCACCGCACAGCGGCTTTTTTAAAAAAGTTAAAAAATAATTTGCATAGTGTACAAAATACACTATCTTTGTGGTGTCATAATTTAGGTTTATAATTGGTTAGTAAAGGTTTCCATTCTCCCCGTTTGGAAACCTTTCGTTTTTTGCGGGCAGTGTGATGCTGTCTAGCTTCAGTCTACGTCGCAGATATGTATGGCTTGCTTAAGGGATGCCAACGGATCGGGCCGCTTCGGTATAAATTCCTGCGCAACATAACCCTTGTACCCGGTCTCCACGACGGCTTTCATGATGGCCGGGTAGTTCAGTTCCTGCGTTTCGTCGATTTCGTTCCTTCCCGGTACACCGCCCGTGTGGTAATGGGAAATGTATCGGTGATATTTCCGGATGGTGGCAATCACATCACCCTCCATGATCTGCATGTGGTAGATGTCGTAAAGCAGCTTAAACCGGTCCGACCCTACTTCATCGCATAGCGTTGCCCCCCATGCCGTGTGGTCGCATTGGTAGTCGGGATGGTCTACTTTGCTGTTGAGCAATTCCATCACCATCGTGACTCCGTATTTTTCGGCCGTATCCATCACCCGCCTCAGACCCGCGGCACAGTTGCGTATGCCCAGCTCGTCATCCAGCCCTCGGCGATTGCCCGAAAAGCAGATGATCTGGCGGTATCCTGCAGCGGCAACCTTGGGGATAAGCGCCTCGTAGCTCGCCACCAGCTCGTCATGTAGCTCAGGGTCGTTGAACCCCCGTTCGATGCCTTTACCGGCACCGTGGGGCATCGCGGCATCCAAGCCGTATCGCTGCAGCACAGGCCACTCGTCCGGCCCCACCAGGTCGATGGCGGCGATACCCATACCTTTTGCCGCCTTGCAGAGGTCTTCAAGGGGGATGGATGGATAGCACCACCGGCAGACCGAGTGGTTAATCTTGCCTTTCAGGTCGGCGGGCAAGGTAGCCTCGGCGGCCGATATGCGCTGTATCATGCTATTGCCCAAAATCGTGGTGGCGGCAGCGACCTTGAGGGCACTTCTTCGCGATAGGATGCGTGGGGATGGCTTCATGGATGGTTTCTTTTTGGGAAACAAAACTACGCAAAAAAAATTTTTTACTTTTTTCTTTGCATAGTGTATAAAATACACTACCTTTGTACCATCATAATTTAGGTTTATAATTGGTTAGTAAAGGTTTCCATTCTCCCCGTTTGGAAACCTTTCATTTTTTATACCCCGGGAATCCGCTCCGCCCAAACCAAGGGATGCGCGGCGTTATTTCCTTCTCCGCTTGAGCAGGACGGCCGCCCCCATCAGGAAAATCAAGCCGGGCACCACGGCAAAAAAGAGCACCTTCTGCTGGTTGATCGCCGCGCGGCTCACCGTAATGGTACGGTCGGTGGCGCGCTCGGCATTGGGGCTGTAGGGATACGCCCCGTGCGAAAACCACCGGAATACGCGGCCGATGACGAAACTCGCGTTCTGCACACCGAACCGCTGCGCGATTTCGCGGTTGCTCATGAAGTCGGCATCGCCGGAAACGACGATGCGTTGCTCCCGATCGCCCACCTGCCGGTACAGCGCGGCCATGAGCAGCTGCGGCGCCCGCTGGTCGCGGGCGGAATCGAATGCCACCTGTTCGTTGGCCAAGTCAAACGCGCCCAGCTTCCGCCACGATGCGGGATGGCTGGCCAGTAGGGGCACCACGGCAAAACGCGAGGTGTCCACGATTTCCAGCGGCGCCACCCCCGGCATGCTCACCGTGGCCCCGTCGAAGAAGCCGAAACCGAGGCTGTCCGCCTGTGGGGTAAACCGGGCTTCCACCATATCCAGTTCGTTGTATGCGCTCTCCTGCAATACGGCCCCGTCCGCCAACCGCACGCCGAGCAGTTCGGCGATGGGTTCGACCAGCGCCTGTTTGCCGGGCTCGCCAGCCAGCAGCAGGTTACCGCCCCGCTCGATATAACCGCCGATTTTGCGGAGAGCATCCCCATCATAGGCCGTAAGGGGATCGGGAATAAGGAGTGCAGTGATATCCGTAGGAATGGTGTCTACCGCCCCGAGGTCGATGGCCAACGGATCAAACCCCTGATTAATCAGGGAGGCACGAACGGCACGGCCCTTGGCCACCAATTGATAAGCCCCGTCAGTGGGCCTGTCCATGCTACGCTCCCCGTTGGCCGCAAGCACCCATACCGTGGCTGGGCCGTCCAGCAGCCTTTTGACCGCGGCCATTACCTCCGCCTCGCCGGGGTATTGGAACAGGTCGTCGTACATTCTCAGCGGCGTGCGCTTCCCGGCGTACTCCAGCATGCGCACAAACCCGCGGCCTTCCTCGGAAAGGTCTATCCGCTGCCGGATTTGGTGCGGGGCCAACACCTTGCCGAAATCGAAACCCCGGGCCTTGGCGACATCCCGGGCCTGCGCTTCCAGCGTGCGGGTGGTGTCCAGTCCATACCGCACCGAATCGTAGTAAGCAACGTATTCAAACTCAAGGTCGGGAAGGAAACGCTGATACCGTTCGAAACGGCGTTGATCTGCAATCCGGTTTTTGGGCTCGCCGAATACGACCTTATGGTCCAGCAGGTTGGTATACGCGACGAGCTTCAACGGCTGCTCCAAACGGGCAATCAGCCGCTGCGACCCGGCGGAGAGCGTTTGGTCCTGGATACGCGTGGTATCCCAATAGGCGATAAACCCCGGACGCGAACTGATGTAGGTGATGCCCACCAGTGCCAATGCCAGCGATAGGTATACGGCGAACCGCACATACCAGGCGCGTAGCCTCCGGCGGGCGTCGAGCCGATATAAGGCAATGGCTAGGAAAAAGGCCGTGAATGCCAAAAAATAAATGACCTCCCGGCTGGTAAACAGCCCATTGATAAGCCCTTCGACCTTACCGGACAGCGATAGCCAATAGGTGATGTCGCGCAGCACGTCTACCCCCTGTCCAACCTCGCCCACATAGTTGAAGGCGGCAAGCACAGCCAGCGTGCCGACAGCGGCTACCAACGGGTAGCCCGTAAGGCTGGACAGCAGCAATCCAATCGCGGAATACACCAAAAGCAAAAGGTATAGCGCCACGATACCCCCTACCACGAAGCCTACGTCCAAGGATTCGACCGACAGGCAGGCGGCCAGCAAGCACAGCCCCAACAGGCCGCACAGCAGCAGGCCGTATGCGACCATGGCGGCAAACTTGCCTAACACGACCTGGGCTGCCGTGACGGGCGACGACTGCAACAGCTTGATGGTGCCGCTCGACAGCTCCCGGCTCATGAGGCCCATGGTGAGCAACGGCAGGTAAAGGTAGAGCGCCCCAGCCACCTTGGTAAGCACACCCGTTTCACCAGCGAACAGCACCCGTGTAAGCACGTTCAACGGCCTCCCCAACTGCTGCGCCGTTTCCTGTGCGTACAGCATGTCTGTATAGGCAACGCCGCACTGCACGGCGAAGATGATCAGCAATAGCCAGGCAATGGGCGAAAAAAACAGCACCTCCAGTTCCAACCGTGCTATCCTGTAGATCTGCCTCATCTCACGCTCCTTGGTTGGCCTGTTTCGATAATTGATAGAATACCCCATCGAGCGAGGTCTTTTCGAGGTAAATCTCCTTCAACCCCCAACCGGCCTCGACCGCTCGGGCAACGAAGGCCGTAGTGATGTCCTGCCCGGCCGGAAACCGGCAACGGTATGCCCCTTGGCCGATGTTTTCGACGCCCGTAATCCCGGGGATACACAATGCATCTGCCTGTACCGGCGGATGTGCCAGCACGGCCACGAAACTGTCTGGGGCGATATAGTTATTGAAAGCGTGCAGCGTATCGGCGAAAACAACCCGGCCACGCTCAATCATGACGATGCGGTCACAGGTGGCCTGCACTTCCGACAGGATATGCGTAGACAGGATGACGGCGCGTGTTTCGGCAATCTGCCGGATGAGTTTGCGCACCTCCTGAATTTGGTTGGGGTCGAGTCCATTGGTCGGTTCATCCAGTACAACCAGCCGGGGCTGGTGGATAATGGCTTGGGCGATGCCCACCCGCTGCTGATAGCCCCCGGATAGGTTGGCGAGCAGCCGGTGGCTGTAGCCATCGATACCGCACTGCGCCTTGGCGGCTTCCACGGCATCCCCGATTGCGCGGCGTGGCACATTACGTAGGTGTGCGCAGTGGCGCAGGTACTCGTCGACCGTGAGTTCGGGATAGAGCGGTGCCCGCTGCGGCAGGAAACCGATTCGTCGCTTGGCCTCGACGGGATGGACGCCCATGGCGATGCCGTCGATATGGACGTCGCCTTCGGTAGGATGGATGACACCGCAGAGGATGTTCATCGTTGTCGATTTGCCGGCACCGTTGGAGCCAAGCAGGCCAAGTACCCCTTTTGCCGGGATATCGAAGCTGACATCGCGGATGGCCCATTCGCGGGCATAGCGATGCGACAAGTGCGCCACCGTAGCTACGGGTATATCGGTGTATGGCTCCTTTTCAATCATTTTCTTTTCCTTCTGATGATGGTGAATGCGCCCACCCCTGCCAGCAAGGCGGGCAATGCCAATACGATGACGGCGCGGGTGGCTGCAATCTGCGGCTTGCTGATCCGGATACGGTTGTCTATCGGGCGGGGTCTGTTGGTATCGGGCGGATATTCGCCGTAACTGAACCAGCGAAGCAATTGGATGCCCAAATCGGCATTGCCCGCTTGGATATTGTAACGCGCCAGCTCGCCTTTGCTGAGGAAATCTGCGTCGCCTGCAACGAAGATGCGCTGTTGCCTATGAGGCAGTCGCCGCGAGACGGCCAGCGCCACGGCAGCCCGCTCCTTGCGCTGCCTTGCCGAGTCATAACGGACCTCCCCGACTTTCAGATTGAATGGCCTTGTTTCATTCCACGTATGCCGCTCATCCGTATGGAGAACGGGCCTTGCGGTGAAGCCAGCCGTGTCACGGAAGACAAGGCCTACCGCGCCGGGCATGGTCACCACCGTATCCCGGGGCCTGCGGAATCCGGTGCTGCCGCTGTCGGCGGCAAACTGCGCCACAATCAAATCGGGCTCGTATTCCGTACCGTCCTGTAGCAACGTACCGGTGGAAAACGAGACACCGAACGCCTGGCCGATGGGGTTGAGTGCTTCCTGGCGGTGGGGTTCGGCGGCCAGCAGCAGGTTGCCCCCGGCATCGATATAGCGGCGGATGGCCGCCAACTGCTGTGGGGTATAGGGTACCAACGGGTCTGCGATGATAAGCAAGCCTAGGCTATCGGCATGAAGCCTCGGACTGTCGGCGTCCAGCGATAGGACATCCGCTCCTTGGTTGATCCAAGCGGTGCGGGCATTCCGTGCTGTCATCAGCGTATGGTAGTCCTTGTCGCCCTCCCGATGCGAACTGCGCTCTCCATGGCCGGTGAGCACCCCTACCACGAACGGTCCATGCAGCAGCCGCTTGAGCGCCGCGATGACCTCCGACTCGCCGGGGTACGCCTCGATATCGTGATACATCCGCAGCGGGGTGACACGGCCGTCGTACGCCAGCATCCGCACAAACTGGTTGCGTTCGGGCGAGAGGTCAATACGTCGGCGGATGGCCTCAGGGGGCAACACGTCGGCAAAGTCGAAGCCATGGGCTGTGGCACGGCGAAGTGCCTGCTCCCGGAGCGGCATATTAGGGTCCAACTGGGTGTCGGTGGTATCGTAGAAATACACGTAGTCCAGCTGCAGCCGCGGGAGGTAGCGCCTTATCTGTTCCAGGTTTGAGCGGTCGAAGTTGCGGAACCGCGGCGAGCCAATATGGGCAAGGTGGCCCAGCAAGTTGACGTAGGTGGTGAGCCGTACCGGACCCGTCACCTGCGCAATGACTGCCTCGCTTCGCTCGGTATACGACTGCGTGCCATACCGGGTGACGTCTGCATAGCGTACCAAACCGGGTCGGGAACTCCCGAAGCCGACGGCAACTACGGCCACCAACAACAAAACATAGCGGGCTGTGCGGCCTACTGCCGACAGCCTCGAACGGCCCGATTGGAGCTGCATAATGGCCAGGGCAACAAACAATGTAATCACGAGCAGAAAATAACAGATTTCTTTCGTGCTGAGCAGCCCTTTGAGAAAGTAGCCCGTGCGGCCACGGATGGAAAACCAATGGGTGATATCGCGTACCACCTCGATGCCCCGGCCGACCTCGCCCACATAGTTGAGACCGGCCAATACCGCGAGGGTACCGATGGCAGCGATCACCTGGTAGGGCGTAAGGCTGGAAACATACAGCCCAATAGCGGCGTAAGCGGCTACCAGCAGATACACCCCTAGCAACGCCCCGGCCGCGTAACCTATGTCGACATGCGGGATGGCCCAGACGGCAATTGCCACGAAAAGCGATAGGATGGCGATCAGCAGCAACCCGAAAACAAGCATGGACAGGTATTTGCCGAAAACGACCTGCCGCATCGTGACGGGTGAGGAAGCCAGCAGCTTAATGGAACCGCTGCCCGTCTCGCGGCTTAGCAACCCCATCGTCAGCAGCGGGATATACAAGTAGAGGTGCCGTTGCATGGTGGCGAAAAAACCGCTTCCCCCGCCAAAGATATCCTGGGTGAAGGATGGTTGCTCGGCACCCAATTGCTGGACGGCGATACGCGCACCGAGCAAATCGGTAAAGACCAACCCGGCTTGCACCATAAACACGACCAGCAGCAGCCACGCGACGGGCGAATTAAAAAAGATGCTCAACTCCAACCGCGCTATCCGCCAGATCTTACCCATGCGTCACGACAGCCAAGTTATTCAGCGGCCTTGCCCAATAGCAACCGGCCCTGCGAGGCCCAGCCGCCCACGAATGCATCGGCTATACCGTCACCATCGAGGTCGCCGATGGTGATGTTCCAATTGCGGCCGAAAACGGAGGGGGGCAATACTTCCTCAGTGACATCGGTGAAGAACCCTTTTCCATCATTGCGGAAAGCCCGCAGACGTTCTTCGCCGAATCCGGGTACGGCCACTGCACTTAGCAGCAAATCGATATGGCCATCGTGGTCGAAATCGACTTCCCTCGCTGAATAGGTGGAGAATTTATACGTGGGCATCCGCTGTTCGGTCTCGTCGGTGAAACGGGCCTGCCCATCGTTGATGAGCACACGGGCACGCGGATCTTTGTCCCATACACCGGCGTTGCTGGTGATATTGGCAAACACGATATCCAGGTCGCCATCGCCGTCGACATCAAACACTAGCGCCTCCCGTGTCTCCAAGGGCTCGGGCAGTTCCAGGTTGCCGGCATGCTCCGTGAACACGCCCTTGCCGTCGTTGAGCAACAGCCGATTGGGCGGCACCTCATTGCCCACCACCATGTCGAGGTGGCCATCGCCGTTGAGGTCGGCCAACTTGATGCTCTGTGTGGCGTCATTGACCTGCGGCAGGTTTTCGCGGGTACGGTCAATAAAGAATCCTGGTCGGGCCGGATCGTTCAGCCACAGGAAATCCTGTCCCTGCTCACCGGAGTTGCCTACGACGATATCCGGCAATCCGTCGCCATCCACATCGCCTACATCCAAACCGTTGCCCTCGCTCATGCCAAGTAAACGGTCGCTTGCATCGCGGAATGTGCCATCGCCGTTGCCCAAGTAATACTCATGTGTCTGGTCATCCTCGGCTACAAACACCACGTCGATGTGGCCGTCGCCGTCAAAATCAACCGCGCGCACGTGCTCGGTATCGTGCTTGGCGGTTTTAAACACACCCTGTTGCCAGATCAGCTTGCCACTGCCATCATTGATATACAGCCGGTTTTCGTCGGCTTCCAGCGCGGCGATGACATCCAGGTCGCCATCTCCGTCGACATCAGCGAAGGCCACCTCAAGGATATGTGCCTCGGGGTCCCGGGGTACATGCGTGGCCGTAACATCCCGGAAATACCGGGTTTCCGTGGCCGGCGGCGGCGAGCAGGACAATGCCGCGAAGGATACCAGTACTACCGTAGCGCATGCTACGGCCGGTTGGTAAAGAAAGGCGGTTTTTTCATGAATAAGTGCCATCTGTATAGGGTTTTTGTACAACTGTTTCTTTGTTCTTTCAAAGCCGTCCCGGCTCCCGCAGGTTTTTGCCCGCGGTTTGCGTCAATGCGTCGCCCATGTCCTCCCGGGCCCGTTGCGCCAGCCGCAGCATCTTTGCGACCACTTCCGGATGGCTGTCGGCCACGTCGGTCGTCTCGCCGAGGTCGCGGCCAAGGTCATACAGCTCGGGCGCAACGATCTTGGTCATCTCGTATTTGATTGGGATGCCGTCATCGCGGTATCCCTGTCCGGGCCTGATGGTCCGATAGGCATGGGGTAGGTAGAGCTTCCAGTCGCCCATCAGTACGGCCTGCAGTTCGTTCCGGTTGTAATAGATGAAATAAGCTTCGTGCGGGGAAACCGCCTGCTCCGCCACCCGCATGAGCGGCCAGATATCCAGCCCGTCAATGGGCCGGTCAGGCAATTTACCCCCGGTAAGCCGGGCGATGGTGGGCAGCAGGTCGATGGTCATGGCAGGCTGTGCC
>Ga0207868_1001875_pt1 | contig 13594 bp, 7 predicted proteins | sample Passage237B_FD_187370 | JGI IMG/M metagenome (GOLD analysis project Ga0207868, IMG submission 187370) | Cellulose adapted compost microbial communities from Newby Island Compost Facility, Milpitas, CA, USA - Passage2 37B (SPAdes) (version 3) ... | reverse complement strand
TCGGATGTGGCAGGCCAATGCCAGTTCAAGGCCCCCTCCCAATGCGTAGCCGTTGATGGCGGCGATGACAGGTTTGTGGGCCTGATGTATCACATCAAACACCATAGCTTGCCCTTCTTGGGCCAGCTTCCGGCCTTGCTCGGCGTCGAAGGACGCGAATTCGGCGATGTCCGCACCAGCTACGAAGGCTTTTTCACCGGCGCCTACCAGCACGATGCCGCGGATTGGGTCGGCAGCGAGGGCATCGGAAATGGCGCCATGCAATTCGGCCAGTACCGCTTTGTTCAATGCGTTCAGCTTGCTTTCCCGGTTGATGGTGATGCGGCGCATAGGCCCCTGATCGTGGATGATTAAATATTGGTATGTCATTTTTCTGTTCCTCATTAAAAATCAACTTTCAGACTGAAACGTATCCCGCCCCTATCGATATCCGGATGGTTAAGGTACGACAATCGCCGCACATATTCCACACGGAGTACGTTCAAAATGTTCTCCACACCGGCGCTCGCTTCCATGTACGGTTTCCGTTCGAGGGTGAAGGTCGTGGGATTCCCCTGCTCATCCCTGGGAAGAAGGAAAACCCCCGTATTGTTTTCCGGACGGTTTTCGGGCCGCACATTGCCGTAGAGTAGCTTGAAGCCGACCAGTTCGCGTATTTTCAGTTTTTTCACCAAAGGTATCTTGTTCAGGATGAAGCCATGAAGCCGGTGTTCAATGTTCAGTTTGACGTATTGGTCGCTCACGAATTCCAGGTTGTTCAGCAAGGTATAGGAATCGGGTGCCAGCAAATAGGTTTTGCTGGCATTGGGGATATCAAGCAGCGGAAACGGGACGGTGCCGAAGATATAGCCCGTGCCCAGGTTGATATCGGCTAGACCCAATTGCGAGAGAAACACCCGCTTGAAGATATCCAGTCGCAGTGCGTGATAGTTGTATTCGCCGCCCAAAAGCCCCTTTATTCCCATATTGTAGCGCAGGTTGAACACCGGATACGCGTTGATGATGGGATTCCGTTCCAGGTTGCGCTGGAAAAACTCCTCGTTCGGTGCCCAGCGGAGGTCGACACCGAGTTCCGACGTCTGCAATGCACGGAGTGTGTCCGCGTTGGCTCCTGCGGTAATGAAATGCAGTTTGGCCGCCGGTGCTTGGCGCTGCGAAGCAATAAACGTTTGAAGCAGCACGTGGTTGCCGAACTCGACCACATGGTTGAGCTTGAAGACCTCGTAATAGGACCATTTATCCTGCACGCCGCTGCGAAAGGAACGGGCGAAGCTATCGCCGTTTCGGAATCCGAGCAATTGGCCAGGTTCCCGTACGTCACGCTGATAAGTTGCTTGGAGGTAGTGGGAAGGGTATTCCCCTACCCTCCGCCCGTTCAGGGTATGCGCCACTCCCCCGAAAAACTTTACCCGATCATCGCGAAAGCCGTATGCCGTGTACGCCTCTGCATAGAGTTTTTCGGAAAATTGTCGTGTCGTGCGCCCGCTCAGCCGTATGCGGCTGCCTTCGAGGTCGTTGAAGCTATACGTATATTCCATTGGTCCAAACTCCACCGGTCCGGCGTTGACGTAGCTTTGCGCAAGGAGGTAGCCCAGCTTCAAAGTCCGCCTGAATGAGCGGTTGCGCTGTAGGCTGTCGAGGTTTGCATAGGTCTTTGCCTCCACCTCGGTCAGTTGTAGGGGGCGTCTGCTGTCCCAGTAATCCGTTGTTTGGCGGCTTGCGTCATCGGTTTTTACCCACTGCTGTCCACTGAAGGTTCGCGCAGGGATGGCCGTTTCCGTATCGTAATCCCCATAGACGAGCGTCCGCTGTCCAAAGGCACCCCGCTTGCCTTCATATAGGCCGAAGTTGATTTTCACGTCGGAATACGTGAGCAGGTAGATGCCGCTGCTATGGCGGCCAAAGCGAAGGGAAATGTTGACATCATTCACCCAGTTGAGGTTTGCCCGGTGGTCTATCCAGATATCTGCCCGGCGTATCCCATAATTGCCGTCCAAGGTGATGTGGAGCTTTCCCGAAAACAAGCGATCTTCTTCGTTGCGCGGTACGAAGGTCAATTCCACAAACTGCCCTTCGGCGCTTTGGATGGTATCCGTGATGAAGAACTTATAGAATACCGGAGCCGCATCGGCCGTGGGGCCAAGGAATGGCTTGTTCAGGATGAGGATGTTATTTTCATAGATATCGATGTCGCCATGGATGAATTTGAAGTAAGTTTCGATATTTTCGTTGTTTACATACCGGCTGTCGAGTTCCGTCTTCTTGTTGGCCGTCACGATGGTTTTGTTGGCCTTGGGATACATCCGTTGGTATCGTTTCGAGAGGGTTTCCTCCAGGTAGATGGGCAAGAGGGACCGACCGGGTACCAAGGTGGTGTCCACGTTTTCAAAAGCAAACCGGTATCCCCGGGTCAGCGGGTTGTTGGTGACGAATTTGGGCACGTCGCTCACGGCCATCATGATTTTTTCGTAGGCTTCGTATGATACGTGGTCAAACCGGGAGAGCCGGTTCGCCTTTTTGTGCTCGATGACCTTCCGGATGAGTTCGACTGCAGGGTTATTGCGGTTGCGGTAACGCCCTTTGCCGCTGACCACCACTTCATCCAATGTCTGGAAATCCTCTTCCAGCTCCACATCGAGGGATTCCTCCCCCCTCGTCAGCTGTTTGGTCAGCGGCTTATAGCCCAAGGCATTGAATAGGATGTAGGAGGCCGCCGAATCATAAGGCAGCGTGTAATTGCCGAGGCTGTCTGTAGAGGTGCCAATGGATGTGTTGGAAAGCGACACGGTGGCCCCGGGAATGCCTTCGCCGGTTGAAGCGTCGGAAACCTTACCCCTTATAGTCGTCTGAGCAGTAGCCAATGACACGGCGAAAATCCCCATTCCGACCAACCAACCCTTGAATACCCTAAGCCGCCCAATGCTGCTAACGCCCATAACAATCCACTCTGTTTCGTAGTCAATGTGTATAAACGTTCACAAGATACAATTTGTTGATAAGGTTTGCACAATAGTTTATATCGCTTGGTCTAGTTGTTTCCGGATGGTTGATTCATCGATGAGTCCGTTGCCCTCCCATAGCAAGGTGTTGGTTTTGTACAGCTTTAGAACGGGCAGTGCGGCTACGCCCAATGCTTTGCAAAGCTCGGGGTTTTCGTCGGCATCGATGCGGAGGAGCGTCACCTTATCCGCCCTTTCGGTAGCGATTTTTTCAAGGTAAGGCTTCATTTTCCGGCATGGGGCGCACCAATCGGCATAGAAATCGACCAATACCATTTTATCCGAATTCAACGCAGCTTCGTATTGTGCCAAGGTCATGCCGTTGCTGGCAGTTCGTTTGGTTATTTCGGGAAGGTTTTCTGCACGCCATTCCATCATTCCGCCGGGAAGCTCATACACCTTTTCGAAGCCCTCCCTGCGCATCTTATCGGCGGCCTTGCCACTTCTTCCGCCGCTGAGGCAATATACCAATACGGGTTTGGCCTTGTCCAGTGCCGCCAATTGGCGGTCGAATTCGGGATTGTTCCAATCGAGGTTCAACGCGTGTTCGATATGGCCGTTCTGGAATTCCTGGGGGGTCCTTACATCCACTAGCTGGGCATCCGCGGTAGTCGCTATTTTTTGCATAAATTCATGGGCAGTAAGTTCTTCGGTTTCTGCCGGCGGATTCGGATTGCTCACGCAACCGCCAGCCATAGCGGCAATGAAAAGGGCGAACATGTTGATGGCGCATAATGACATAGTTGTACTCATAGCTATCGTGACCGTCGTTGTCAGCAGTTCGACAAGATACTAAAATATGATGGAAACTTCGTAGCTATTGCCGTTATTTGTGGTGATGAGCGCAAAGTCAGCAATCCGTTCGAGGTTATCCGGTATAGGGTGTGGGATATGGTTATTCTGCGCCTGCCAATCCACAGGCAATGGGAGCTATGTGACCGAAAGCATGGCCCACGAGCAGACGGCCAAGTCGGACGTCGACTCAGCGGCGGGCACGTCTTCGCAACAGGAGACGACTTCCGCCAACGCTGCGGATTATCAAGCAAGGCTTCAAGCATTGGCCAATCGGGATACGACAGGCCGATGGCCAGTGGCTAACCAGCCCATTCCACTTCCAGGAGCCGTGCTGCCCTATAAGCGGATTATTGCCTATTATGGCAATCTGTACTCCGCGAGGATGGGTATCCTGGGAGAGTTGCCACCTGAGCGGATGCTGGCCAGGTTGGACGACGAGGTGGCTGCGTGGAACGCCGCGGATACCGCCATCGAGGCCATCCCCGCGCTTCATTACATCGCTGTGACGGCGCAAGGCAGCGCCGGAAGGGACGGCAAGCACAGGGCCCGCATGCCTTTCAACCAGATCGATTCGGTACTCCGACTAGCGAAAAAAAGGGAAGCACTCGTGTTCCTTGACATACAAGTAGGCTTCAGCACCCTGGAAGCGGAGCTTCCGCGCTTGGATACCTTCCTGCGTATGCCCCATGTGCATTTGGGCATCGATCCCGAGTTTTCCATGAAGGATGAATTGCCGCCCGGAAAGCGGATAGGGCATTTCACGGCAGCCGATATCAACTTCGCTGCCAAGCACCTCGCAGAGCTGGTGCGCAGCCATGACCTCCCGCCGAAAGTACTGGTGGTACACCGTTTCACGCAGGGGATGGTCAAGGACTATGAGCAGATTGCATTGCAGCCCGAAGTGCAGGTGGTCATCAACATGGACGGTTGGGGCGCCCCCGCCCTGAAGAAACATACCTACCGCAGCTTTGTCTTCCGGGAGCCGGTCCAGTTTACCGGGTTCAAGTTTTTTTATAAAAACGACGTGATACGGCCCCCTCACCGGATGATGACCCTCGATGAAGTATTGGCACTGACGCCGATACCGATTTACATCCAGTATCAGTAAGGTTACGTTTTCCCCAACTGTGCCAACAGTTCTTGCACGGCCCGTTCCAATTGCGGGTCTTTGTCTTCCAGCCGATCCATGAAGGTATTCTTGACATAGATGTCGGGCGATACGCCAGTTGTTTCTAGATCATCGCCATCCAGCGTATAACACCCCCAAGCCGGGATACGGTAGAACGAGCCATCCACCAACCCTTTGCCCGACGTGAAGATGATCCAACGATAGGTTTCCGTACCGATGATTTTCCCCAGTTTCAGGGCCTTGAACCCCGCAGCGGTCATCTCCGCGTCGCTGAGTGATTGTTCGTTCACGAGTAAAACCACGGGTTTGCCGGCAGGCGCAAAGTTGCTTTGGGGTGCCCGCTTGCCGCCACGGTATTGCCACTGCAGGTAAGGTCGCTGCGAAAGGAATCGGAGGACTTCGTCATGCACATTGCCGCCGGTATTGAAGCGGAGGTCGAGGATGACGGCTTCCTTGTTGTTTTCTTGCTCCACCATGTCGAGCAGGAATCGTTCCAGTTCGCCGCTGCCCATATTTTTCATGTAGGTGTAGGCAATCCGGTTGCCACCCAACGAGTCCACTTTGCGGCGGTTGGCTTTGATCCACTCGTCATAGCGTTGTTCGTGCAAGGCACCGCTACTTTCGGGGCGAACCTTGGCCGTCACTTCCTGCCCGTTGCGTTGAAACGTGAGTACCATTTCCTTGGCAATGGAAGGACGCGTGAAGTAGGAATCGCGGTCGACCTTCGCAGCTATGCGTTGCCCGTCAACGGCAACCAACACATCGCCGGGCCGGATGTCTACCTCCTTACGGGAGGCGGGGCTATTGAGTACGATATGGGCAACCCGATAGGGATTTTCCTGATCGAAGATGAGCCCGGTTTCATTCGTGGCTGCGGTGAAATCTTTCCGTTCTTCGCTGCCGCTTGAACTGAAGCCGAGGTGCGACGAATTGAGTTCACCCAGCATATCGTTAAGCAATACCCGGAGATCCGCCCGGTTGTTGAGATGGGGCAGATAAGCCGCATAGCGGGATTTTACGTTGGCCCAATCGACACCGTGGAAATTGCCGTCATAGAAGTTTTCCTCGATGCCTGCCCAGGTTTCGTAGAACATCTGGTTGAATTCATCTTGCAGGTTGCGCCGGAAAGGGAGGGTGATGTCGACCTTCTCCAGCTTGTTGGCGTCGATGTTGTATTTCTGCACAGCGCCTTTGGAAAGCGCGTAAAATTTGCCGTCCACTACGATGAAGTTGCTCACTCCGCCATCGGCTACCTTTTCGGTCTTGTTTTCGGCAAAAGGTTCCATGATGGTACGGTACACCGCACTCCGACCGCCTTCGTGGTTAGAAAAATAAAACAAATAGGTTTTTTCGCCTTTTTTGAACACCGACGGGCCGCCTTGCGTACCAAAAGCCGGGCTGATCCGGGCAATCCGGTCAAGCAATCCCTGCGTGTTGATGACAATCGGTTCCTTTTTTTCCGCTTTGGCACTATCCGGCTTGGCGTCTTCCTTGGCTTTGTCTCCGTCCTTTTTCTTCTTGTCCGTATCGTCCTTTTTCTCTTCTTGCTTTTTCTCCTCGAAAAGTTCGTCGAACTTGTCGGTGCGATAAGGTTCGTCGAAGTTGTCCAGCTTCAGCTGGTAAATGCTCGCATCGCGCATGCCCGTGGGGTAGGAAGGTCTTGTGCGGTTGCTTGCAAAATAGATGGATTTGCCATCCGGTGCCCATACCGGCGAAGCTTCGGATACGCCGGTATTGGTCAGGTTGATGGTTTGCTTTTTGGCTATGTGGTGGACAAAGATATCCTGTTCGAAGTTACGGATTGCTGTAAACAGGATGTATTCCCCGTTGGGGGAAAAGGAAGGCCTCGAGTTTTGGAAAGCCCAGACTTCATCCCGTACCACGGTGGTGCTTTTCAGGGATTTGAGGTCGAGCAACCGCACTTCATCCCGTCCGCTGAGGTATACGGCTTGCGTGCGTTCGGCGTTGAGGGTGATGTCGCGGTTGCTGCGCAGGTCTGCCGTGAGCTGTTTTGCCGCTCCCTTACCGTCGGCGGGGATGGTAAACCAATTGGCATATCCCTCGTGCGTTTGGTTAAAAAGCAGCGTTTTGTTGTCAGCCAACCAGTTGACCTCGAATGCCCGTTGGCCACTGCTGGGCATTTGGCGGACAAACTTTCCGTCGATATCGCTCACGAACAGTTCGCCGCGCGAAACAAAAGCCAGTTTCTTGCCGTCTGGGGAAACATCCATATAAGAAATGTTGTTCTCCACATTGAACTCCTGTTGCTTACCCAATAGGGAATTCCGTGCAAGCGTGATGGCGGGTTTAGACGTTTTTTTGCTTGCGACATCATACACAAACAATTGATACTCCTTTTCGAATACCACTTTCTCGCCATTGGCCGAAACAACCGGCCGCTTGATGGAAGTTTCGAAACGGGTGAGCGCACTTTTTTTCCCGTTGACAAAGGTGTACAAGTTATACTCGCCATTGCCTTCGTCCGACGCAAAGAAGATGTTGCCTTGTTGGTCTACCGTTGCCCAGAAATCCTTGCCTTCATAGTCCGTATATTGGTTGAAGGTGTGCGTGGCGGGGTGGTACCCCAGGATGTCCGGATTGAACTCCCCTTTATAGCGCTTGCGGTTGGCGGCAAAATAGCTTTCCCACGTATTGTTGAAGAGCAACTCACCATCCGGCTTTGGCACGACGCCATGGATCGTGTTAAAGTTGTGGGCAAAAAGGCGCTTCGCGGTGCCGCCGTTGATGCCCACGGAATAGCTGGTGAACCGGTTGTATCGCCCTGAAGTGAAGTAGATGGTCTGGCTGTCCCAGCTCCAGCTGTCTACTTCGTCGGTCGCATCGTGATGGGTAAGCTGCCGGATGTCGCCGCCGGCAAGGGGCATGATATAGACATCAAAATTGCCGGACTGATTGGCCGAAAAGGCCAGCCATTTGCCGTCTGGCGAAATGCGGGGCGCGATTTCGTCACCGCGCATCGCCGTAAGTCGCGTGGCTTCCCCACCAGAGACAGGTACCTTCCAAAGATCGCCTTCATAGCTGAATAGGACGGTTTGCCCGTCTGGGCTCAGTGCTGGATACGAAATAAATGTGGGGGAATTCGGTTGCGCTTGCGTGGTCAAGGTAACGACAACGGTTGCTGCCAATAGGCAGGAAGTGATGGTATTCATGTCGACAGAATTGATGTGCTGCCCGCAATAATACGCATAATTTCGGTGAAATGTGTTGACACCCGGCAAGAAGGGTGCATGTCTTAAAAAAGTATCCGCCGTACACCCGACAAGCGCTAATTACGAATTTTTCGTAATTAATTCGGATAGTTCGTTTTATTACTATATTTTCGTAGAATTATTGAAAGTTCGAATTTATGGAAACAAGAAAGGCAATTGCGCTATTGGTGGCATGCCACGCCATCACGTTTACCAGCGCCCAGCAAAGCGAACCCGCCTTGGCACGGGTGATTTATGAATTTACGCACATCAACGACACCTTGCAGCCGGATAAACCGCACAAGGAAGAAATGGTCCTCTACATCGGGCAGCATGCCTCGCTGTACGAGTCGTATGTCGGCGAACGGACAAACCAGCAGATCAAAAAGCAACTAGACAATCCGGCATTCGACGGCAACCTCACCATCACAGGCAGCGGACGCACGACGCGCGAGTCCTACTACACCAGGCCCGGAGAACAGGTCTTGAAGCAGCGTTATAACCTCGCAGGCGAGCAATACGTCATCGATGAAGCATATCCCGCCGTCGATTGGGAAATCGCCGATGAAATCAGGGACATCGGTGGCTATACCGCACAGAAAGCCACCTGTCGGTTCAAGGGGCGCGATTATACGGCTTGGTTTACCACCGAGGTGCCTTTCCAAGCGGGGCCCTGGAAATTATTGGGACTACCGGGGCTTGTTCTCGAAGCGGTGGATGGCCGGGAGGAAGTAGCCTTCCGCTATGCAGGATTCGAGCCACTGGAAGCGGGCGAAGCCACCGTTTCATTGCCTGAAAACGCCATCGTGACCAACAAGAAAGCGTTGGATAAGCTGGTGGAGGCTTACCAGAAAAATCCGCAGGCTGCGATGAATGCACGGGCGAAATCGGGCGCAGGAAGCGGAGGCAGCATCACTTCAGGGGCGGGTAGCGGCCCAGCTTACGACCCCTCCCGCATCAAGAGTGTCCATGTGAAAAAGGATACGTCGCAGACTTCATTGGTGACCAATAATCCGCTGGAGCTGGATGACCCTCGGTAGTCGGAACTTGGCATGCACCGCCGCGCTCATCGGCATGCTACTATGGTGTACAGGGAGTTCCGCGCAACACCGGGATATTGTGGGCTCGCTGAAAACCGCCGATGGCCAGGCCGTCCCGCATGCGAGTGTAACCATCCGCAATGTCCAAGGGCGCATCGTGGCGTTCAAGGCCAGTGATGCAACGGGGCGCTTTGCCATCCCCCTGCCAGCTATTTCAACGGATAGCCTGTATTTGCAGGTCAATCACTTGGGGTATGCCAACGTAGCGCTGCCGCTGGCGTCCGACCGAGCCCATTATGACATCACCTTGGTCGAAAAACCAATCGACCTATCGGAAGTAGAAGTCAAGAGCCGCCCGCGCATCGATTCCCGGAATGATACGCTGAGCTACGATGTGGAATCGTTCGCCAAGGCCGAAGACCGCAGCATCGGCGATGTGCTACGCCGCATGCCCGGCATGGAAGTGAGTGAAAGCGGCCAGATCAAATACAACGGGCAAAACATTTCCCACTTTTACATTGATGGCGACGACCTCTTGGACGACAAGTATGCCATCGGCACCAAGACCATCCCCCACGTGGCCGTGCAGCAGCTGGAAGTGCTCCGAAACCACCAGCCGTTGAAGGTGCTCAAAGACAAGACGCTTAGCGACCGCGTGGCCATCAACTTGGTAATCAAAGCGGAGGCCAAGCTGAAGCTAACGGGGCAGGCGAAAGCAGGGGTAGGCTTGCCCCGCCAGTACGACGGCGAGCTGAATGCCATCCTGTTCAACAAGCGGTACAAAATGCTCCATGTAATCAAAGGCAACAACGTAGGTACCGACCTTGCTGCCGATTTTACGGCCTTCAATTTCTCGGATATGCTCTCCGGTGCAGGCAATTCGCGGCCGCAGGCCCTGCTCTCATCGGGCACCGCTGGTGATCCGGCCCTTCCCAAGCAGCGCTACTACTTCAACAACTCGGGTTCGCTCCATGCCAATAACCTCATCAACCTCCGCAGTGGCCTCCAACTCAAGTCGAATGTCAACGGCCTACTGGACCGCAACGATAGGGCCTACCGCAGCCAGCATATCCTGTTTCTCGGCGACGACACGATCCGCTATACCGAGTGGCAAGACATCGGCAACGCCCCGTTCCTGACCGACGTGAGTTTTTCGGCAGTGGCCAACCAGGAAGACCATTATTTCAGCAATGTACTGAAGCTGGCTTATTCCGGTGAAACGGGGACATCGTCGCTGGCAAGCAACGAGCGGAACATCCAGCAACAACTGCGCAGCCGCATCCGCGATTTTTCCAATACGCTGGAATATACGCCAGCGCTGAAAAACGGAAACGTGGCCAACCTGTACTGGTATGTCAATCATTACAACCAACCCCAAACGCTCGCGGTCTCTCCGGGCATCAACGAAGATGTCCTAAACGGAGGCATACCGTTCACAAGCCTCCGCCAGTTCGGTGAAACGCCCACGTGGTTCAGCCGGGCTACGGTGGCCTATCGGCTGCCCATGGGCCGTATCCGACAGCATTACCGTGCCGGTATGCTCAACGAATGGCAGCAGTTGCATTCCACGCTGCGGCTTACCCAAGCCGGGGGCGGAGAAACTCCTTACGCCGGCAGTGCAGACAATGCGCTGCGTTGGAATCGCCACCAGGTTTTTGCGGACGGTACGTATGAATATAAGCAGGGGCCGCTGGAAGCCGTCTTGACGCTGCCGCTGGCCGTGCAGCGCATCGCCTACAGCGACGCAGCCTTTTCGCTGGACGAATCGGTGCAGCGTATACTTTTCAATCCGTCCCTGCGGGCCAAGGTGTCGACTGGGCTGGAAGACTACCTGTCGTTCAACTATCACTATACCAACCAACTCGGTAATATCAACGGAGTTTTCCGCGGTGCGGTATTGACCAACTATCGGAGTATCCAAGCCAATGACGCCGCACTGCAGGAGCGAGATGGCCATGCTTTAGGTTTGCGGTACCATTTTCAACGTGCCATCAGCATGCTCTTCCTTAACGTGGGCATCACCTACACGAAATCCACCGCCAACACCATTGCATCCCGGGTGGTTACCGACCATATCGCACGGACGGTATTGCTGCCGTATGCCAACGACGTGAGCAGCTTCAATGCCAGTGCTGGCATCAGCAAGTTCATCTTCGCACTCGGCGCCACGGCCAGTCTCCAGGCATCGTGGCATACCAGCCGCTTCAACCAACTGCTCAACGGGGAGGTGTTGCCGTTCCATAACCGCTCCCTGACACTTAGCCCCGGTGCGGAAGTGCGCCTTTTCGGCAAGGTAAGCCTTACCTATGACGGGTCGGGCACCTGGACGGCCAGCCGATTGGTGCAGGGCGAAGCCACTGCGCAAGTGAGCAATCGACGGTTACAGCGGTTCGATCAATCGCTGGCGCTTACCTATTCGCCAGTCAAAAACACCTTCTTGCGGGTCAGCGGTCGGCATCAGTTTGCCAGTCAGCCGGAGCTAGCCGCCATCCGGTACTTTTTTGCCGACGCCAATATTCGATATCGGCTGGCCAAGTGGCGTACCGACATCGAGTTCGATCTCACCAACCTGGCCAACGTTACATCCTATGAAACCTATTCCTTGTCGGCCAATGAAGTGGGGTATAGCCATTATCAGCTGCGTGGGCGCATGGCCGTGCTGAAAGCGATATTCAGCCTGTAGGCTATGCTTGTATCGTCCACAATTAATGCCTATTATTGCATTAAGCTACCCGATAGCTGTAAACAGACACGCCATGATCCGAACAACAACCCGAAGAACCTGGATAAAATCCAGCCTCATGGCCGCCAGTGGCTTGGCCATGGTACCCTCGCTGTCATGGGGCAGCAGCCGTGCGTCCGCGGGACCGACAGTTGGGCTGCTCCAAGACGTGACCCTGCCCTGGGGCGATGATGCCCCTGCCCTACGGGCGCGCTTATTGGCCAATGAGAATCCATACGGTCCATCCGAGGCTGTGCGCAGGGCTATCGCGGAGGCTGTTGGATTGGGCAATCGGTACGGCCATGAAGATGCGGCCCGGCTGATCGACCGCATTGCCGAAAAGGAGGGCGTGACCAAAGACCACATCATGCTTGGCCCAGGTTCCACCGATTTGCTGGAGAAGACAGCCATCGCCTGTTTCCTCCAAGGTGGCAATTTGGTGTCGGCGGACCCTTCCTACATGTCTATCATCAACACGGCAAAGGCAATCGGTGCGGAGTGGAGGCCTGTGCCGCTGACTGCGGATTATGCCCATGATCTGAAAGCCATGGCCGCGGCGGTGGATGCCCAGACGAAACTGGTGTATGTATGCAACCCCAACAATCCCTTGGGCTCACTCACGCCGCAAGCAGGGCTACGGCAATTTTGCAGCGAAGTATCCGACCGCGTACCCGTTTTCGTGGATGAGGCCTATGTGGAATTTTTGGATAACCCCGCGGGCAACACCGTGGTGGGATTGGTAGCGCAGGGCAAGGACGTCATTGTCGCCCGTACCTTTTCCAAGATTCACGGCATGGCCGGTTTACGCATAGGGTATATCGTCGCGCAACCCGAGCGCATCAGCCAGTTATCCGCGATGGTGCGCAGTACCTTTGGGCTGTGCGTCACCTCGGTCTGCGGAGCGCTTGCCAGTTTGCAAGACGCGGCCTTTACCGAACGCTGTCACCGGCTCAACCTCGAATGCCGCGCATATGTATCGCATGAATTGAAGGCGCTGGGGTATCCCTACATCCCTTCGGTCACCAATTTTGTTATTTTCCCCATCCGAGGGGAAGCCCCTGCATTCCAGCAATCGCTTCGGAACGAAGGTATTGGCATCCGGATGTTCGAAATCGGAGGTAAGCCGTGGTGCCGGGTCAGTGTAGGGACCATGCCGGAGATGCAGTTGTTTGTGGAAGCACTGAAGAAAGTTTCGGTATAGATGCTTACGCTGCTTTTTAGGATTGCCCCAGTGGCATTGGTGCTGCTGTCCGGTGGCGCTTCCTGCCAGGGTGGCGGGCAGGCACGATCGATGCCCATCCGTGATACCGTGGTACAACATGCTGCGGATACGACCCCTCAGCAAAGATACCGCAACGCCGTGATGGCGCACTACCGGCAAGCTCGCCTCGCCGATGGCGGCTTGGATAGTGCGGTGTTCCTTAGTGCGTATACCGGCTACCTCAATTTGCGCGCGACACGGCAGACGACTTCCCCCATGTTGGCCATTGTCGATTTCCATCGGCCCAGCACGGTGCCCCGGATGTGGGTAATCGACACCCAGCGGGATACGCTGCTGCTCAACACGTGGTCGGCCCATGGCAAAGGAAGCGGCAGGGAGATGGCAGCGGTATTTTCCAACACCCCCGGGTCCCTGCAGACCAGCTTGGGCTTTTACGTCACCGGCGAGGAATACGTGGGCAAAAACGGCCGATCGCTCA
>Ga0207868_1001870_pt1 | contig 13628 bp, 9 predicted proteins | sample Passage237B_FD_187370 | JGI IMG/M metagenome (GOLD analysis project Ga0207868, IMG submission 187370) | Cellulose adapted compost microbial communities from Newby Island Compost Facility, Milpitas, CA, USA - Passage2 37B (SPAdes) (version 3) ... | reverse complement strand
GGGCGGACGCGGCCGCGATGGAGAACAATACAGGACAGCCGCGGCGCTCGCCGAGCGCCTGCTCGCCGGCCAGCGCGGCATCCGCCCGTTGCATGGCGACTTCCACCACGAGAACGCGTTGCATTCGCCGCGCGGCTGGCTCGCCATCGACCCGAAGGGCGTTCTGGGCGACCCGGCCTTCGACGTCGCCAACCTGTTCTACAATCCGCTGGAAAGCGAGCTTCGCTACGATCCGGCCCGCGCGGCGCGTCTGGCGTTCGGCCTCGCGCCCACCGTCGACCGAAAACCCGCCGAACTGCTCGACTGGGCTTTCGCCTTCACGGCGCTGTCGGCCTCGTGGCATGCCGAGGACGGGAACCTGGACGAGGCCGCGAAATCGCTGCGGGTCGGGCGAGCGGTGGCAACCGCCCGCGAACGCGTCGCCTGATAGCAGGCGTATCGCGAGCGCGGCGCGTCAGGCCCTGGCAGGCAGCGGATAGGCGCCTTTCGTGCCGCGCCAGTGAGCGGCGGCAAAGCCGAGCACGACCATGGCGAAGCCGTGATGAGCGAGCGCGAGATCGAGCGGCACCACCAGCAGCAGCGTGGCGATGCCGAGGGCGGCCTGCAACGTCACCAGCCCGAGCAGCAACAGGGCGCGATGCGCATGCGGCGAGCCCGGCTCGGCGCGCCGGGCGGCCAAAGCATGCCAAAGGGCGGCGGCCATGACGAAATAGGCGCCGAGCCGATGCAGGAACTGCACGGTCTTGGGGTTCTCGAAGAAATTGCGCCAGGCCGGCTCGATGGTCAGCAGGCCGTCGGGCCACAGGCTGCCATCCATCAGCGGCCAGGTGTTGTAGGTCAGCCCGGCATGCAGGCCCGCCACCAGGGCGCCGAGATAGAGCTGGACGAGCACGAAGACGACCAGCCAGCCGGCGAAGCGGCGCGTGCCCGGCGCGGCAGGACCCGCCCGCTGCGGCGCCAGCCCGCGCGCAACCGCGACCGTCGCCACGAAGATGAGGGAGGCCATGACGAGATGGATCGCCAGCCGGTACTGGCTGACATTGACGCGCTCGGTCAGGCCCGATGCGACCATCCACCAGCCGATCGCGCCCTGCAGGCCGCCAAGCGCCAGCAGGCCCAGCATGCGCGGCTTGAGCGCCGGCTCCAGCCGCCCCGAAAGCCAGAAGAAGGCGAGCGGCAGCGCAACCACGAAGCCGACGCCGCGCGCCAGCATCCTGTGCGCCCATTCCCACCAGAAGATGGTCTTGAACGCCTCCAGGCTCATGCCCTTGTTCAGTTGCTCGTATTGCGGGATCTGCCGGTATTTGGCGAATTCCTCCTGCCATTCGGCGTCGGAAAGCGGGGGGATGACGCCGTGGATCGGCTTCCATTCGGTAATCGACAAGCCCGAGCCCGTCAGCCGCGTGGCGCCGCCGACGAGGAAGATCGCCAGCAGGATGACGACCACGGCGTAAAGCCACCAGCGCAGCAGGGCGCGGTTGCGCAAGGCGTAGGCCTCGCCGCCGGCAGCACTCCCCGTTTCGGTCGACACGACGGCCATGCGGGTCAATTCCTCTCGCGGACGGCGATTGGTGGACCAAAGGACGAGGCTTCGCAACCCGCCGCCACGCGACACGCAGTCGCGCAGCGGGCCGAGGTTGCGGCCGGGGCTGGATCGGACTAAACGCCGGGCGGACGGAAAGCGGAGAACGCCATGCCCGTGCGGCTTCGGAAACTGATCGGCACGATCCTGCTGGTCGCGCTGGTGGTGATCTATGCCCTGGTCGCCTCGGCCGTGGCGGTGGCGCGTCTGGCGGATGCAGGCGCGCTGGCGCATTTCCTGTTCTTCCTTCTGTCGGGCTTGCTGTGGGTGCTGCCCGGCATGGCCATCGTCAGCTGGATGCAGAAGCCCGGCCGCAACCAGGGCTGAGGCTCACGCCCCGGCGGCGGGGTCGGCAGGCTGCGTCACCCCTTCCGCCGCAGCGAGCATTGCGCGCAGGTCGCGCAGGGTCTGGCGCCTGCCGTCCAGCCGCAGGCGCGGCAGGGCAAAGAGATTGCGCGCATGCTCGGCCCAAAGGCTGCTCTCGCTCGCGGTCACAGCCGAAGCGATGCCGGCGGCGGCGGCAAGCGCCATCTCGCGCGGCCCCAAAGCACCCGCGTCGCCATAGGGATAGGCGATATGGCGCGGCTTGCGCCCAAGCTCCATCTCGACGATGCGCGACGCATCGACGATCTCGTACCAGGCCTTCTCGTCGCCCAGCCGCGACAGGTTGAAGTGATTGAGGCTGTGGATGCCGATCGTCACCAGCGGATGACCGGCCATGCGCCGCAGTTCGTCCCAGCCCAGCAGGGCCCGGCCGGCGCTCGCCGGCTCGACGCCGGCCAGCAGCGCAAGGTCGCGCAGGATCGGCTGCCGCTCCTCCTCGGCGACCTGTCCTGTCAGGTAGCCGCTCAGCAGCCGGTAGGCGGCCAGCTTGCGCGGCGCGGTGGAACAGTCGACGGGAATCCGGCCTTCGGGCGTGGTCAGGTAGACCTCCTGTGCCCTTGCCACGACCTGCTCGAGCAAATCCCACCATGGATCGACGGCGCCGCTGACGAGGCTGGGGCTGACATAGACGGTCATCGGCGCCTCGTGCCGCTCCAGCACCGGCAACGCCTCGTCGAGAACATCGCGATAGCCGATATCGGCGGTCACGGTCGCGAAGCGCGGCAGCTTGCGGCCGACCTTGAGCCGTTCCAGCGCGTCGTCCATCGAAACCAGGCGATAGCCCAGCCGGCGCAGCTCGGCCAGGGCCGAATCGAGGAATGCCGGCGTGACCACGTCGCGCCCGGCGACGCCGATGCCGGCGGGCATGCGCGCCGCGACACGGCGCAGGGACAGGATCGCGCCGATGCCGGCGAGCTGCCCGCCTGCGAGCGGCGCAAGACCGCTGGCGCGGGCCGCGTTGGCCACGAACCTGCGCACGCGCTTGCCGGCATCCGCCATCCTCGTCCCCCGTCCAGGCCCCGCGGGCTTCGCGGCGGCAGACATTCTGGCAGCGAAGCGTTGAAGGAGCGTTCACGCCCGCGGCGGACGCATCGTCACGCCGCGCTTTGGTGCAGGCGCGGTGCCGGCGCCGATCCGGCGGCCGCGACGATGATCGGCCGGCCAAGCTCGCTCTCGGCGAATTCGAGCGCCAGCTCGGCCACAGCATCGGACGGCTCGACCGCCGAAAGCAGCACGGCGGTGCCGTCGACGACCAGGCGGCGGATGCTTTCGGCATCGGCGGCGCCGCATTCGACGACCACGAGATCATAGGCGCTGGAAAGCGATTCCAGGATGATCGGCAGCCGCTCGGCCGCCCGCATCGCGCGGACGGGATCGGCCGTGCCGACGGGAATGACATGGCAGGTGGAACCGGGATCGGCGTGGATCACGTCGCCGAACTGCGCCTCGGCGACCAGCAGGTTGGTGATGCCCGCGCGCACCGCGCCCACCAGCATCCGGCGCGAGACCGCACCGGATGCCGTCAGGTCGAGCAGCACCACGCGCAGGCCGGCATCGGCGACCGCGCGCGCCACCTCCACGCTCGCCGTGGCACCGGCATCGCCCTCGGCGGAAACGAAGATAGCCCGCGCCGCGCCGCCGGCAATCAGCTTGTCGGCGGCGCGTACGACGCCGATCTCGCCGATCGTGCGGCGCACGGGCTCCATCGTGCCGGCAGCCAGCTCCTGCAAGGCATGGACCGGATGTGCCGCCTCCCGCGCGGCGGGCACCGCCATTTCAAGATCGTCGACCGCGCCGACGCCGACGACGGGCATGGCGGTCGTGCGCGCCGTCCTGCGGCGCGCCCGCGCCATCGCGAGGCCGAACAGCGGGGCGAGCGCGGCCAGGAAGCTCACGGCTGCGACCGTCACGCCGCCGACGGAGACCGGACCGGTCGGCACCGTCGCACGCTGGAAGACACGCGCGGTTGCAGGCAGGAAATCGGCGCGCAGGCCGGCAGCGTCGCTCTGCCGCGCAAGCGAGGTTTCGAGCGTCCGCCGCGCCTGCCTGCCCTGTTCCTCCAATGCCGCGATTTCGGCGTCGCGGGTTCGCGCCTGCTCGCTGCCGTCCCGGATCGCCTGCAATGCAGCAGCCGCTTCCCCCTGTCTTTCGGCGATGGCGCTCAGCTCGGCCTCGATCTCGGTCAGCAGGCCGCGCGCGGCAGCGGCGAGCTGCGCGCGCGCATCGGCCAGCTGCGCATTCAGGGCACGGATGCGCGGATGGTTGCCGAGCAGGGTGGCGGCTGCGGCCGCGATCTCCTCGCGCAGCTGCGCCTCGCGTTCCAGATAGGGCGCGGCCATATCCACGGCCTGCATGTCGGGATTGGCCCGCAGGGCCGCCGTGTTGCCGAGAGCTGCACGAAGCGCCTTTGCCCGCGCCTCGCCGGTGCCGCGCTCGCGGTCGAGCCGCGCAAGCTCCGCCTCCAGCTCGGCCGGCCGGGCCGAAGCATCCTGCCGGGCAGCGTCCCGGTCCGCGCGCAGTTCCGCCAGCCTTACGTCGAGAGCGGCCACTTCGGCGCGCTGCCGGGCAATGTGCGCAGCCAGCGCGGCGGCTGCGGCCGGGTCAGCCTGCTCCCGGGCGGCCTGCAGCAGCGCGACATAGCGCTCCGCGACGGCATTGGGCACCGCCGCCGCAAGGCCGGCCTCGCGTGCGGAAAAGCCGATCGCCACGGCGCCCACCCGGTCGAGCGGATGGATGTCGAGCCCGGCGGCAAGCTGTTCCAGCGCTCTCGCCTCGCCCGAAAGGCCTGCATCCGTTTTGCCGAAGCCGGCGCTCTGGAGCGCGCGCCCGAGCCAGGTCGGCGCCGCCGCGAAATCCGGCCGCCGCTCAAGGCCGAGATCGGCGACGACGCGCCCGAGCACGCCTGTCGAGGCCATGATCGCGGTCTGGGCCGCCATGAAATCCGCCCGGTCCCTGTCGCTCGCGCCGTCGATCAGGACGGTCGCCCGCGCCTCGTAGCGCGGCAGCACATGGGAATGGAGGAACGCAGCCGCGCCCGCCAGCGCCACCGCGGCCAGGACGAGGCGGACGCTTCCGGAGGGCAGCAACGCCCGCAAGCCGCCGCTGCGCCGCGCCCTTTCAGGGGCGACGTTGCCGGTGAGCTCGTCTGGCATCCGCGATTCCCGCATGCCTAACCGGTAAACCGACATGGTAACCGAGCGGTTAAGACGCGGCCGCTTTACCAGCCATTAACCCTAACCGATCGATAACGATGCGATCGGCGAGGCCGCTCGAAGGGTTCTGGGACAGTGACGTTCAAACGTGCCGTGACTGCGTCAACGCTGGCCGTGCTGCTGGCGGCCGGCGGCTGCTCGGGATACCGGCCCGCGCCACAGGCATTCCATGCGGCCCTGCAGCGCCCCTACCTGCTCGATTCGGGCGACAGCGTGCGCATCACCGTGTTCGAGCAGGAGGGGCTGACCAACAGCTATGCGGTCGACCAGGCCGGCTACATCTCCTTCCCGCTCGTCGGCGCGGTGGCGGCGCGCGGCCAGACCACCAAACAGCTCGAGGCCGCCATCGCCGCAAAGCTGCGCAACGGCTATATCCGCGATCCCGACGTGTCGGCCGAGGTCGACCGCTACCGGCCGATCTTCATCATGGGCGAGGTCGGCGCGGCCGGCCAGTATTCCTATGTCCCCGGCATGACGGTGCAAAAGGCGATCGCGGCTGCCGGCGGCTTCAGCGCACGCGCCCAGCAGCGCGACGTCGACATCACCCGCAGCATCAACGGCAAGGTGATGACCGGCCGGGTGCTGACTTCCGACCCGCTCATGCCCGGCGACACGATCTACGTGCGCGAAAGGCTGTTCTGACCCGGCCGCCACGGCCGATCGGTCAAGTTCTCCCCGCCGGAGCAAGGCTTTCTTAGGGGCGCCGCGCCTATCTTGCGCTTTCCGGGGAAACAGTCGATTTCGGTCAGTGCATTCCATGAGCAAAGCCGCGCGCGCGCATCCTTTTTCGGCCGAAGCCGTCCGCTCGCACGAAGAGCGCAGCGACACGCCGCAGGGTGAAGCGCAGCTCAACGTCATCGCCCAGCAGGTCGCCACCCAGTACCGGCACGACACGATCTCGCCGGTCATGGTCAGCGGCTGGCTGCGGCTGATCGAGTTTTTCCTGACCGCCGCCACCGGCGCGGGGATGTATGCGTTCTATGTCGGGCTCGATGCCCCGAACTGGTGGTACTATCCGACGCTCATCCTCGGCGGCGCGGCGGCAATCGTGCTCCTGCTCGAGTTCACCGATTCCTACCAGATCGCGACGCTGCGCAGGCCGCTTTCCCGCATCGGAACCCTGCTGCTGGTCTGGTCCGGCTCGTTCGCGCTGATGTCGCTCGCCGGCTTTTTCCTCAAGGTGTCGTCGGATTTCTCGCGCGTGTGGTTCGCGGGCTGGTTCGTGTCCGGCCTTGCGGTTCTGCTGCTGCTGCGGCTGGTCGCCAGCCGGCTGGTGCGGCGCTGGGCGCGCAACGGCGTGATGGAGCGCCGCGCCGTCATCGTCGGCGGCGGCGGGAACGCCGAGACGCTGATCCGCTCGATCGAACGCCAGCCCGACAACGACATCCGCATCTGCGGTATCTTCGACGACCGCGACGACCGCCGCTCGCCGCCAGTCGTCGCCGGCTATCCCAAGCTCGGCACCATTGCCGAGCTGACGACGTTCGCGCGCATCGCGCGCATCGACATGCTGATCGTGTCGCTGCCGATCTCGGCCGAGAAGCGCGTGCTGTCGATGCTGAAGAAGCTGTGGGTGCTGCCGGTCGACATCCGCCTGTCGGCCCATTCGGCCGAGCTTCATTTCCGGCCGCGCGCCTATTCCTATATCGGCGCGGTGCCGATGCTCGACATCTTCGACAAGCCGATCCACGACTGGGACTCGGTTGCCAAGCGGGCCTTCGACATCGTCTTCAGCCTGATCGGCATCGTCCTGTTCTCGCCGATCATGCTTGCCACGGCGATCGCCGTGAAGCTCGATTCGAGGGGGCCGGTGCTGTTCAAGCAGAAGCGCCACGGCTTCAACAACGAGGTGATCGAGGTCTACAAGTTCCGCTCCATGTATGCGGACCAGTCCGACCCGACGGCGAAGAAGACGGTGACGAAGAACGACCCGCGCGTCACCCGCGTCGGCCGCTTCATCCGCAAGACCTCGATCGACGAGCTGCCGCAGTTCTTCAACGCGCTGAGGGGCAGCCTGTCGCTTGTCGGCCCGCGTCCCCATGCGGTCGCCGCCCAGTCGCACAACCTGCTCTACACGGAGGTGGTGGACGGCTATTTCGCACGCCACAAGGTCAAGCCCGGCGTCACCGGCTGGGCACAGATCAACGGCTGGCGCGGCGAGATGGACACCGACGAGAAGATCCGCAAGCGTACCGAGTTCGACCTCTACTACATCGAGAACTGGTCGCTGTGGTTCGACCTCAAGATCCTTTTGTTGACGCCGATCCGCCTGCTCGACACGAAGAACGCCTATTGAGGCAGGGCCGAGCGCCCGCCGCCCCGCCGACCGTTCCAGCAGCCGCCCTGGGTCCCGGCTACAGCTGGCTCACCTGCTCGACGATGTCGAAGCCGCGCTGCGGCCGCATATATTGGGGGGTCTGCGTTTCTCCGAACACGTCGCGGGCAATGCGCGGCACCGTCTGTTCGATCGCATCGGCCAGCTCGTCGATCTCGATGACGCCGTCTCCATTGACATCGGCCCAGGTGAGGGCATCGAGGATGCTGTAGGTGAACACGCCGTGGCCCTCATAGCCCTCCATCGCATATTCCGTGCTGCTGGAGGCAGCGATGAGGGCGCGGCCGGTGGAGTTGCCGAGCAGGTCGTTGGCGGCTCGGAAGCGCAGTTCGCGGCCGGTGGAGGATTCCGTCAGCGCGCCGCTCTCGCAGGAATCGAACAGCAACAGCGATTTCTGCGCCGGGATCCTGGAGAACCATTCCTGCCAGGTCGAATGGCCGATGCCCTGCGCGCGGATGGCGACGTCGGTCACGCCGTCGATGTCCTGCGGCGCATAGAAGAATCGCCCGTTGATCGTCTTGCCGTGCCCGGCGGAGAAGAAGACGAATACGTCGTTCGGCCGGATGCGCTGCGCCAGGGCATCGAACCGTTGCTCGAGGCCCGCCCGGGTGACCTCCGCGTCCAGCACGATTTCCGTATGGACTTCGGTGTAAAGCCCGCTGCCGGCTTTGGCCAACGCCCCCGCAACCGTCTCGGCATCCCGGACCGCATATTCGAGCTTGAGGCTGTCGAGGGCATAGTCGTTGACCCCGACCGACATGATGAACAGGCGCGGCGGCTGCACATCGGAAGCGGCGACCGAGAAGGTCATGGCGTTCGAGCGCGCCTGGATGGTGTTCGCTTCGTTATAGGCGACGACCTGAACGGTGTTCTCGCCTTCCGCGAGATAGAGCTCCGCGCTTGCGGACGGCCCGCCGTCAGCGGCCTTCTGAACGACGCCGTTGACGCGCCATTCCAGCCGCCCGATGCCGCCGCCCATATCGGTGATGTCGGCCGCGGCGAGCACGCGATCGCCTGCCAGCTCGCCCTTTATGATGATTTCGGGCGCCGCGCCGCTGTGCAGGATCTTCTCCAGCGAGATCTCGCTCGCAGCCGCCGCGACCAGGCGCTCCGGATCGCCCTTCAGCGCTTCGGCGACGAGATCCGGCCGGTAGAGCGCATCACGGAACTTGTCGATGGCATAAACCCGCTCGGTGCCCAGGTTCGCCTGCAGCAATTCGTCGGCACCGGCATTGCCGGTGTAGAACCCTTCCGGGGTAATCAGCAGCCAGCGCGGCGGCGGCGCCTTTTCGTCATTCCGGGTGCGGTGGGATTGCTCCATGTAGAGGCGTGCGACTTCGCGGCCGGTCGCCACGTCGTTTATCAGCATTCCCTCCCCCACGCGCTGAAACAGCAACTTTCCCTTCTGATCCAGCGCAAGTCCCCGAACCTGAAGCCATGACGAAAGGGGAATGGATTTCATTCGCGTCCCGGTCCGGAAATTCATGATTTCGACCGACGAACCGGTGAGGCAGGCAAATTTCCCGTCCGGCAGCATCGTCGACGTCGACTCGCCCCGGCAATAGTCGACCTCGCTGGGGTATTCCCTCACCTTCAGGCCGGTTGCCGTATCGATCACCTCGATGCTGGATGTATCCCTGTCCAGAACATGAAGAAGCGCGCCGTCCGCGGAGAATGCAAAGGTGGACCCGCGTGCGGTGGACTCTCCTCTCCAAGTATCCCTCAGATACCGGTCTTGGCCAAAATTCTCGTTGTAGGCTTCCAGTTTTTTCATTTCACGGATCGCGACGAGCTCTCCGCTCCGGGTGTCGAGAATGGAAAGCTTCCCCTGGCTGCTCATCAGCAGCATTTTCGACCTGTCGTAGGAATGCACGGTAACCATGAACACCTGACGGGCGGACGGGTCGGAAATGGGGCGCGCCTTGCCATCCTTGTCGACGATGAGAAGCGGCCCGGGCTCGTTGGAGCGCACGATCACCATCTCTCCGGCCGAATTTATGAAGCTTTCTCCACCGGGCGGATCCGAAAAACCCAGCTCTTCCGTCAGCGGCTCCCTGTCGGCAAGGCGATCGAGGTCGATCCTAGGCCGCGCGGGGTTGCTTGCGAGCCCGTGAAGCGGACCGCCTTCGATCACGAGGTCAAAAGTGAAGGAACTGTACCGGCTGTCGATCTGGTGATCGGCCGGCGGACTTTCGTCCCCGAGGGAAAAGACATGAATCCGTTCTCGCACGGAGGCCCGCCGCCCCGGATCAAGGCAGACGATCGCACCCGATGTATGACGGGGCGCCAGGGATGCGCCCATGGGTTTGAATTCGAGCGATCTGTCGGAGTTCAGCGTGATCGAGGTGAGCTTTTTCTCCCCTTCTTCCGCGCCATCCGTCTCGGCCTCCGACCAGCCGAAAATGTCCCGCTCGTCCTTGCAGATGGCAATCTGCTTTTCCGCTATCCCTGTAAAATATAAGGTCCCGATGGATTTTTGCGTGCGAAGGTCCCAGATTTCAACAGGCTTGCTTTTTTTCTTCTTCGGCATGCGAAACGTAAGAAGAAGATCCTTCGAGGGGATCTGCGAGAAGAAATATGTGCTCGTATCACCATCGGACTCAATAGCGATCCGAATCCCCTCAAGGTTGGAAAGGTTCCGTCCCAGATCCTCAAGAGACGCCCCCCGCGCTACAAGATAATATTCTTTTCCAAGATGGAACGTCGAATCCGGGTCTGATTTTTCCCTGACCTTTGCGACCGCGGATATTTCCTTTCTTTCATTGTCGAATGAAACATCGAAGAGCTTTATCTCGACCTGCCTGCAAGGCGTATCCCGCCCACCGCATGCGGCTATCGCGCCAACCGTTTCGAGGCTTTGCGGATCGTGGAGCCTGATGAAATCGCTGGCAAAGGAAATGATGCGGCCATCCTGGTCGTGGGGATTGCGCCCGAGATAGCCGAACAGAGCCCGGCCCCTGTGAAGGACGGTACCGGAGGGGATATCGACGACAAGTTCCTCATACGGGAACTCGGGCGCGCCGATGCCGCTGCGACGATCGTTGACCTGCAAGAGCAGCGTGTTCTCGTCGAGAAAACCGAGTTCGGTATAGCCCCCCGCCTGGCCTCCGAAATCGCCGGCGTCGAGACGGGTGATAAACTTCTGGTCGGCGGTCTTGAAGATGAGGACTTCCCGCTCGTCGCCCAGCTTGCTGAGGGCAATCAGCTGTCCGCTTGGCGACACGGCATGTTTGTTGACGCGGCTATCCATCGACAGATGAGGGGCCACGGAGACAGCCGGTCCGCCCCGCTGCTTGAGCGGATACACCCACTCTACCGATGCAGCGGGGACCCATCCCCAATTGGTTTCGATCCAGTCGTCCACGCGGCTAAGCTGCAGCACGCTGTCTTCGCCTTTCAGCGTGGCCCGGACGGGGTGTGCGACACCGGGGCCGACCCTGATCTCGACCGGATCGCCCCGCGTCTTGAGCAGCTGTGCATCAGCCGGCAACGCGCATAGAGCAAAAGCCGAAAAAGCCACCAGCGCGGCTACGATCTTCATCCGGGGAACTCCGCTTCTGATCAATCCGGGTGGGGCTTCCTCACGGAAGCCGGATCAGTTTGCCTTGCCGATATTCTGGATCTCGACCCGGCGCTGGCGTTCGTCTTCCGGCGCGTAGTCTGCAATCAGCTCGCTCTTGCCGCGGGCGGCGACTTCGAGCCGGTCGGTGGTGATGTAATTGTGCTCGACCAGATAGTGCGCCACCGAGCGCGCGCGCCGCTCCGAAAGCCTCTGATTGTATTCGGCCGTTCCACGTGCGTCCGTATGGCCGACGATCCGGAACTTAGAACCCTGGAGTTGCTCGTTTGACAGGGCGGCGGCAAGCCGCTGGAGCGTCAGCATGGCGTCGTTCGAGAGCCTGTCGCTATCATATTCGAAGGAGACACGCAGGTCGATGAAGGGCACTTCCTCGCCGCCCTCGACCTTGACCCCGCGGTCCCGCTTCTGCTGCCTGTCCGATGTCAGGGCGAACGAGCGGGCGCCCTTGATGCGGCGCCCCTCCGCATCGAGCGGCAGAAGCGCCTCGATGATCTCGTCGGCCGTCGGCACGGCCTCCTCGGCCTGTACCACGGGCACCATCAGCACGGCGCCGAGAAAGGCAAGCGTAGCAGGTCTCATCGTCACTCTCCGTTGGTTTCGAGAACGGCATAGGCCGCTGAAATGCGCCGCTCCGGCAGGTCGGGGTCGGGCCTCGCCAGGATCGCCTTCCGCAATGCGGTCAGGAAGGTGCGCTCCACCTCGACGGTGGGCCGCGGTTCCTCGAACAGCGGGCTGGCCGAGGAAATAGCGATCACCATTTCCTTCCCGTAAGGCTCGGACACGACGAACTTTGCGCGCCCCTCCTCGCCATCGCCGAACTTCAGTTCCGTGCCGCGGCGCAGCGTCTGCAAGTTCGCGGCCCCCTGCTGCACGAGATTGACGACATTGCCATCGGCTTGCACATAGGCGACGTGGAGATAGCCTTCGAACGCTCCCGTGCTGACCGAGAAGCTGAGCGTGTCGCCCTCGGCATAGGCCGTCTCGGGCAGCCGGACGACGGGCGGCCCCTGATCGGCCAGAGGCTCCTTCAGCGTCATCAGCGCCTCGCATTGCGGCCAGGGCCGCAACGCGACATCGAGATCTACGTCCTTTGCGCCGATCGCCTCCTTCAGCCTGTCGAGGTCGGCTTCCTCCCGCACGAACCCCTTGATCGTGTGCCGCCCGCCCACCCTGCTCTGCGACAGGCTTCCGCAGCTCACGGCCGGCAACACGATATCCGCCACGTCCGGCGGTTCGGGCGGCGAGGGTTCCGGATCGGGCTCCGGATCGGGATCGGGTTCGGGAGGGGTCACGCCCGGCACGCGCATCACATAGCTGACCTGATCGTGGTCGATCAGGGTCTGGTAGCTCAGTCGGCCATATCCACGGTCGCCCCACCCGGTGCCCCAGCTATTGATGAACTTGAAATACTGTCCCTTCTCGTTGTAGCCGACGAGCGTGATCGCGTGCCACCCGTCGCCGGAGTAGCTGACCTCGGCGGCACGGTGCCAGACGGTGCGCCCGCGCAGCCGGTGGAAGGCACGATCGGTCTGGACCGAAGTGATGACGGGATGGCCGTTGGCCAGTTCGGTCTTGATCTTGTCCAGGAACGCCTCGTCGCGATCTTCTTCCCGCTTGTAGATCCCCACATAGTCGTCGATCCGGAAACGCGATGATTGCTGGACCGAGGCTCTCAAGCTGGCGGAAGGCGGGGGACAACGGCGGTCGGAATAGGGCATGTCCTGCAGCGAAGCAGCGCCTTCGCCCTTGAGAAGGTCCAGCGCGCCATGCACATAGGCCGCGCCGCACGGCCCGACGGCCGGATAGGGCACGCGTATGATGCCGTGCATATAGGCAGGACTCGGAATGTCGGATCGGGATACGCGGCCGCTGCCTTCCAGGCCGCTGTAGTAGGAGCGCGCGGCATAGCCGACCGCCCATGAAACGCACGATCCCAGCCGCCCCTGATTGCCGACGGGCGGGAAGCGCGAGGAAAGGTCGCGCAGTTCCGGCAGGAAGTTGCGCGTCAGCGGTATCCTGGGCGCCTTCGCGATTTCGTCGTCGGGAGCGGGCAGTCCGCCGGTGCTGAAGAACCCGTCTTCCGGTTCCTGGGCATGCAGCGCCACGGGCGCGGCCACGAGGAGCGCCAGCACGAGAGCGGCCGCTCCGGCAATGCCGCGTTTCCATCCCGCTTCGGCCCCGCGCTCGCTATCGAGGATTGCAGGGGCCGGGTGAGCGTAAACCTTCATCATTCAATGACCGCCCCTCCGCCCGGGCGTCAAATCCACGGCAACCTCATGACCTTACTTTGGGGGAGATCGCCCGACGCTGCAACCCTGGATATGTCCGGCCCGCATAAACGATGGGGACGGCCTCAAACACGAATGGAAAACCGGGAAGGGATCCGCGGGCTTCGATACCCTTCCGGGCCTTCGGCAGCTTCGTGCCGCCCCGGCCCAGAGACCGGCGGGGAAACGCAAGTCCCCGGATTTCAAGGGTTTCGATGGTCGGAGCGGCGGGATTCGAACCCACGACCCCTTGACCCCCAGTCAAGTG
>Ga0207868_1001868_pt1 | contig 13638 bp, 9 predicted proteins | sample Passage237B_FD_187370 | JGI IMG/M metagenome (GOLD analysis project Ga0207868, IMG submission 187370) | Cellulose adapted compost microbial communities from Newby Island Compost Facility, Milpitas, CA, USA - Passage2 37B (SPAdes) (version 3) ... | reverse complement strand
AGTTCGAGGAGGCCGAGGCCTGCATGCAGCGCTCCAAGGGCAGCTGCATGACCATGGGCACGGCGTCCACGATGGCCTGCATGGTCGAGGCGCTGGGCATGTCGCTGCCGGAGAACGCCGCGATCCCGGCGGTGGACTCGCGCCGCTTCCGCCTGGCCCACCTCAGCGGCCGGCGCATCGTGCGGATGGTCGAGGAAGACCTGCGCATGTCGAAGATCCTCACCCGCGCCGCGTTCGAGAACGCCATCCGCACCAACGCGGCGATCGGCGGTTCCACGAACGCGGTGATGCACCTGCTGGCGCTGGCCGGGCGCATCGGCGTGCCGCTGTCGCTGCAGGATTTCGACGACCTGGCCTCCCGGCTGCCGTGCCTGGTCAACCTCAAGCCGTCGGGCCAGTACCTGATGGAGGACTTCTACTACGCCGGCGGTCTGCCCGCGGTGCTGCGCGAGATCGCCGACCACCTGCGCCTGGACGCGACGACGGCCAACGGCCAGACCCTGGGCGAGAACATCGCGCAGGCGCCGTGCTGGAACCGCGAGGTCATCCGCAGCGCCGGCCAGCCGCTGCGCGCCGAAGCCGGCATCGCCGTGCTGCGCGGCAACCTGGCGCCGGACGGCGCGGTGATCAAGCCCTCGGCGGCCTCCCCGCACCTGCTGCGGCACCGCGGCCGCGCCGTGGTGTTCAGGGACATCGAGGATTTCAAGGCGCGCATCGACGACGAGACGCTGGACATCGACGAGACCTGCGTGATGGTGCTGCAGAACTGCGGCCCGCGCGGTTATCCGGGCATGGCCGAGGTCGGCAACATGCCGCTGCCGCCGAAGCTGCTGCGCCGGGGCATCACCGACCTGGTGCGCATCTCCGACGCGCGCATGAGCGGCACCGCCTACGGCACCGTGGTCCTGCACGTCTCGCCGGAAGCCGCGGCCGGCGGCCCGCTGGCGCTGGTGCGCGACGGCGACTTCGTCGAGCTGGACGTTCCGGGCCGCCGTCTGCACCTGGACGTGTCCGACGAGGAACTGGCGCGCCGCCGCGCGGAATGGCGCGAGCCGCCGCGTCCCGCGCGCGGCTGGGCCAGGATCTACGTGGACCACGTGCAGCAGGCGCACCTGGGCGCCGACCTGGACGTGCTGGTCGGCGGCAGCGGCGACACGGTCGGCCGCGACTCGCACTGAGCCTACGCGCATGCGCGCGCCGCGACTGCTCGCTCCCCCGCGTTGCCTGTGGCCGGTGGGTGCCACGCTCGGCGAGGGGCCGTGCTGGTCGGCGCGTGCGCAGGCGCTGTACTTCGTCGACATCCTCGGCCGGCGGCTGCTCCGCTGCGACGCCGAGGGGCGGGCACGCGCCAGCTGGGACTTCGACGAGGAGATCTCGGCCGTGGCCGAGTGCGCCGATGGCGACGGGCTGCTGGTCAGCCTGCGCCACGACCTGGCGCTCTTCGACCCGGACGGCGGCGCATTGCACCGCCTGGTCCGCCCGGAGCCGGAACGCCCCGGCAACCGCTTCAACGACGGCAAGTGCGATGCGCGCGGGCGCTTCTGGGCCGGCAGCACCGACTTCGCCTGCGTCGCCCCGGCCGGCGCGCTGTACCGCTACGACGGCGATGCGTGCGCGCGCGTGCTCGACGGCGCGTTCATCAGCAACGGCCCGGCCTGGTCGCGCGACGGCCGCACGCTGTTCTTCAACGAGACCGGACGCGCCTGCACTTACGCCTTCGCCTTCGACCCGGACACCGGCGAGCTGGGCGAACGCCGCCTGTGGCGGCAGTGGAACGAGGCGGAGGAGGGCGCGCCCGACGGCATGACCGTCGATGCCGACGGGCGGCTGTGGATCGCGCACTGGGGCGGCAACGCGGTGGGCTGCTACGACGCGGACAGCGGCGCGACGCTGGCGCGCTTCGAGCTGCCGGCGTCGAACGTGACCAGCTGCTGCTTCGGCGGCGCGGAGCTGTCCACGCTGTTCGTCACCACCGCGCGCGTCGGCCTGGACGAGGCGCAGCGGCAGGCGCAGCCGCTGGCCGGTGCGCTGTTCGCCCTGCAGCTGGACGTGCAGGGCTTGCCGGCGAACCGCTTCGCCGGTTGAGAGGCATCGGGGCGTCAGGCCCGGTCCAGCGCGGCGGCGACCTCCGGCCACGCGCGGTCGCGGCCGGGCACGGCGAAGACGTACTCGATCCGGCGGCGATAGGACTCGCCGGGGCGCAGGACCGCGCCGGGGAAATCCGCGCGGTTCGGCGCATCCGGGAAGTCCTGCGGTTCCAGGCACAGCCCGCGGCCGAGGCCCGGGTGCTGCCTGTCCAGTCCGTGCCCGCCGTAGAGCTGCACCGCGGGCGCGTCGCACAGGATGCGCATGGCCACGCCGCTGTGCGGCGAATACAGTTCGGCCACGCAGTCGTGCGGCTGCTGCAGTACCAGGCAGTGGTCGTAGCCGCCGCCCGCCTGCAGTTGCGCATCGGAGTCGTCGTAGCGCGAGGCCAGCGTCGCCGCTACGCGGAAATCGAACGGCGTGCCGTCCACCGGCGCGATCCCGCCGGTCGGGATCAGCTCGCCATCGACCGGCAGGTAGGCGCGCGCCGGCACCCGCAGCCACTGTGCGTCGGCCGGCACCGCCGGGTCGCCGGCGAGGTTGAAATAGGGGTGATGCGTGGGATTGAACGGCGTGGGCGCGTCGCACTGCGCTTCGAAGCACAGTTGCAGGCGCGTGCCCTGCAGGCGGTAGCTGGCGGTGACCTCGAGCGTGCCGGGATAGCCTTCCTCGCCGTCGGGCGAACGGTAGTGCAGCACCAGCCCGTCCTCCGCATGCGAGCGCACCGTCCACATGCGCCGGCCGAAGCCCAGCAGGCCGCCGTGCAGGTGGTTGCGCCCCTCGTTCGCGGCCAGGCGGTGCTCGCGGCCGTCCAGCACGAAGCGCGCGCCGCCGATGCGGTTGCCATAGCGGCCGACGAGGATGCCGAGGTACGCCGGGTCGGCGCGGTAGGCGCGCGCGTCGGCAAGCCCGAGCACCAGCCCGACGCAGCGCCCCTCCACCGGCAGTTCCAGCCGCGCAAGGATGCCGCCCAGGTCCAGCACTTCCGCCTGCAACCCGACCCCGTCGCCCAGGCGGTAGGCGTGCACCGCCGTCCCGTCGTCCAGCCGGCCGAAACTCCGCACGCGCATCGCCACGTTCCCTTCCCCGAAGGCCCCAGCATAGGCGGCGCGCACGCGCGCAACCATGCGCGGAACCGCATCGCACCGGCCGAAAACGGAATGCCGCGCAGGGCGGCGGGTGGCCGGAATACGGATAAGCCTTTTCGTATCGCTGACTTGATTTATTTCATTGGCAGGTTATTCCGGTGCCCACTATGCTCGACCCGCTGCCGCCGTGTTGGCGCCGCGCTTGCACTGGCGCACCGGATGCAGGCGCGCCCGCGCTTCCACCGCAACCCGGATTCCCGTTTCTGGCCCGTGCCTCCCGACCGCCCGGATGCGCCTGCGAGGGCACCGGGCGTTTTTTTTCGATTCCGCGACGACCGAGGTGAACACGATGCTGAAGGACACGCTGCGAAAGATCGGGCTGCACAGGCTGGCGCTGGCCGCCGCCCTGCCGCTGGCCGCCGCCGCGCAGGCGCAGGCCGCCAACACGGTGCAGGCCACGCTGCGCGCCGACCAGCCCGGCGAGACCGTCAGCCGCTACATCTTCGGCCAGTTCGCCGAGCATCTGGGCTACGGCATCTACGGGGGCATCTGGGTGGGCGAGGATTCGAAGATCCCCAACACCCGCGGCTACCGCAACGACGTGGTGCAGGCCCTCCGGCACCTTCAGGTGCCGGTGGTGCGCTGGCCGGGCGGCTGCTTCGCCGACGAGTACTACTGGCGCGACGGCGTCGGCCCGCGCGACAAGCGCCGGGTCAAGGTCAACACGCACTGGGGCGGCGTGATCGAGCCCAACAGCTTCGGCACCCACGAGTTCATGGACTTCGCCGAGCTGATCGGCACCGACGCCTACGTCTCGGGCAACACCGGCAGCGGCTCGCCGCGCGAGATGGCCGAGTGGGTCGAGTACATGACCTACGAGAAGGGCTCGTCCCTGGCCGAGGAGCGCCGCGCCAACGGGCGCGACAAGCCGTGGAAGGTGCCGTTCTTCGGCATCGGCAACGAGATGTGGGGCTGCGGCGGCAACATGACGCCCGAGCACGCGGCCAACCTGCACCGCCAGTACCAGACCTTCGTCAAGGTGCCCGCCGGCACCCGGATCACCAAGGTGGCCGCCGGCGCCAACGGCGACGACTACAACTGGACCGAGGTGATGATGAAGATCGCCGGCAAACACATGGATGCGCTGTCGGTGCATTACTACACCGTGCCCGGCGGCTGGCCGCCGCGCGCCTCCTCGTTCCAGTTCGACGAGGCCGCCTGGATCCAGACCCTGGCCAGCGCGCTGAAGGTCGACGAGCTGCTGCGCAGGCACATCGAGGTCATGGACCGGTACGACCCGGAGAACAAGGTCGCCCTGTACCTGGACGAGTGGGGCACCTGGTACGAGGCGTACCCCGGCAGCAATCCCGGCTTCCTGCAGCAGCAGAACACGCTGCGCGACGCGCTGGTCGCCTCGCTGCACTTCGACGTGATGAGCCGCTACGCCCGCCGCGTGAAGATGGCCAACATCGCGCAGATGGTGAACGTGCTGCAGGCCATGATCCTCACCGAGGACGGCAAGATGGTGCTCACGCCCACCTACCATGCCTTCGAGATGTACAAGCCGTGGCAGGACGCGACCCACCTGCCGCTGGAGCTCCAGGCCCCGCAGTACCGCGCCGGCGAGACCTCGGTCCCGGCGGTGCACGGCTCGGCGGTGCGCGGCAAGGACGGACGCATCCACGTGGCGCTGACCAACCTCGATCCGGACACGCCGGCGCAGGTGTCGGCGCGCATCGTCGGCGCGCGCGCCGGCGGCGTGTCGGGGCGGGTGCTGACCGCGCCGTCGATCACCGCGCACAACACCTTCGACGCGCCGGAGACGGTGAAGCCGGTGCCGTTCCGGGGCGCGCGGCTGGACGGCGACTCGCTGCGAGTCGAGCTGCCGGCGAAGTCGGTGGTGGTCCTGCAGCTGCAGTGACTCGATCTCCAGGGGAGCACACGAAGCGGGGGGCGCCGCGAGGCGTCCCCCGCTTCGTGCGCGATGCCGCCGCCGGCGCCCCGCCGGCGCGGCCGTCGCCGCTAACTGTTTCTATGGAAACGGAAAATTTCCGCGCATGTCGCGCCGCAACACTTGACAGCGCACGGCGCCATCGTGTCCTCTTGGCGACCATGTCCACGCCCGTCGCCCACTCGCGCATGCTTCCGCCCCCCGGGTGGAAGCGCGTGTGCGCGTCGGCCACGGGCATCATCGCCATTACCACCGGCACCGGCATTACTCGCCCGGTGCGGCAAGCCGTTTTCGCGTAACCACCGAAACACGGCCCCGCACCTGGATCAGGTAGCGGGGACTCCCGCCACCGGATGCGCGCGCGGGGCCTCAGCCAAGAGGTCCTCCATGCCGTTGTCCGCCGCAGAAGCCGAAGCCCTTCCCGCCGCAGCGCGCGCCGCGCGCACCGTCGTGCACAAGTTCGGCGGCACGTCCGTCGCCGACGCCGACCGCTATCGCCACGTCGCCCGGCTGCTGCTGGCGCGCGAGGAGGCGGTGCAGGTCACCGTCGTCTCGGCGATGAAGGGCGTCACCGACGCGCTGATCCAGCTGGCGGAACTGGCCGCGGCCAGCCCCGCGGGCGCCGAGGCGCCGGAATGGCGCGAGCGCTGGCACGAACTGCGCGCGCGCCACCGCGGCGCGGCGGTGGCCCTGCTGGGCGAGCACGCCGGCCCGGCGGTGGAGTGGCTGGACCAGCGCTTCGACGAGCTGGCGCAGGTGCTGTCCGCGCTGGCGGTGATCGGCGGCCTGCCGCAGGAGGTGCTGCAGCGCGTGCAGGGCCTGGGCGAGGTGTACTCGGCGCGGCTGCTGGGCGAGCACCTGCGCGCGCTGGGCGAGGACGTGGCGGTGCTGGACGCGCGCGACGTGCTGGTGGTCCGCCACGGCGAGCTGGGCGTGGACGTGGAATGGGAACGCAGCGCGCAGCGGCTGCGCGAGTGGCGCCAGGCCCACCCGCAGGCGCGCGTGGTCGCCACCGGCTTCGTCGCACGCGACGCCGACGGCCGCATCACTACCCTGGGCCGCAACGGCAGCGACTACTCCGGCGCGATCTTCGCCGCACTGTTCGAGGCCGACGAGCTGCACATCTGGACCGACGTGGACGGCGTGCTCTCGGCCGACCCGCGGGTGGTGCCCGAGGCCGTGCAGCTGGAGTCGCTCAGCTACGACGAAGCCTGCGAGCTGGCCTACTTCGGCGCGAAGGTCGTGCACCCGCAGACCATGTCGCCGGCGATCGAGCGCGGGCTGCCCATCATCATCCGCAACACCTTCCAGCCCGACCACCCCGGCACGCGCATCACCGCCGAGCGCGACTTCAGCGGCCCGGTCAAGGGCCTGACGCTCAGCCCGGGCCTGGCGCTGGTGAACCTGGAGGGCACCGGCCTGATCGGCGTGCCCGGCACCGCCGAGCGCGTGTTCGCCGCCCTGCGCAACGCGCGCGTGTCGGTGGTGATGATTTCGCAGGGCTCCTCCGAGCACTCCATCTGCTGCGTGGTCCGCCAGGACGACGCCGACCGCGCCCAGGCGGCGCTGGTCAACGCCTTCGCGCACGAGCTGGCGGTGGGGCAGGTGCAGCGCGTGCAGCAGGTGCCGGGCATCAGCGTGCTGGCCGCGGTGGGCGACGGCATGGCCGGGCAGCCCGGCGTGGCCGCGCGCCTGTTCGAGTCGCTGGGCCGGGCGCAGGTGAACATCCGCGCCATCGCCCAGGGCTCGTCCGAGCGCAACATCTCGGTGGCCATCGACAGCGACCAGGCCACGCGCGCGCTGCGCGCCGCGCACGCCGGCTTCTGGCTTTCGCCGCAGACCTTCGCGGTGGGGGTGATCGGCCCGGGCAACGTCGGCGCCACGCTGCTGGACCAGATGCTCGCGGGCCGCGCGCAGCTGCTGGAGCGCGCCAACCTGGACCTGCGGCTGCGCGCGATCGCCTCGCGCGGCCGCCAGCTGCTGGACCCGCGCGGCATCGAGGGCGACTGGCGCGAGCGCTTCGCCGCCGCGGCCGAGCCCGCGGACCTGGACCGCTTCGCCGCGCACCTGCTGGATTCGCACCTGCCGCACGTGGTCATCGTCGACTGCAGCGCCAGCCCGGAGGTCGCCGACCGCTACCCGCAATGGCTGGCCGCGGGCATCCACGTGGTCACCCCCAACAAGCAGGCCGGCGCCGGCCCGCTGTCGCGCTACGACGCCATCCGCGAGGCCGCCGCCGCCAGCGGCGCGCGCTTCCGCTACGAGGCCACGGTGGGCGCGGGCCTGCCGGTGATCTCCACCCTGCGCGACCTGCTGGACACCGGCGACACGGTGCTGTCCATCGACGGCATCTTCTCCGGCACCCTGGCCTGGCTGTTCAACAGGTACGACGGCGCGGTGCCGTTCTCGCGGCTGGTGGCGGAGGCGCGCGCGCTGGGCTACACCGAGCCGGACCCGCGCGACGACCTGTCCGGCACCGACGTGGCACGCAAGCTGGTGATCCTGGCGCGCGAGGCCGGGCGCGCGCTGAGCGTGGAGGACGTGCAGGTCGAGAGCCTGGTGCCCGAGGGCCTGCGCCAGGCCACGGTGGAGGACTTCATGGCGCGGCTGCACGAGGTGGACGCGGCCTTCGCCGCGCGCCTGGAGGCCGCGCGCGCGGCCGGCCGGGTGCTGCGCTACGTGGCGCGCCTGGACGAGCAGGGCCGCGCCAGCGTCGGCCTGGTCGAGCTGCCGCGCGACCACGCCTTCGCCAACCTGCGCCTGACCGACAACATCGTGCAGTTCACCACCCGCCGCTACTGCGACAACCCGCTGATCGTGCAGGGCCCCGGCGCCGGGCCGGAGGTGACGGCGGCGGGCGTGTTCGCCGACCTGCTGCGCGTGGCGGCCGGCCGCGGGGCGCGCCTGTGAGCGCTGCCGGGAGCGGCGCGCGCCAGGCCACTGCGTTCTCGCCGGCATCGGTCGGCAACGTCGGCGTCGGTTTCGACATCCTCGGCCATGCCCTTGCGGGGGTGGGCGACACGGTCACGGTGCGGCGCATCGCCGAGCCGGTGGTGCGCATCGCCGCGATCCGCGGCGCGCCGCTGCCGTTGCCGCTGGAAGCCGAGCGCAACACCGCCGGCGTGGCGCTGCAGGCGCTGCGCGAGGCGCAGGGGCTGGACTGGGGCTTCGAGCTGGAGATCGACAAGGGCATCGCCCTGGGCTCGGGCATGGGCGGCTCGGCGGCCTCGTGCGTGGCCGCGCTGGTGGCCGCCAACGCGCTGTTGGACGCGCCGCTGACGCGGCACGCGCTGTATCCCTTCGCGCTGGCCGGGGAGGCCGTGGCCAGCGGCGGTCGCCACGGCGACAACCTAGGCCCGATGCTGCTGGGCGGCCTGGTGCTGGCCACGGCCGAGCGCCTGGTGCGCATCCCGGTGCCCGAGGCCTGGCACTGCCTGCTGGTGCACCCGGAGGCGGTGCTGGAGACGCGCCGTGCGCGCGAGGCGCTCAAGGGCCATTACGAGCTGCGCGAATTCGTGGCGCAGAGCGCCAACCTGGCCCTGGTGCTGGCCGGCTGCCACGCCGGCGATGCGGACCTGGTCCGCGCCGGCCTGCGCGACGTGCTGGTCGAGCCGCGGCGCGCGCCGCTGATCGGCGGCTTCGACGCGGCCAAGGCCGCGGCGCTGGACGGCGGCGCGATGGGCGCCAGCATCTCCGGCGCCGGGCCCAGCGTGTTCGCCTGGTTCGAATCGCGCGCACTGGCCGAAGCCGCCGCGCCGGCGGTGCAGGCCGCCTTCGCCCGCGCCGGCTTCGACAGCCAGGCCTGGGTCTGCGCGGTGGACAGCCCCGGCGCGGTGCTGCTGTGAGCCTCGCCCATTCCTTTTCCACGGAAACCCGACGCATGGATTTCATCTCCACCCGCAACGCATCGCCCGCGGCCGGGCTCAGCCAGGCCATCGCCGCCGGCCTGGCCCCGGACGGCGGGCTGTACGTGCCTTCGCGGCTGCCGCCGCCGCGCGAGCTTCGCGCCGGCGCGACGCTGGCGCAGACCACCGCGGCGCTGCTGGCGCCGTTCTTCGAGGGCGACCCGCTGTCCGCGGAGTTGCCGGCCATCTGCGCGGAGGCCTTCGATTTCCCGGTGCCGCTGCGCCCGCTGGCCACACCGGGCGACCATGTGCTGGAGCTGTTCCATGGCCCGACCGCCGCGTTCAAGGACGTGGGCGCGCGCTTCCTGGCCGCGTGCCTGGCGCGCATCCGCCGCGGCGAGCCGCGGCCGCTGACCATCCTGGTGGCCACCTCGGGCGACACCGGCGCGGCGGTGGCCGCGGCCTTCCACCGCCAGCCCGGGCTGCGGGTGGTGGTGCTGTACCCGGACGGGCGGGTCTCGCCGCGCCAGGCGCACCAGCTCGGCTGCTTCGGCGACAACGTGCAGGCGCTGCGCGTGGCCGGCTCGTTCGACGACTGCCAGGCGCTGGTCAAGCGCGCGCTCAACGACGCGCAGCTGCAGGCGCAGCTGCCGCTGAGCTCGGCCAACAGCATCAGCCTGGGCCGCCTGCTGCCGCAGATGAGCTATTACGCCCACGCCGCGCTGGAGCACCACGCCGCCACCGGCCGCGCGCTCGACTTCGTGGTGCCCACCGGCAACCTGGGCAACGCGCTGGCGGCCATTCTGGCGCGCACCCAGGGCGTGCCGCTGGGCCGCATCGTGCTGGCCACCAATGCCAACCGCGTGCTGCCGGAATACTTCAACGGCGACGCCTACCTGCCGCGCGCCAGCCTGGCCACGCTGGCCAACGCCATGGACGTGGGCGCGCCGAGCAACTTCGAGCGCCTGCGCTGGCTCTACGCCGGCGACGACGCGGCGCTGCGCGCGGCCTTCACCGCCGTCGCGGTGGACGACGCCACCATCCTCGCCACGCTGCGCGGCCGCTTCGAGCGCCACGGCGAGGTGTTCTGCCCGCACACCGCCACCGCGGTGCACGTGCTGGAGACGCTGCGCGCGCAGGGCGAGCAGGGCGACTGGGCCGTGGCCGCCACCGCGCACCCGGCCAAGTTCGAGGCGGTGGTCGAGCCGCTGGTCGGCCCGGTGCCGGTGCCGCCCGCGCTGGCCGCGCTGCTGGCGCGGCCGGCCCACGCCGAGCCGGTGCCGCCGGACTACGAGGCGTTGAAGGCGCGGTTGCTGGCCTGACCCGGGCGGAGGGGCCGCGGGCGGGGAGGCGGCGCCGGTAGAATCGGCCGCTTTCCCCGCCGGTGCCCGCCATGCCCTATACCCCCATCGTCGCCACCCTCGGCTACGTGCTGTCCCCCGACGCGGGCCGGGTGCTGATGATCCACCGCAACGCGCGGCCCGGCGACCTGCACCTGGGCAAGTACAACGGCCTGGGCGGCAAGATCGAGCGCGACGAGGACGTCCTGGCCTGCATGCGCCGCGAGATCCGCGAGGAGGCCGGCATCGAGTGCACCTCGATGCGCCTGCGCGGCACCATCAGCTGGCCCGGCTTCGGCAAGCACGGCGAGGACTGGCTCGGCTTCGTGTTCGTGATCGACGCCTTCAGCGGCACGCCGCTGGAACGCAACCCGGAGGGCACGCTCGAATGGGTGCCGGTGGACCGCATCCTGGAGCTGCCGCTGTGGGACGGCGACCGCCACTTCCTGCCGCTGGTGTTCGACGGCGACCCGCGCCCGTTCCACGGCGTGATGCCGTACCGCGACGGAAAGATGCAGTCCTGGAGCTGGTCGCGCCTGTGAAATGTTCCACGCGCCGCGCGGTTCTCCACACCGGGTGTGGAAACCGGCGGGAAAAGCGTGTGGATAACCGTCGCGCCGCCTTGCGCGGCAACGCTGTCAAGATGCATGGCGAATTTTTGACCAGGGCGCGGCGCCCGCCCCGCCGCGTTTTCCACACCCGGTGTGGATGAGCTGCGGGCAAAGATGTGGATAACCGGCGCGACGCCTTGCGTGACGGGCGCGTCAAGAGGGTTGGCGAGAAAATGACCAGCCGGTGACGGCGCCCGCGGCCGCCGCGCCGGTTCCACGGCCCCTACTGCACGGTCCAGCCGCCGTCGAGGACCAGCGTCTGCCCGGTCATGTTGCGAGCCGCCGGCGAGATCAGGAACGCGGTGACGCCGGCGAGCTCGTCGAAGCCGATGAATACGCCCTTGGGCATCGGCTTGAGCATGATCTGGCTGACCACCTCCGACTCGGGGATGCCGCGGGTGCGCGCCTGGTCGGCGATCTGCCTGTCCACCAGCGGGGTCTTCACGTAGCTGGGGCAGACGGTGTTGATGGTGATGTCGGCATCGGCCGTCTCCAGCGCGATCACCTTGGAGAAGCCGACCAGGCCGTGCTTGGCGGCCACGTAGGCGCTCTTGTACGGGCTGGCCACCAGCGAGTGGATGCTGCCGATGTTGACGATGCGGCCGAAGCCGCGCTCGCGCATGCCCGGCAGCACCGCGCGGGTCAGCCGCGCCACGCCGGTGAGCATCACCTGCACCAGGAAATCCCACCGGGCCAGGGGAAACTCCTCCAGCGGCGCGACGTGCTGCAGGCCGGCGTTGTTGACCAGCACCTCGACCGGGCGGGACGTCGCCGCCAGGGCCTCGGCCACGCTCCGGTCGGAGGTCACGTCCAGGGCCACGGCCTCGGCCGAGCCGCCGGCGGCGACGATGCCGGCGGCCACCTCCGCGGCGGCGGCGCGGTCCAGGTCGCTGACGATGATGTGGTGGCCGGCGCCGGCCAGTTCCTGCGCGATGCCTGCGCCGATGCCGCTGGCCGCGCCGGTGATGAGGATGCTGCGCATGGGGAAGGGCTCCGTGGGGGGCTGCCGGAGCTTAGCAAGCGCGGGCGGCGGGCCGGGGCCCACTGCGCATCCACGGCCCGGATGCTTATGCTGGCGGCCGCCTCCCCTTCGGACGCCCGAATGACCCGCCACTTCTCGATGCTGCGCGACTTCCAGCTCGCCGACTGGTTCACCCTGGCCAACGCCTTCTGCGGCACCGGCGCGATCTTCGCCGCCATGCGTTTCCTGCAGGAGGGACGCGCGGGCGACCTGCTGCTGGGCATGGCGCTGGTGCCTGCGGCGTTCGTGTTCGACGCGCTGGACGGGCGCATCGCCCGCTGGCGCAAGGCCGCCTCGACCCTGGGTCGTGAACTGGACTCGCTGGCCGACGTCATCTCCTTCGGCGTGGCCCCGGCGGCGCTGGCCTACGCCTGCGGCATGCAGGGCGGCTGGGACTGGCTGGTGCTCAGCTACTTCGTCGGCTGCGGCGTCAGCCGCCTGGCGCGCTACAACGTCACCGCCGTGGAGCTGTCGGGCGAGGACGACAAGGTCGCCTACTTCGAGGGCACGCCCATCCCCACGAGCCTGGCGCTGGTGGTGGTGCTGGCCGTGGCCGCGGCGCAGGGCCGCATCGGCGAGGCGCTGTGGTGGGGGCAATGGCAGCTCGGTCCCTGGCAGCTGCACCCGCTGGTGCTGCTGTTCGCCCTGTCCGGCTCGCTGATGATCAGCAAGACCCTGCGCATCCCCAAGCCCTGAACCTTCCCGTGGCGCGGCGCCCCGGCCGGGGCCGGACGGCGCGGGCGGGCTGCTAAAATCGCGGCCGTTACGGAGGGGTCATGGCCAACGCGAGGGCACCCGGCGACTTCGACTCGCTGGTCCGGCAGTACTGGGAATCCTGGAACGGGCTGCTCGGCGGCGCCGGCAGCGGCGCGTCCGCCGGCGCCGTGCCGGGCATGGATGCCGCCGCGCTGGACTGGTTCGGCCGCATCCAGCGCCTGGCCGCGCAGTTCGCCGACGGCGGCGGCAGCGCCGGCGAGGTGGCGCGCGCCTGGCGCGAGCTGCTGGGCGGCGAGGGCGCCGATCCGTTCGCCCTGCTGCGCACGCTGCCGGGCGTGTCCGGCAACTGGCTCGAGCAGGTGCGGCCGCTGCTGGACGCGCTGCTGCGGCCCCTGCGCGAGCAGCAGTCCCAGTGGCTGCGGCAGCCGGCCTTCGGCCCGGCCCGCGAGCACCAGGAGCGCCTGCAGGCCCTGGCCCTGGCGTGGCAGGAGTGGGAACGGCACAGCGAGGCCTACGCCGCGCTGCTCGGCCGTGCCGGCCAGCGCGCCTTCGAGGTGTTCGAGCGCCGCCTGGCCGAGCACGACGCCCCGGGCAAGCGCCTGGAATCGGCGCGCGCCCTGTTCGACCTCTGGATCGACGCGGCCGAGGAGGCCTGGGCCGAGCTGGCGCTGTCGGCCGAGTACCGCCATGCCTACGCCGCCATGACCAACGCGCAGATGCGGGTGCGCCTGGGATTGCAGCGCGAGGTGGAGCAGCTGGGCGCGCTGCTGGGCCTGCCCGGGCGCAGCGAGCTGGACGCGGTGCACCGCAAGGTCGCCGAGCTGGAGCGTGCGCTGCACGCCGCAAGGCGCGCGGCCGATGCCGCCGCGCGCCCGGCCGCCGCCCGCGACGACGCCCCGAGCCCCCCTGCTGCCACCTGCAAGCCTGGCCCGGCCGGCACCCGGGCGTCCGCGCCCGCCGCCGCTGCGCGGACCCGCGGC
>Ga0207868_1001866_pt1 | contig 13649 bp, 12 predicted proteins | sample Passage237B_FD_187370 | JGI IMG/M metagenome (GOLD analysis project Ga0207868, IMG submission 187370) | Cellulose adapted compost microbial communities from Newby Island Compost Facility, Milpitas, CA, USA - Passage2 37B (SPAdes) (version 3) ... | reverse complement strand
GAACTTGTCGAGCTTCTGCGGATCCTTGAAGTCGGCGAAGTCGAGCCGCTCCTTCAGCATGGCCGCCTGCTTGTCGAGGTCAGCCTTGGCGATCGCGTCGGGCAGGCCGAGCGCCGTGCGCACCACGGTGCCGAGCGCCTTGTCGGCGAGAATCTGGTAGGGCGTGGTGATGGATTGCGCCTTGCGCTGGAAATAGAGCGCCAGCCGCACGCCCTCGTTCTGGGTGCCGGCGTTTTCCTCCAGCGTCTGGCGCATATACTTGTCGACCACGCCATGCTGGGCCGGGATGTAGGTGGTCGCCTCCTCGCCACGGGCTGCGAAATCGAACACCGCGGCGAACTCGGCATATTTCGGGTCGGACTGCCGGTTGGCGAAGCTGTCGGGATCGGCGACGCCGCCCTCCAGCACCTTGCGCATGAACGCCTTGTCGTCGAGCTTGTCGGCCAGCCCGTAGGCCTTCATCGCGAAGCTGAACAGCGCATCGTCGGCGAGGAAGTCGTCGATCGACTTCACCTCTCCAATATGCGCCGCGTAGTATTCGACCTGCGCTTTCATGAGCGGATGGTCGAATGAGACGCCGGCCAGCGCCGCTTCCAGTTGATAGCGCTGGATCGTGCCGTCCTTCACCTGGCTGTAGACGGTCGCCTTCTCGCCATGGGCGACGAAGTCGAAGGTCCTGGCGAATTCCGCGTACTTCTTGTCGGACAGCCTGTTGGCGAAACTGTCGGGCTCCTTGACGCCGCCCTCCAGCACCTTCTTCATGAAGGCCTTGGCGTAATCCATGTCGCTGAGGCCGAAGGCCTTCATCGCGTACTTGAAGAGCCGCGTGTCGTCGACGAACTCGTCGATCGACTTCACCTTGGCGATGTTTTCGAGAAAGTATTTGCTCTCGCGCTCGACGATCGGCTGCTTCTCGACCTGCTGCAGCGAGCGGTCGATGTCCCTCACGATGAGGCGATAGCTCATATAGGTGCTGACCAAGCCGACCTCCGCGCGATCATGGCAGCCCGGACTTAGCCCGGAACGCTTGCGCGAGGCTGGTGCGCCGCGCCGTTTCAAGCCTCACACAAGGCACGAGCGCTACTGCCTGACCGGATGATTCAGTAGCGAGGCGCGCCGTGGGAATTCTGCTGGGAATGGTCGTGACGCTGGGCTGCGTGCTGGGCGGCTTCATGGCCATGGGTGGCCATCTGCACGTCTTGATGCAGCCCTGGGAGCTGGTGATCATCGCAGGCGCGGCCATCGGCATCTTCCTCGTCGGCAATCCCCTGTCCACCGTCAAGGACGCCGGCAAGGCGATCGGCGAGGCCTTCGCGCAGTCGGTGCCGAAGGAGCAGGACTATCTGGAAGTGCTAGGCGTGCTCCACAGCCTGATGCGCGAGCTGCGCACCAAGCCGCGCAACGAGGTCGAAGCCCACATAGACAACCCGGAAGAATCGTCGATCTTCCAGGCCTTTCCAAGGGTGCTGAAGAACAAGGACCTCACCCATTTCATCTGCGACTATTGCCGCATCATCATCATCGGCAACGCGCGCCCGTTCGAGATCGAGGCGCTGATGGATGAGGAGATCCACACGATCAAGCACGACAAGCTGAAGTCGTACCATGCTCTGACCGCGATCGGCGACGGCCTGCCGGCGCTCGGCATCTGTGCGGCGGTGCTGGGCGTGGTCAAGGCGATGGGCGCGCTCGATCAATCGCCGGAAATCCTCGGCGGGCTGATCGGCGCGGCACTCGTCGGCACCTTCCTCGGCATCTTCCTGTCCTATGCCGTGGTCGGGCCGATCGCCGGCAAGGTCAAGATCGTGCGAGAGAAGAAGAACCGGCTCTACATCATCGTGAAGCAGACCCTGCTCGCCTACATGAACGGATCGCTGCCTCAGGTGGCGCTCGAGTTCGGCCGCAAGACCATTTCCGCAAAGGACCGCCCGTCGATCGACGCCGTCGAACAGAGCACGCTCAATCCCGGCGGCGCTGAGCGGAAGGCGGCCTGACCAGCAACCCAGCCGAGCGCGAGCCGATGACCACCCAGGCATCTCCCGCCGATCTGAGAGCCAGAATCGTCGAAAGCCTGACCGGCGCGACCGGCGATCCCAAGGTCGTGACCGAAATCGCGCGCTCGCTCGCCGAGCGCAGCGTCGCTGCGATCGTGGCGAATCTGGGCGAGACCTTCGGCGCGCCGATGACGGTCGAATCCGGAGAGATCGAGATCACGCGCTTCGGGTCCTCGAAACCGCCGGTCGACAGCTTCAGCGCGATGGTGATCGCCGCGGCCGACAACTCGCCCGACGCGCTGCTGCTCACGATCGACGCCGATGCGCTGGCCGTCGCCGTCTGCGCACTGTTCGGCGCGGACGAGCAACTGCCCGTCATCCCGATCACGCGGCCGCTCTCGCCGATCGAGATCGACGTCGCAGCCCAGCTTTTCGACCTGGTCGCCAACGCCTTCAACGGATCCGGCGAGCGCGCGCTCGGCATCAAGTTTCCGCTCGGTCGCCCGCTCACCGGTGAAGGCATCGCAAAGCAGGTCATACGCGACGGGCCGGCAGTCCGCATCACGATCGACCTTGCGATCGGCGACAGCAGGGGCAAGGTGACAGTGACGATGCCGCAGCGCGTGCTGCTGGAATCGCGCGGCGAAGGCCGCGCCTCGTCCAGGTCCGGCCCGCAGTGGCGCCAGCACTTCAGCGAGGAGGTCATGCGCTCGCCGATCAGCCTCAGCGCCACGATCCCGCTGGCGCGCATGACACTCGGCGAGCTCTCGCGGCTGAAGGTCGGGCAACTGCTCGAAATCCCTGAGGCAGCGCCGACTCAGACCAAGCTGTCCGCGCGCGGGAGCACACTTTTCACCTGCGAGTTCGGCAGGCTCGGGCAGAACTACACCGTGCGCATCGTCGAGCCATACGACGCCCAGCGCGAGCTGGTCGAGGAACTGCTGACCGCCTGACGGCGGTCCAAGGAGAATGGATATGAGCAAGGCAGAGGCTGCCACACCCGACGTCGAGGAAGACGAGCTCAACAAGGCGATCGAGGAACTGCGCGACGTTCTCAAGGAGGAAGCCGCGGATGCCCCGGGACGCGCCGGGATGGGCGGCAACAGCGCCATCCTCGACATTCCCGTCGAGGTGCAGATCGTGCTCGGCAGTTCCGAAATGGCCGTATCGGACCTGATGGCACTGCAGAAGGGCTCGACCGTCGCGCTGGATCGCAAGATCGGCGAACCCGTCGACCTCGTCGTCAATGGGCGCAAGATCGCCCGCGGCGAGATCACGGTGATGGAGAACGACCCCTCGCGGTTCGGCATCAAGCTGACCGAGATCGCCGCCGCCAAGCCCGGCAAATAGCGAGGTCCCGCCGCCGATGTCCGGAACGCCTGCATGACCAAGCTCGTCACCCTCACGCGGCCGCAGAAGGCCGCTGCCATTCTCGTGGCGATGGGCAAGCAGTCAGCCGGGCGCCTTCTCAAGTTCTTCAAGCAGGAGGAACTCAAGGCGCTGATCGAGGCCGCCCGGACGCTGAAGACGATCCCGCAGAGCGAGCTGGAAAAGATCGTCTCCGAGTTCGAGGCCGAGTTCGCCGAGGGCGCCGGCCTGCTCGATTCGGGCGACGCAATGTCGAGCATCCTCAGCGAATCGCTCTCCGAGGACGAGATCAACGCCATCATGCAGGGCAGGAAGACGGCGACGGAGAATGCCGAGCCGCCGATCTGGCCGCAACTCGAAAGGCTTGCGCCGGACCGGCTGGCCGCCCTGCTTTCGAACGAGCACCCGCAGATCATTGCCATGATCCTGGCCAATCTGGCGCCAGCAGCCTCGGCCGGAGCGGTCGTCCACCTTTCCAAGGCTTTGCGCGGCGAGGTCATCAAGCGGATGATCGCGATGGGCAACGTTCCCGAAAAGGCCCGTTCGATTGTCGAAAACCAGCTTCGCTCGCGCCTCGACGCCGAGGCCAACGTCAAGGACATCTCGCTGGGTCAGGCGCGTGTTGCCAACATGCTCAACGAACTGGACAAATCCGAACTCGACGAGGTGATGGCCGACATCGAGGCGGCGGGCGCGCCAGACCTCGAGGCGCTGCGCGCAAGGCTGTTCTCCTTCGAGGACATCGTGCTCCTGTCGCAGAAGTCGCGCGTCGCACTGTTCGACAGCATGGCGACCGAGGATGTCACGACCGCGCTCCGCGGCGCCTCGCCGGAACTGACGGAAGCAATCCTGTCGGCAATCGGCGCCCGCTCTCGCCGCATGATCGAGGCGGAGCTGAAGGACGATGCTGCCGCACCCTCGATCGATGACATCAACCGCGCCCGCAAGGCGATTGCGACGGCCGCCATTCGCCTCGCCGGCGAAGGGCTGGTCGAGCTTCCCGCCGTTCAAGCAGAAGCCGCCTGACCGGCACCTGACGACGGAGGCGGCCGGTGGCGGAAGGCGCGGACAAGGAAAGCAAGACCGAGGAAGCGTCAGAAAAGAAGATACGCGACTCGATCGAAAAGGGTCAGCTTCCCTTTGCGAGGGAGGCGCCGGTCTTCGCCTCCTTCGTCGCGATCCTGCTTTTCATGATGTTCTTCGCGCAGGAGAGCATCACCCGCATCGCGACCTTCCTGTCGGTCTTCATGGAGAAGCCGGAAGAATGGCCGCTGGACAACGCTCAGGACGTGGTGCTGCTGCTGCGCATCGTGTCTCTCGAAGCAGGCAAGGCGCTGGCCGTCCTGATCGTCCTTCTGGTCGTCGCCGCCCTGGCCTCCTCCATGCTGCAGAACACGCCGCGCTTCGTGCTGGACCGTATCAAGCCGAAATTCTCGCGCATCTCGCCGCGCGAGGGCTGGAAGCGCCTGTTCGGCGCCAAGGGCCTGGTCGAATTCCTGAAATCGCTCGGCAAGCTGCTGTTTGCCGGCATCATCCTCGGCATAGCCATGCGCGAGGCGCAATCCACGCTGATGTCGGGCATGATCACGCAGCCGGTCATATTCGGCGCAGTCATCGCCGAGATCGCACAAGACATCGTGATGTGGATCGCGCTGGCCATGCTCCTGGTAGCAGGCGCCGACATCGTCTGGTCCCGCTTCAGCTGGATGCAGGATCTGCGCATGACGCGACAGGAGGTCAAGGACGAGCTCAAGCAAACCGTCGGCGACCCGCTCGTGCGCATGCGCATTCGCTCGGTCCAGCGCGACCGCGCCCGCCAGCGCATGATGAGCGCCGTGCCGACGGCCACGCTCGTCATCGCCAACCCGACCCACTACTCGATCGCCCTGCGCTACATCCGCGAGCAGGATGCGGCGCCCATCGTCGTTGCCAAGGGGCAGGACCTGATTGCACTGCGTATCCGCGAGATCGCCGAAGCCAACGGCATCCCGGTCTTCGAAGACGTCACGCTCGCCCGATCCATGTACAAGCAAGTCTCGGTGGATAGCATGATACCGCCGCAGTTCTATCAGGCGGTCGCGGAACTGGTACGCGCTGTCTATGCGCGCAAGCCCGCGGCAGCCCGAGCCAGGAATCATTGATGAACCGCCAGCCACATTCACTTGCCCGCGAGGTCATCGTCGCTGAAGCCATCAGGGAGGTGGTGAGCGAACTCAGGATGATCGCGCCTGCCGATTACGTGGCATTCCTCCACACGGAGCGGTACGCCAACGTTGCCGACATCGTCGACTCGGCGGCCGAGCTCTACTTCCAGCCCGGGACGCTGCGCATGGGACATGGCGGCGAGGTGCACTTCGACTGGGACCAGCCGCCCCGGATCGTGCTCGACCTGGAACTCAAGCCGACCGGAGCGACCGTCTATTTCACCCTGAGCCTGACCGACAAGCACGCGGCCGTGGACGTGAACTATGTCGCGTTCGACGAGCCGTCCGACGATCCGGAGGTGAATTCCTCATTCCTGCGCGAAACCATCGAGGCGGCGCGGATCCGCAAGTCGGAGCCGGCCCGGATGGCTGGATAGGGTCTCAGTCGATCAGTCCCATCCGCAGCGCCTTGGCAACGGCATGCATGCGGTTGACGGCGTTGAGCTTCTGCGTCGAATTCGTCAGGTATTGGTTGGCGGTATGCACCGACAGGCCGAGGCGCGCGGCGATCTCCTCGCTGGTTTGGCCGTCAGCCGTCAGGCTCAGGCATTCCAGTTCGCGCCGCGACATCGTCCGTGCTGCGCCGCGGGCGGGTGGTGGACGCAGCCGTGCCACCATCGCGAAGATTGCCAGGCAGCGCACCTGCAGGTCGGCCAGCCCGGCCGTCGTCAGCGATACGTCCCGGCCGCGGACGATGAAGACGCCGTGGCTGCCGCACTCGTCGAGGAGTGGCAGCGCCAGCGCGGCGCCGAGCTCCGCAGGGAAGGCCAGACGCTCTGCCCACAGACAGCGCGCAAGGCTGCCCGCGATTGCGCATTCGTCGTCGGGTGCCCACCAGCACGGCTGGGTGCTGCTTGCGACCCGCCGGCAAAACGCTTCGCCGAGCGAGACGGCGAGCAGCCGCGTCGTCGGCGAAATCACCGGATAGGCGTGGTCGAGACACGGCAGCATTCGGCGGCCCTGCCCGGCAGGAGACACCAGCAGCAGGGCGAATTCGCTGCCACCTGCCTCCTCGCAAATGCGCCGGAAGCGCTGAACCATTTCCGGCAGGGTATCGAACTGCGGGATATCGTCCGTCGCCGCGGCCAGACCCGCGAATGCGATGTTGCCTTCGCGATTCAACATGATGAACTTGCGGTTCCTGCTGCCAGCGACACTAGATGATCCCGGTTCGGATCGCGGTGGCGATCGCCATTGCGCGGTTGCGTGCCGACAGCTTCTGGATCGCATGCGCCACGTAGCTGTTCACGGTGTTGGACGAAACGCCGAGGATGACGGCGACCTCGTCGGTGGTCTTGCCTTCGGAAACCCACCGCAGACATTCGCGCTCCCGCTCTGAAATGGGATTGCGGCACTCGCTTGCCCGGGCGCCACAGGCAAGCACCGACAGCGCGTAGGACAACTCCATCTGCGCCGCCGGCAGGGCCGAAGTGCTGATGCTGCGTGGCGCCTGAGCCGAGAAGATGATGCAATGCGTGGCGGCCGCCACCCTGATGCGGGTCGACGCCATTTCGCAATGACCGTCGGCTTCGAGGGCAGCCGCCTCGGTTTCGCGAAGCCAGCCGCCGCGGCCCGCCTCGGCAGCCGGAAACCACAGCCGCGGCTGTTTGCCCAGAAATGTCGTCGTGGGCGCGTTGGCGATGCGCTTGACGAGATCGAGACCGACCTCGCGGATCGTATCGTAGATCCAGTTGGAGGCGACGATTTGCGGGTCGTCGACACCGCCCTCGCGCGACAGATCGATCAGCATGTAGTGATCGGCGCCGACGCTTCGGCAAAGCCGCGCGAGGTAGCGCGCGAGCCCCGACCGCGTATGCGGCAAAGCCGGGCTTCCGATTTCCTCGTCTAGTCTGGCAATGCTGTTCATCCGCCCAGACAGAATCCCTCTACGACCGGACCGACGGCCCGGCGAAAACGCCCAGACGCTGCTCAACTGGTACTATTCGGCGGAACGGGCGAAAGAGAACCGTTCGCCCCGGAAAGCCCCCGCCCCCCGAATGCGGCGAAGGTGATTCGCCGCCTGCGAATCAGATTTACGAGTCGCGGACTCGCCGGTCAAGAATCGGTTCTTAAGAAATGGTTTCCGCTACTGGACGTGATGGTGGCCGGAAAGCTCGTCCATGATCGGGCAATCCGGCCGCTGGTCGCCATGGCAGTTGTGAACGAGGTGGCCGAGCATCTTCTTGAGGGCCTCGAGTTCGGCGAGCTTGCGTTCGATCTCGCGCAGCTTGGCCGTCGCCAATGCCTTCACGTCGGCGCTCGAGCGATGCTTGTCGTCGTAGAGTGACAGCAGCTGCCGGCATTCCTCGACGCTGAAGCCCAGCCCGCGCGCCCTGTGCAGGAAGCGCAGCCGGTGGATGTCATTGTCCGAATAGTCGCGATAGCCGTTGTAGGCCCGCTGCGGCTTCAACAGCCCGATGTCCTCGTAATAGCGGATCGTCTTGGGCGGCAGGCCCGACCGTTCCGAAGCGGTTCCGATATTCATCTGTCGAAGTCCTTCGATGCATGTGTCTCAAAGCTTGAGCGCGCGCAGCCGCAGCGCGTTGGCGATTACCGAAACGGACGACAGGCTCATCGCCGCCGCGGCGATCATCGGCGACAGCAGCAGGCCGAAGGCGGGGTAGAGCACGCCCGCTGCAATCGGCACGCCGACTACGTTGTAGACGAAGGCGAAGAACAGGTTCTGCCTGATGTTGGCCAGCGTCGCCTGTGCCAGCGTGCGTGCCCTCACGATGCCGTTGAGGTCGCCCTTGACGAGCGTGATGCCGGCACTCTCCAGCGCCACATCGGAACCGGCGCCCATCGCGATGCCGACATCGGCAGCGGCAAGCGCGGGAGCGTCGTTGACGCCGTCGCCGGCCATCGCGACCCTGGCGCCGCCGGCGCGCAACTCCTCGACGAGCTGCTGCTTGTGCTCCGGCAGCACGTCGGCGCGCACCTCGTCGATGCCGAGCGAGGCAGCGACGGCATGCGCCGTGCGGGCATTGTCGCCGGTCGCCATGATGATGCGCAGGCCGTGCTCGTGCAGTGCCGAGATCGCGGCCGCGGTGGTTTCCTTGATCGGGTCGGCAACCGCCACGATGCCGGCCAGCTTGCCGTCGACTGCGACGAACATCGCCGTCTTGCCCTGCCCCCGCAATTCGTCCGCGGCTTCTCGCATCGCACCGGCATCGACGCCTGAATCCTGCATCAGGGCCGCGTTGCCGAGCGCCAAACGCCTGCCCGACACCGTGCCGACCACGCCCTTGCCGGTCTCCGCCCTGAAATCCGTTGCGGATGTCAGCTCGAGCTTCCGCGCCTCCGCGCCCTCCACGATCGCCTCGGCCAGCGGATGCTCCGAGCCGCGCTCGAGGCTGGCGGCGAGCCGCAGCAGTTCGTCCTCGGCGAAGCCATCGGCAGCAACCACGTCGGTCAGTTTCGGCCTGCCGAGCGTGAGCGTGCCGGTCTTGTCGACGATCAGCGTATCGACACCCGCGAGCCGTTCCAGCGCCTCCGCGTCCTTGATCAGCACGCCGGCCTGAGCGCCGCGGCCGGTTGCCGTCATGATCGACATCGGCGTCGCCAGCCCCAGTGCACAGGGGCACGCGATGATGAGCACCGAGACCGCGGCGAGCAGCGCGTAGGCCATGCTCGGCGACGGGCCGAGCATGGCCCAGGCGACGAACGCGACGATCGCCACCAGCACGACGGTCGGCACGAAGTAGTACGACACCCGGTCGGCCAGGCCCTGGATCGGCGCGCGGCTGCGCTGCGCCTTGGCGACCATCTCGACGATGCGCGACAGCATGGTGTCCGCGCCGACCTTTTCGGCCTGCATCACCAGTGTGCCGGTCCGGTTGAGCGTGCCACCGGTGAGCGCGTCCCCGCTCGTCTTCTCGACCGGTACCGGCTCGCCGGTGATCATCGACTCGTCCACCGAGGAACGGCCCTCGACCACCACGCCATCGACCGGAACGGATTCGCCCGGGCGAATGCGCAGGCGATCGCCGACCGTGACCTGGTCGAGCGGAATGTCGGTCTCGCTGCCGTCGTCGGCAATCCGCCGCGCCGTCTTCGGCGCGAGATCGAGCAGGGCACGGATGGCCGAGCCGGTGCGCTCGCGCGCCCGCAGCTCCAGCACCTGGCCGACGAAGACGAGCGTCACGATGACCGCCGCAGCCTCGAAATAGACCGGCACCTGCCCGCCATGCTCGCGGAAGGACGCCGGAAAGATGCCGGGAAACAGCGTGGCGACGACGCTGTAGAGCCAGGCGGTGCCGACGCCCATCGCGATCAGCGTCCACATGTTGGGACTGCGGTTGAGGATCGACTGCCAGCCGCGCTCGAAGAAGGGAATGGCTGCCCAGACCACGACGGGCGTGGCCAGCGCCAGCTCCAGCCAAGGCGTTATGCTTTCGCCGATCCACGCCTTGATCGGCAGGCCGAGCATCGGCCCCATGGCGATGACCAGCAGAGGCGCCGACAGAACGGCGCTGACCCACAGGCGGCGCGTGAAATCGACCAGCTCGGGGTTCGGCCCCTCGTCCCCGGTCGGCACGCCCATCGGCTCGAGCGCCATGCCGCAGATCGGGCAGGAACCCGGCGCATCACGCACGATTTCGGGGTGCATGGGGCAGGTGTACTTCGTGCCCTTGGGCATCGGCTCGGGCACCGGCCGGTCACCGAGATACCTTTTCGGGTCTGCCTCGAACTTCGCCTCGCAGCCGGCCGAGCAGAAATAGAACTTCTCGCCCTCGTGCCGAAGGAAATGCCGCGCGGACGCACGATCAACCTTCATCCCGCAGACGGGATCTGTCGCCTCGATGTACTGCTCGGGATGGGCGACGAATTTGGTGCGGCAGCCCTCGCTGCAGAAATGGAAGAGGCGGCCGCCATGCTCGGCCGTCGGCTTGCCGGCAGCAGGGTCGACCGTCATCCCGCAGACGGGATCGCGCACGATTCCGTCATGTCTATGCGGATGCGAATGGGCATGGCCGGCGTTCTCGTGGCCGGCGTGCTGGTGGTTCTGGTGTTCGTGGTTCTGGTGTTCGTGCGCCATCACATCCTCGTAGCCTGTCGGTTTGACCGCAAGGTGGCGCTTCCAGCAACTGGAAGGTCAAGGGCTCTTGTTCACCCGGTCATGGCGAGCACGCCAGGCCTTGCCTTCCGCCCGCTCGGCGCAAGCGTACCCGCCGCACCGTCGAGCGCACCGGGAACGAGCTCCAGCGCCAGAAACCGATGGCGCTCGTACGGGCCGGGCATGGCGAGCCGGGCGGTCTTGTGAGCCGAAAAGCCGAACCGGCCATAATAGGCCTCGTCGCCGACCAGCAGGATCGCCGCGTGGGCCAGGCGCTTCGCCTCGGCAATCGCGTGGCGCATCAGGGCGGAGCCGATGCCCGACGACTTGTGCTCGGGCTCCACGGCAAGCGGGCCGAGCAGAAGAACGCCATCCGTGACTCTGCCGATCTCCCCCCTTGTGGGGGAGATCGGGCGCGAGCCCACCGTCACATCCCACAGCCGCACCGTTCCCATTACGGCGCCTTGTTCATCTTTTGCCACGAACGCCAGCCCCTCGGCGGGCAGCCGACCGCGGCGCAGCCTGTGCGAGGACTTCTTCTTCCAGCGTGGACCCATCGCGCGGTCGAGCAGCGCGTCGCGTGCCGGAATGTCCGCTGCCGTCTCGTTCTGAATCGAAAAGGCCACCCGCTCGCCGCGCGAGCCAGCGCATTCCCGATCGGAAAGGCAGGGCGCGGAGACTGCCGCCGAACCCGCGCTGTCAATGGCAGCGCAGTGGAGCATGTCGGGCGAGAGGGTGGCCGTGAGGCCCTCATATGGGGTGGCGAACGCTGCCATTCAAGTCGTCCTTCACGAGCGGAGAGGTGTTTCCACAAGCGGCCCGGCGCCGCGACATCGGCCTGACGTCGCGGCAGCGGGAGCGGTCTGACGGGCGGGACCGTCAGATCACGTAGGATCGGAGCGGCTCGAAGCCGTTGAAGGCGACCGAGGCGTAGGTCGTGGTGTATGCGCCCGTCCCCTCGATCAGCACCTCGTCGCCGATGGTGAGCGACAAGGGCAGCGGATAGGGCGTCTTCTCGTAGAGTACGTCGGCCGAATCGCAGGTCGGGCCCGCGAGCACGCAGGGCGCGGTCTCATCGCCGTCGCGCGGGGTCACGATCGGGTAGCGGATCGCCTCGTCCATCGTCTCGGCGAGCCCGCCGAACTTGCCGATGTCGAGATAGACCCAACGGACATTATCGTTGTCGGCCTTCTTCGAGATCAGCACGACCTCCGACTTGATGACGCCAGCATTGCCGACCATGCCGCGGCCCGGCTCGATGATGGTCTCGGGGATGCGGTTGCCGAAATGCCGCCTGAGCGCATCGAAAATCGCCTGGCCGTAGGCCTGCGCGCTCGGCACGTCCTTCAGATAGCGGGTCGGAAACCCGCCGCCCATGTTGACCATGCGCAGCACGATGCCCTCGTCGGCCAGCGTGGCGAAGACGCGCTTGACGTCGGCCAGCGCCTTGTCCCAGGCGGCGAGATCGGTCTGCTGCGAGCCGACGTGGAAGGACACGCCATAGGCGTCGAGCCCGAGACGGCGGGCGTGGCGCAGCACGTTCATCGCCATTTCCGGTACGCAGCCGAACTTGCGGCTGAGCGGCCATTCGGCGCCCTCGCCGTCGGTCAGCACGCGGCAGAACACGCGGCTGCCGGGCGCCACGCGCGCAATCTTTTCCACCTCCTCCTTCGCATCGACCGCGAAGAGACGGATGCCGAGTTCATAGGCGCGCGCGATGTCGCGCTCTTTCTTGATCGTATTGCCGAAGGAGATGCGGTCGGGCGCAGCACCCGCGTCCATCGCCATCTCGATCTCGGCGACCGAGGCGGTGTCGAACGAGGAGCCCAGGCTGGCGAGCAGGCGCAGGATCTCGGGCGCGGGGTTGGCCTTCACCGCGTAGTAGATCTTCGAATCCGGCAGCGCCTTCTGGAAGGCCTGGAAATTGTCGCGCACGACGTCGAGGTCGACCACGAGGCACGGGCCGTTGGGTCGTCGGGTGGCGAGAAAGTCGAGGATGCGCTGCGTTGCCATCGGGCTCTCCCAATGCGGCGCCCGAAACCGGGACGGGCCGCTTCATCAGGCTGCGGGTGCGGCACTTGGGCCACGGACCCGCGGTGGACAAAGTGCGAGACGACGAGGCGCATGGTGCCAGCCGGTGGAAACCCCGGAACCATGAGACGCGTGTCACGCGGCGATGAGCTTCCGCCTTGCGGCGACCGCTCGCTTTGTCTGCCTTGGCTTGGATGGGAGCGCCCCAACCGCACTGCCGGCAATGAAGGTGTGCCTCTTCAGTAACCCCGGTCTATGGACGACCGGCAGACACCAGAAAGGCCCGCACCGTCGTTGCTTCAAGGCGTCCTCGGATCGGCGGTTGGCCGCTGAACCGACCGGGTTCGTTACTCCCCGGGTACCGTCCCGATACCTCGCCGTTTCGAGGTCGGGGGACGCCCACAGGCACGTGCGACTTTGGGCAAGCGCGGATATATGACCTCGGTCCTTCCTAATCAATGAAATTTGCGTGGCCGCTTGAAAAATTCCGTGGGGCGAACGAACGTCGCGCCAACGTCCACGGGAGATGAACGGTGGTAGCCCTTCCCGATCCGCTGAATGCTTTCGTCGCCGGCCCGGAAGATGCTGATCTTCCTGAGAGATCCGGCGTGCTGTCGGGCCTGACGCTGGCCGTCAAGGACATCTACGACGTGAAGGGGCAGAAGACCGGCGGCGGCAATCCGCAGAAGCTCGAGGAAGCGACGCCGGCCGATTCGACGGCACCCGCGGTGCGCGCCCTGCTCCAGGCGGGCGCGCGATTCGTGGGGCGCACGCAGACCGACGAGCTGACCTACTCGTTGATGGGCCACAATGCCCACTACCCGCAGCCGGTGAATCCGGCGGCACCGGACCGCGTCACAGGCGGTTCTTCATCCGGCTCGGCCGCTGCGGTGGCCGGCGGTCTGGTGGACATCGCGACGGCCTCCGACACGGGAGGTTCGGTGCGCGCACCGGCAAGCTTCTGCGGACTGCTCGGGCTGCGCACGACGCACGGGC